>RCNC010000898.1_pt1 | contig 19722 bp, 13 predicted proteins | sample 2041301 | NCBI WGS metagenome assembly RCNC01 (sample SAMN09708231, study PRJNA481090) | Marine sediment metagenome, whole genome shotgun sequencing project. | biome: marine sediment; feature: ocean; material: sediment; isolation source: Sewage treatment plant 13A marine sediment (STP13A) ...
AGATTCCGCACAGATGACTTTCTTTCACCGCTGAGCCAAACGATATTCGGCTCAGGTGGTGAACCACTGAAAGCGCGGCTGAGAAATTCTGCACGGGTTTCATAGACCGTTGCCGCATAAACCAGGGTTGGCATCGAAATGACGATGGTTGCCCGCAGGAACAGTTTTTGCCAGGTTCTCGACATTGTTCTAGAAGCTGTAACCCACGCCCAGGTCTATGCCGCTAAAGTCCCGGCCATTTTCGCTGAGCAGGTCGTGGCTGCGGTCACGATAGTCAAATTTAATCACGACATTCTCGCTGGGCCACCAGTTCAGCCCCAGCTCCCATTGATTGAAGTTATCCCGGTCACGGGCGGCGTCGACCTCTTCATAACGGGTATAAAAACCAACCTTTTGGTTGAGACGATAACTTGGTTCTATGTACCAACCGGACTGGCTGTCGGCATCTGCTGCTTCTACCGCATCGCCGGAAAAATCCCAATGGGCGTAGAGTGCACGCAAACCAAAACCGCCACGCTGGTAATCGACATGAGCTTCCACCAGGGTGCCGTCATCCAGACCGTCATTGGCGACCTGGGATGGGTCGAATTGATACTGGACCGTCAAAGCTGCTTGCAAACCGTGGATTCCGAGGTAACGCAGGCGGCCGGTTATTGCGCCGTCGCTGGCCACTGCATTGGCAACCTTCTGACGACCGCTGCGAACCCTGAAGGCATTGCTGCCAGTCGTTGGCATTTGCAGGCCTGAGGTCAGAGCCAGATCCCAATTCCAACTGGAACCCCATCGACCATTAACAGCGGCCCCTGCTTCCCACCAGGTGCTGGGTACGATGATGTTCTCGACATCATTGCGCTCTACACCATAAAAAGTGGGTGGTTCATGCGTTTCGTTGAGGATACCCACTGGAATCAGGAACAAACCTGCTTTTGCGTGAAGATTCTGCTTCAGATCAAACTCAATGAAAGCCTGCTCGATTTCCACTTCTCCGGGTGTATCCCCACCGGTGTCAGCAACCAGTGCGTGCTCTACTTCAAATTCGGAATAAAAGCGTGTTTTATCATTGAATTCGTGACCGAAGAAGAGCACAAAGCGATGAAAATCTATCCTTTCCAGATCATGGGATGGATCGTTGGCAGACAGGTTGTTGTAGTGAAGTTCGCCATACCCGCCAATGGTGGTTTTACGAGCTTCGGATACCTGCGGGGAGCCAGATTCGATGACTTCGGCGACCGCTTCCACCTTGGCGTCTGTTTCAGCCGTCTGGGTTTGGTTTTGTTGGAGTTGATTTCTTAAATCATTGATCTGCTGCTGCAGGGATTCCAGTTGCCCCAGTAACTCTTCGTTGTTGTCGTGGGCATGGGTGCCTGGACTGACCAGCAAAAGTATGAACGCGATAACGCTTAATACCCCTCTCGGATTGTTGATGAATCTCATGGTGTTGTGCCTTTATTGTGCGGTGAGAAAACAATAAACGCATCATATTGCAAATGAGAATCATTCGCAATAACGAAGAAAGTCTAATCAAATTCTAGCTGATATAGGTCAATTTGGTGGTTTGTAAGGGTGATTCAGGTTTTCCGCACCGGTACTACCAGTGTCGGCAACTTTGACTTGCGGATAATGCCGGCTGAGTAGCTGCCGATCAGTGCATCATAAACTGCACCGTGTCCATGTGTTCCAAGGACAATCAAGCCCACTTCCAGACTCGCGGCTTCTTTCAGCGTTTCGGCTACCCCGGTGCCGCAAACCAGTCGTGATGTGGCATCCAGGCCTTCGTCCTGCAATTTTTCCACAAGTGTCGACACACGTTTGTGTTCGAGGGGGAAATCATTGGCAATACGGGTTTGTGCTGTTTCAGGATCAGAATCATAATCCGTGGTATTGGCATCGGTCTCGATCACGTGAAGTACATATATGCTTGCGCCGGTGAGATCCGCCACACCACGTGCGGCTTCGATAACCTGGTTACTCGCTTCTGACAGATCAACAGCAACGAGAATATTCATAGCTTTCCTCGCAGACTACTTTAATCCTGAAAGTGTAGTACCGCTATGTGGGTTTGCTCAAGTACTAAATCCCGGAAAAGACAAACTATTGTCGGCGTGCTTTCCTGGAATCAATGCACAACGATGTGATTCAGGTGATCATTCGACTCCAGCGTCTGTCATTTTCATGTGCCTTTTGCCCCTTGTTGGTTCGGTCTGTCGCCAGCATGAATCAGGTCACCGCAATGCATGACTTTGGTCACAACCAATTGACTTTCTAAGGCTCTAAGCTCTTCAACAATAAGAATGGATTGGTAACGATTGTGAACAATAAAGCGTCCAATCAGGCAACGGACAGAAAGTATGGGAGCGACAGAAAGGTAATGAGCATTACTGAACGTGCAGTCAAAAATCCTGCCGGTGTTGCGGTAGCGGTCGCCATATTAACCCTGTTTGGTTTGTTCAGCCTGAAGGGTTTGCCAGTGCAGTTATTCCCGGATATTGATTTGCCACAAATCAGTGTCTTTGCAGGTTGGCGTGCTGCCTCACCGCAAGAGGTTGAGTCAGAGATCCTGGATCCCATGGAAGAAGTGTTACAGGGCATGCCCGGCATGGAAGTCATGTCATCCAATGCGTTCAATGGCGGTGCCTGGATCAACATGGAGTTCACGTTGGGAACGGATATGCAGGCCACGCTGATGGACGTCATTGGCAGGCTCAACCGTCTGCCGTCAATGCCAGCAGACTCTGATCCGCCTGTCGTTAACCTTGGTGGTGGCGGTGGTGGTGCCAACCAGGCCCTGAGCTGGTTCTTTGTACAGTTACTGCCCGGAACCCCAGGTTCCATCGAGGAATACGGCCAGTTCGTCATGGACACCGTAAAGCCAAAGCTGGAGTCCATTGATGGTGTGGCAGGTGTCGAAGTCAATGCTGGCGCAGCGGAAGAATTACAAATCACTATCGACCCATACAGGGCAGCGGAATACGGTATCGAACTGGGTACGGTTGCAGCACGTACAAGCCGCTCCACGGATGTTTCGGGTGGCTTTGTCGATGTTGGCCGGCGCCAATACACGCTGCGTTTTGAAGGTCGCTATGACCCGATTCAATTCAAGGATATGATCCTGGAATGGCGGGAAGGTCGCCCCATTCGTCTGGGTGATATTGCTGATGTACAGGTGGCACGTGGCAAGAAAACCCAGATAGCGATCCAGAACGGCAACCCCGCAATGAGTCTCAGGGTAGACCGTGCCAACGGCGCCAATGTACTTGGAACGTTAACCCTGGTTAAAGAAGCCGTCGCCGAATTGCGTGAAGGACCACTGGCAAGTGCCGGTCTGGATATTCAGCAATCGTTTGATGCGTCCGTATTTATCAATCGTGCTGTCGGCATGGTCACCAACAACCTTTTATTGGGTGTATTGCTCGCCGTGGCCGTTTTGTGGTTGTTCCTGCGTGATGTCCGCGCCACCGTATTGATAGCAACCGCCATTCCGATTTCACTGTTGTCCACTTTTATCGTGTTGGGTCTGACCGGGCGCAGTCTGAACGTTATTTCCCTGGCCGGCCTGGCATTTGCTGTTGGTATGGTGCTGGATGCTGCAATTGTCGTATCGGAAAACATCGTGCGCTTACGTGAGCGCGGAGAGTCTCCCTCTGTCGCAGCGCTGGCGGCCACCAGCCAGGTAAAAGGTGCATTGCTGGCATCAACCGCAACCACCGTGGCCATTTTCCTGCCGGTATTATTCCTGCAGGATGTTGAAGGGCAGTTATTTGCGGATCTGGCCCTGACTATTTCTATCGCTGTTGTGATTTCACTGGTGGTAGCTTTGACCGTTCTGCCCACCGTTGCCGGCAGCTGGTTGAAACCAAAGAAATTGAGCGGGGATAATGGCCCGGGATGGTCATCGCGGTTAGCTCACTCATTAATGAAAGTGAGTTCAACAGGAAATCGCCGCGCGATTTTAATCGTTAGCCTGGTAACGACCCCATTGCTTGTGACCTGGTTGCTTTTCCCGCAACTGGACTATTTGCCACCGGTCAAACGTGATGCTGTTGACGCCTTCCTGCAATTTCCGCCTGGCTCAAATATTGAAACCAATGAAAAAGAGATCATCAGCAAACTGGTGGATCGTCTTCAACCCTATATGGACGGTGTAAAAGAGCCGGCCTTGAAGAACTATTACATTCTGACCTGGCCGGGTGGCGGCACCATTGGTGCCCGGGCCCTGGATCAGAGTCGGGTGGAAGAACTACTGGAAATTGTCAGGAATGAGGTTCTGGTAGATATTCCGGATTTCCGTGGCTTTGCCATGCAGGGCAACCTGTTCGGTGGCTTCGGTGGTGGCCGTGATATCTCTATGCATATTCAGTCCGCCGACCAGGCCGGTCTGTATGCTACCGCCGGTGATGCTCAGAAAGAATTAACAGAAGCTTTTCCGGGTGCCAATGTCCAGACGTTCCCCAGTATTGAACTGGCCGAGCCCGAGTTACGGGTGATTCCGGACGACTCCCGTATCAACGAAGTGGGTATGGACCGGCGCAGCGTCGCATCACTGGTCCGGACCCTGGGTAACGGTCTGTGGCTGGGTGAATACTTCAACGGTGAAAATCGCATGGATATCATCATGCGTGCCGAGGGTTGGCAAACACCCGAACAACTGGCGACAACACCCATCATGACACCGGGTGGCGAGGTGGTACCGCTGAGTGAACTGGTTACGATTGAACGGGCAACAGGACCCGGCCAGGTTCGCAGGGTCAACGGCAGGCGCACAGTCAGTGTAAACCTGAGCCCTCCGGATAATGTTTCATTGGAAACCGCCATTGCACAGATCAAGGCCGAGGTCGAACCAGGCTTACGCGCCGGATTGCCTGCCGATGGATCGATTCAGTATGGTGGCAGTGCCGACAGCCTCAGTGAAGCGATTGAAACCATGAGCCGGAATTTCATCATGGCGCTGTTTATCCTGTTCATGCTGATGGCCGGTCTGTTCCGTTCTTTGAAAGACAGTGCCATCGTGGTGATGACGATCCCTCTGGCCGGCGTCGGCGGTGTGGTCGCTATACAGACACTCAACCTGTTTACCTTTCAACCCATGGATCTGTTGACCATGATCGGTTTCATCATTTTGCTGGGTCTTGTAGTCAACAACGCCATTTTGCTGGTCGATCAAACCCGCCAGGCGGAACGTAAGGGCATGGACCGGCATGAAGCGGTTGAGAATGCTTTACGAATCCGTTTACGGCCTATTTTCATGAGCACGCTGACCAGTATTTTTGGCATGTTACCGCTGTTGCTGTTACCCGGTGAAGGCAGTGTTATCTATCGCGGGCTGGCGGCCTCAATAGTCGGTGGCATGGCCTTTAGCCTGATTTTCACATTATTGCTATTACCCTGTATGTTGCGCCTCGGCAAGGCAAAGCAGGTCGAAGTTATTGCATCGGAAACGCTGCGCGGGCCCACATTGGAATCTGTGGCCTGATCAAGGAGACTAGAATGAAACGTTATACACAACTGACACTTCTACTTTGTTTAATTCCCATGTTGTCCTGGGCCGATGAAGAAGAACAGCAGGCCCCCGCCGCACCGGTTATTGTCGAAACCGCACAACGTGATACATTTTCGGCCACCCTGTGGGTGTCCGGAACCGTTATCAGCCAGAACGATGCGCGTATTGCTGCAGAGACGGATGGGCGCATTACATGGGTAGCAGATGTTGGTGCACGTATCCAGAAAGGTCAGGCGATCGCCAGTATCGATGCAGCTGACCTGCGTCTGGATCTTGCCGATAGCGAGGCACAGCTTGGCAGCCTGAAATCGCAGCTCAAATTCAGGGACAGCAGTCTGCAAAGATTCCAAAAACTTGCTGCCAGCGACAACGCGTCTGCAACCCAACTGGATGAGGCGCAATCACAGTTGGATATGACCCGACAGGAGATCAAACGGGCGGAAGTAGCAATCGCACAGATCAAACGACGTATCAAACAAACAGAAGTACTGGCCCCGTTTCCTGGCATCGTGGTGGAAAGACTGGTGCAGACCGGTGAGTTTGTCAGTCGTGGCGCACAGGTTGCACGGTTGGTCGATACAGATCACCGGGAAATCAGGGCACAGGCACCGTTGTCGGTTGCCAGTTGGTTGCGCGAGGGAATGCAGGTTTCTGTCGAGCATCAGCAAATTGAGTCGTTGAGTCCGGTCAGTTATGTCATTCCTGTTGGTGACGAACGTTCACGCATGTTTGAAGTTCGTATTGCCGCCACCGACCCCGCGTGGATTATCGGTAGTCCGGTACGGGTCGCATTGCCAAACAGCGAACCCCGCGAACTGGTTGCCATCCCACGCGATGGGTTGGTATTGCGGGGTTCTAATATTTTTGTCATGCGGGTTAATAGTGAAAATACGGTGGAGAAAGTTGCGGTTAAGACCGGTATTGGCCTGGGTGTGTTTGTTGAGGTCATTGGTAAAGTTGACCAGGGTGACCGGATTATTACGCGGGGTGGTGAACGTGTTGAAGCGGGGCAGGCTGTTACTATCGCTGAAGGGTGATGACGCGAAAATCTTGCCAATAGTTCCGCCGTGGGAGTACACCACATCTTGTAGGGTGCGTAACAAATTACTCATCCATCCACTGTAAATCCCAGCCCTTTGACCTCATACTCTGGGAATGAATCAAATTCCCTATATCGAGCCTTTATTTCGACCGCCTTCCGAGGCTTACAGTCTGATTTTACAGGTCACGATTGGCTGTAGCTGGAACAACTGCACTTTCTGTGAAATGTATACCCAGCCGCAGAAACGCTTCCGCTTTAAACAGCAGGAACAGATTGAAAAGGAACTGTCTGCCATTGCCAGCTCAGGCCAGCCGGTTCGCCGTATTTTCCTGGCCGATGGCGATGCCATGACGCTTTCATTCCGGAGGTTGAAACTGATCATGGAAGCTATCAACCGTTACCTGCCTGGGGTTCAACGTGTTTCGTCTTATTGCCTACCCCGGAACCTGAAAAACAAGACGGTCGCGGAACTCGCCGAGCTGAATGAAATGGGACTCAGTCTTTTTTATGTTGGTTGTGAATCCGGGGACAACCTGGTGCTGGAACGTGTCAATAAGGGTGAGAATTTTGATACTTCATTGGCAGCGCTGCAGAAAATCAAGGCAGCTGGCGCTAAAAGCTCCGTGATGATCCTCAATGGCATGGGTGGCAAGGTTTATAGCGAACAGCATGCGGTCAATTCCGCCCGCCTGATGAGTGCGGCGCAACCGGAGTATCTCTCCACCCTGGTGGTTAGTTTCCCGACCGGGGTAGAGCGTTACCAGCAGGGTTTCGGGGGAGAGTTCGAGGCGCTGGACCAGGCAGGGTTATTCCAGGAAATGTATTGGCTTTTGGATAACCTGGAACTCGAAAATACTATTTTTCGCAGTGATCATGCCTCCAACTACCTGGTGTTGAAGGGTACCCTGGGCAGGGATAAACCCCGTTTGCTGCAGACCGTGCACGCGGCACTGGATCAACCAGGTTCTGTTCGATTGCGACAGGAATGGATGAGGGGGCTGTAGGGTGGGTAACTTGTTACCCACGTTTATCGGGTCATTAACCCGCCAATCCTGAACGTAGTAAATTAATTTCCGTTCCCGTGGGTAACAAGTTACCCACCCTACAAGTTTCTGGTAGCCAGCGCTGGTGCTCTTTTCGTTGGTCCTGAATACCGCAACCCCACACCACGCATGAACAATGTGCCGATTTACACGGTTCTTGTTGCTACTGCTGGTGGTACTGATGATGCTTTCTTGGCTGGCCCGAATACGGCGGCTTGACCGATCACGAGTAGCATCAGCATGGCCACGGGCACCAGGTACCAGGTGATACGGGTCAGACTGAATGCCTCGATCATTATGATGTTCAGGCCAACGGTCAAGGCGGCTCCAATTACGACACCTGCGAGGCTGATAATAAAATTCTCGGTCATGAAATAACGCAGGATGGCCAGCTTGCTGGCGCCCAATGCACGCCGGGTTCCGATCTGTTTGGTTCGGCGGTTGACACTGAAACTGGCCAGGCCGACGATACCCAGTGAGGTGATGGTGATCAGCAATATGATTGTAAAGGTCAGGATTTTGATCATTGAAGAATCGCCACGGTAACTTCTTTCCCGGACTTCATCCATGGTACGCATGGAGCGTACGATACGGTCCTTGTTGGACCCGGCCAGCAGTTCTTCAACCTGGGGCATCAGTTCATCACGCATACCAGGTTCGGTGCGGATGATGTAGCGTGTGGAACCGAAGAGTGTGTGATAAGGGATCAACATGACATGCTCAACACCATCCCATCCATTCCAGGGCGCTTGCATTTGCTCGATGATGCCGATGATGGTGAATGGTTGACCAGCACCGGTATAGATGGTTTTTCCCAGTGCCCCATCCGGGTCATCCGGAAACAGCGCCTCTGCCGATGCGCGGGTGATAATGGTTTTTTCGGGCCAGGTGATATCGCTTGGCTCGCGCCAGCCGATGTCTGTGGCACTGAAATTCTCACCTGCCAGCAGATTCAGACCAAACGTATCGATGCCATGTTCATCGACACAGTAAACCGCTATGGTGGGGCCGTCTTTGTCCTCGCCGGGTTCCGTCTGAATACCCATGTTCCAGCCACCTCCGGACAATGGTATGGAGTTTGACTGTATCGCGTTCACTACACCGGGTAGCGCGCGCAGCGTGGCGAGGTCTTCTTCGATGGTTGCCCGTTCATTGAATGTTTCGGCAAAACCAACACTTGCGATAGCGAATATATTGTTCTCATCAATACCGCTGGGCCGCGCCATCATACGGCCACGTTCCTGCATGATTGATATTGCGTTAACCATGATGGCCATGGTGACCGCAATTTGCAGTGCGATCAGGATAGCGCCGGTTTTGTTGCGCATCATCGCGCGCCAGATAGGTCCTATTTCCATGCTGCAACTCCTAGTTAACTTTTAACTGGCTGGCAGGCGCGATCCTGCAGGCACGCCAGGTGGGGTAAAGACCCGCGATCAGTGCGGATGCGATGGCCAGGGCGATGGCAGTCAAAACCATGATCCAGTCAAGACCAACCATGTTTTTGACAATTTCTCCAAACAGCATCTCGATACCACGTAAACCCAGCCATGTAAGCCCAAGCCCGAGTATGCCTCCGCAAAGGCCGATCATGCCGGATTCAATCATGTGCTGGACAAACAGGCTCGAGCGACTGGCACCCAGTGCCCTGCGTAGAGAAATATCACCGGACTTGCCCATGAATTTTGCCAATAACAGGCCAATGGTATTGAGCAGGCAAACCAGCAGAAATAGTAGCGACAGGCCCAACATCACCTGTGCGTCATCGTCCACAACTTCCTGGTTTTCCATCCATTCCATCACGTCGCTGAGCTGGTTGTTCATGGGCCGCTGAAACCTGCCCAGTGTTTTTTGTTGTTCGACGTAGGCATTCAAAAAGGCCATGTAATCCTGTTCTTCAGCCTCGTTTCTAAGCTCGACCCAGGATTGAATCCACATACACTCGGAATTGAGGAATGCATCAAAACCTTCACCATCCGGCGATTTCCAGCAGTTGGTATTTCCTCGTCTGGGCAATTCATATTCCACAGCGATATTGAAGGGAATATAGACTTCTTCAGGCTCACCGAACGGGTCGTTGGTAACATCATAAAATTTGGGAACAGGTATAAATTCATCCAATACACCGACCACCTGAAAATCCATGCCATTCATGCGTACATTGCGGCCCACGGAATTCTCGCCACCAAAAACCCGTTCGTTCATTTCCTTGCTGAGTACAACCACGCGCTCCAGGTTGTTGTCTGCTGAAGCATCCCAGCCGCTGCCGTAAGTGAACCTGAGATCGAACATGGGAAAAAAGTCCGCCCAGGTATTGCGTGCGTCTACTGAAAAAGGCCGCTCACCTTCACCCTGGGGCTCGAGCACCAGGCTGGAGCGGTTACTGACCACCTGACGATGAGCCTTACTGGCTTTCATCAGCGCCATGGCATCCAGGTAGGTCATTTGGTCCGGCAGCTCGAAACCATCGTCATCGTGGTTAATGGGGTCTCCGCTATCGAGCTGCACGTAAAAAAGTTGGTCCGATTTGCGTGGAATAGGATTGCTGGACATGACGTAGTTGACCGTAATGATGGTCATGCAGGCACCGATACCGATGGCGATTGCTGCGATCATCAAGGTGCTGAGTAAAGGGTTGCCTCGTATGCTGAGCCAACCAAGTTTGAGATAATAGGAAAACATGTTTTTCTCCTAGGCGGTTGCCACCCGGGCTACCTTGAGATCCGCAGTGCCATTGCTGACACGCCCGTCAAGTATGTGCACATTGTGGCTGGCCATTTTTGCCAGCGCCGGGTCGTGGGTCACCATGATGATGGTGGTGCCGTTGCGATTGATGTCCGCAATCAGTTCCATGACGCTTAAGGCCATATGTGAATCGAGATTGCCGGTGGGTTCGTCGGCCAACAGGAAGCGTGGCTCCCCCGCGAGTGCCCGGGCGATAGCAACACGCTGTTGTTGACCGCCTGAAAGTTGTGATGGCAGATGCTTCATTCTTGAGGCTAGACCAACCATTTCCAGGACTTTCTCGATACGACGCTTACGTTCCGTGGCATTAAATCCGCGATAACGCAAAGGCACGTCTACATTGTCGAACAGGTTCAGGTCTGGAATCAGGTTAAAGCTCTGGAATATGAAACCGATTTTTTCATTACGTACAGCTGATGACTCGGCATCTGACAAGCCGGAAACATCACGGCCATCCAGTTCATAACGGCCATCGGTAAACTTTTCCAGCAAACCGGCGATGTTCAGGAATGTTGTTTTGCCGGACCCGGATGGACCGGTTACAGAAACAAAATCACCTTCAGCCACCTCAAGCGAAAATTCCCTGAGGGCGTGGGTCTCAACCAGACCAGCCCGATAGACCATCGATATATTGTGCATGCTGAGCATGTGTTTACTCCTGAGTTTTCTGGTTAATTGGTTACCAGCACGGTATCCGCGCTACGAAATTGGTCGATACTCGAAATTACAACGACTTCACCTTCTTTCAGCCCGTTGACAATTTCCACCGCCGCCAGGCTACGTGCTCCGATCTCGATGGAGCGGCGATGAGCCACACTTTCTTCATCCAGCACATAGGCAATACGGCTTCCGCCACTGTCGAGAAACTGACCACGTTGAAGTGTCAGTACATTATTCTTTTCTTCCATCAGGATGCGGGTGGTTAATCGCTGGTTCTGTCTCAAACCCGGTGGCATGTCGCCGCTGAATCGAATCCGGGTGGTCACCTGGTTCTGGATGATTTCAGGTGAGACCGAAACCAGGGCAGCGGGATATCTCTGATTTCCTATCAGCACTTCGGCTGCCATTCCAAGACCCAGATCGTCGGCATAACTTTCGGGTACCTGTGCCTCGATTTCGAACGCCGACAGGTCAACGACTGACATCACGACCTGGTTACGGCTGACGGCGGCTTTTTGATCTACCATCAGGTTGCCGACGATGCCGTTAACCGGTGAGCGCATATCCAGTTCATCGACCTGGCGCAACAGATCCTGTACCAGCAGTGACTGGCGACTCACCTGCAATTCACGTGTTTTCAGCTCAAAGACCAGGCGCTCGTCATCCAGCGTGGCGTCTGCGACCGCGTGCTCGTGCGCCAGTTTGGCGGTCTCCAGGTCATCCTTGGTTTTTTCGAAATCTATTTCTGAAATAGCTTCTATTTTGTAGCCCGAATCAGCCCGGCGGCGTTCACGTTCGGCTGCAGTCAATGTGACCCTGGTGAGGTCAATATTCTTGCGGTTATCCAGAGCCTTCTGCTTGGTTTCAATACGTTGTCTATCGAACTCAACACTCAGGCTGTCCAGCGTGGCATTTTCCTGCGCCAGCTGATTCTGCAGGTCGGGACTGTCAAGTTTTGCAAGTGATTGCCCCTCGGTGACCACGGCGCCCGCTTCCACCAGAAGGGTGATAGTGCCATCGTCTGGTGCAAAGAGTGACGGACTGATAGAGGCCACGACACGTCCCTGGACCGAAACATCCCTGACCAGGTCGGTGCGGGTTACCGTTGCAAGACGCAAACGATCCCTGGGTACGGAAGTACTTGAACCTGCCCAGCGTTGTAATGACGGTACCACTAGCCATATGAGAAGAATAAGCCCCAATATAACTGCAGTAATCACCACCCACCGGCGGTTCTTTGATTTTGCCTGTAGTGTCACGTCTTGTGCGGAAGTATCTGCGATTTTCATTTAGCGTCCCTGATTCATGCATAGATAGACGCTGTTTTGTGTCACTTGGTTACATGGACGTTGTTCTTTATCTTTTGGGGCGTTTTTGTGGCATCACCGATCCGGGTTCAGCACCATTGCGCCAAGGGTGGATACACGGGCCGTAGGGTGGGTAACTTGTTACCCACGGGAGCGTTACCCACCAGGGGCGGTAAAATCCCGCCAGGGTCGGTAAAACCCAGCCAGGGTCGGTAAAACCCCATCAGGGTCGGTAAAACCCCATCAGGGGCGGTAAAACGTGGGTAACAAGTTACCCACCCTACGACAATAAAATCCCCGTGGGTAACAAGTTACCCACCCTACGGGCAGGTTAGTGCAAATCCATCAGGACGCGTAAATGGGTTTCTACGCACCTGGCCAGACTTTGTGGTTCGTAACCGCCTTCCAGGGTGGAAACGATTCGATCCGAAGCAAAATCTCCAGCGATACGGACTATTTGTTCAGTGACCCAGCGGAAATCTGCATCGTTCAGGCTCACATAGGACATATCGTCATCCCGGTGCGCATCAAAACCCGCTGAAATGAAGATCATCTCCGGTTGGAATTTTTCCAGTGCCGGTAGCCAGTGGTCCGTCACCGCAGCTCGAAATTCCTCACTCCTTGCCGTGGCGTCCAACGGGATCGATATAACCTGATCGCTGTTTTCCGGCAATTTTGTATAGGGGAAAAACGGGTGTTGGAAAATTGAGCAATAAAGCACCCGGTCATCACCAATCAGGATGTCCTCTGTACCATTGCCCTGGTGAACATCGAAATCCACCACGGCTACCTTCTTTAAACCATGTTCTTCGAGGGCGTGGGTAACACCGACAGCGATATTATTAAAAACACAAAAACCCAGGGCACGATCGCTTTCTGCATGATGCCCGGGTGGTCTGACGCAGCAGAAAGCGTTGTTCATTTCGCCACTCATTAACAAATCAACGGCCAGCACTGTTGAGCCTGCTGCCCGCAAGGCTGCCTTCATTGTTTCCGGGCTGACCACGGTATCAGGATCGAGACGGGCGTACCCCTGCTTCGGCATCATCCTCTCCATGTTGGACAGGTGCGCCTGAGTGTGCGCTCTTAACAGCTGTGCCTGTGTGACCTCCGGTGCGTCGTAGTTTCTGAGGAAGTCTGAAACGCCCGAAAGCAACAATTTATCCTCAATTGCAGACAGCCGGGATGCACATTCCGGATGTCCTTGACCTGTGTCATGTTCATGACAAATTTGATGGCTAATATACGCGGTTCTCAATGGTGATACCCTCACTTAAGTGCAGTTAAGTCTAGTATAATTGCACGTTACGAATTCGGAAAATCAGGTTAGTTTACAACAATGGACACACACTATTTAACATCGTTATTCACACCAGAGAAAATTGCGCTATTTGGAGCAAGTGACAGGGAGAACTCTGTCGGCGGCGTGGTATTTAAAAATCTGCTGAATTCAGGCTTTGAAGGCCAGGTTTTTCCAATCAACCCGAAGCATGAAACCGTTCAGGGTGAGAAGGCATTTCCCTCCCTTGAAGCGGTCGGTGAATCGATCGAGCTGGCGGTAGTGGCAACACCCGCTGCCACCATTCCAGCTATCGTCGAAGCCTGCGGTGAGCACGGCATCAAGATGATGTTGATATTGTCCGCTGGTTTCCGTGAGATTGGTGAAGAAGGCAAGAGGCTGGAGGCGAAGATCACCCAGTTGGTTGAGCGCCATGGTATACGTCTGATGGGTCCCAACTGTCTTGGCCTGATGCGTCCGGATAAGAATCTCAACATCACCTTTGGTCATAACGTTGCCAAGCCCGGCAACGTGGCACTGGTTTCACAATCCGGCGCTATCTGCACCGCCATCCTCGACTGGGCCGAAATGAATGACATCGGTTTCTCGGCCGTTGTTTCTACCGGCATCGGTGCGGATCTCGATTTTGGTGACTATCTCGATTACCTGGTCTCGGATCCTCTGACCAAGAGTATTCTGCTTTATATCGAAGGTATATCAGATTCACGCAGATTTATGAGCAGTCTGCGTGCCGCTGCACGTATCAAGCCGGTGATTGCGTTGAAAGTAGGCCGCCATGCGGCGGGTGCTGAGGCATCCATGTCGCATACAGGCGCATTGGTGGGTAGTGATGAAACTTTTTCTGCCGCTCTTTCACGTTCTGGTGTATTGCGGGTGGAAAGTGTTTCCCAGCTTTTTGCTGCTGCCAAGGTATTGTCCTCTTCACATAACCGGGTTGCATCTGACAACCTGGTGATCATTACCAATGGTGGTGGTCCGGGTGTGATGGCCGCCGATCGCGCGACAGACCGCGGCATCGAATTGAGTAAACTGAGTGAGGAAACGATCACCAGACTAAATGAGGCTTTGCCCAGCGTCTGGTCCCATGGCAACCCGGTGGACATCATCGGTGATGCACCTCCTGAGCGTTACAGTGAAGCGATTGAAATCTGTCTTGATGATCCAGGCGTGGACGGTGCCATCGTCATTCTTACCCCACAGGCGATGACAGCGCCGACTCTTGTGGCTGAAGAACTTATCAAGGCAGCGGCCAATAGCAAAAAGCCCATTTTGACCAGCTGGATGGGTGGCACACAGGTTGAAGAAGCCAGGCAAGTTCTCAAAGAAGGCGGTATCCCTGATTTCAACATGCTTGAAGATGCGGTCGATGCCTTCTCGTTTATCGGAACTTACATGAGGAACCAGCGTTTATTGCTGCAAACACCTGCGAGGCTGACCGGTAGCCAGGAAACCGCTGACCGACAAGGTGCCCGTCTCATTATTGAAGGCGTTTTAAGAGAGCGGCGTAAGGTTCTTACTGAGCCGGAATCGATGGCCATATTGAGCGCATTTAAGATTCCTGCTTCAGAAAACGGTGTTGCCCACACCGCCAATGGTGCTCTTGTTAACGCGGAGAAAATTGGTTATCCAATCGCCATGAAAGTGCTGTCAACGGATATTTCCCATAAATCCGATGCGGGTGGCGTGAGGCTGAACGTCAACTCTGCCCATGAAGTAAGGGGCGCATACAAGGACCTTATAGAGCAGGTCTCAAAAAACAGGCCGGGCGCAAAGATAGATGGCATTACCATTGCAAAAATGTACCGCAGTTCGAATGGCCGGGAATTGATGATTGGAATAGTGCGAGATCCAGTCTTCGGCCCTGTTATTAGCTTTGGTAGCGGTGGCACCATGGTGGAAGTGATGGGTGATTCGGCCCTCGCCTTGCCGCCACTTAACCGGCGATTGGCCCAGGATCTTATTGGGCGCACGAAAGCGGCAAAAATGTTGGGCAACTTCCGCAATATGCCTGCAGTCGATATGGAGGCATTGATCGATATTCTCGTCTGTGTTTCCAATATGGCATGTGAATTGCCCTGGATTCGGGAAATGGACATTAATCCTTTAATGATCGATGAAAATGGTGCCGTAGCCGTGGATGCACGTTTCAGCGTCGATTATCCAAAACCATCGACCGACCCGTACAACCACCTGGCGATTCATCCTTATCCTATTCACCTGATCACCGAAGAGCAGTTGAATGATGGCACGGATATCATCATCAGACCGATCCGTCCTGAAGATGCCGAAATCGAACAGGCATTTATACGTGGTTTGTCACCCGAATCCAGGTACTTCCGGTTCATGAATTCAATCCACGAACTGAGCCTGGAAATGTTGGTTCGCTTCACCCAGATCGACTATCACAACGAGATGGCGCTTGTCGCGATAAACCCAGGTGTGGATGGTGAAGAAGAAATTGGTGTTGCGCGGTATTTGACCAATCCTGACAAGAAAACCTGCGAGTTCGCTATCGTTGTATCAGACAAGTGGCAGGGCAAGGGTATCGCCCGGTTGCTGATGCAAAAGCTGATTGAAATTGCGCGCAACAGAAGCCTCGAAGTGATGGAGGGCCAGGTTCTGGCGAACAATTACAGAATGCTCGAGTTGATGATGTCACTTAATTTCAAGGTCAGCAATGATCCAAACGATAACGGAATCAAAGTGGTGAGAACCAACCTCAGTTGACTCACCGCTGATGTCATAAGGCCTCGAACCAAGTATCCTTACCCGGCGTTTTCTGTTCGCCGTAACTTCGTACGAAGGGGTAAGGATTTGAGTTTCTTAAAAAATAAACATCTTCTCATCGCCACATTGACGGCGCCAATACTGGGTTTGCTCAGCTATTATGCGGTCGATCACTTCGTCGGTGAGAAACCACACGCGGCTGAAGCCGGGCAGAGTTATCTGTTGGTTGAAAAACCGAACTGCCGTCGCAGCAGTGGTAACTGTGGTCTGAAAAATAGCGCATTTGAGCTGGACCTCAGTTACGAAAGGCCCGATGACGGTCGACTCTTATTGCAGCTGAAATCTGAGTTTCCGCTCGACGGTGTCATGATTGCCGTGGGCGCAAGTGATTCTGAACAGGGCCAGCCTGAGCAAATGCAGCGGATGGATAACGACAATCTGAACTGGTCGCTGAATATCGCAAACCCTGATCCTGAGTACCATCGTCTGTACATTGTCGCCTCTTCCGGTCAGTCATTCTATTATGGTGATGTCGCCACCAAATTTACACTCAAACACTAATCCACCTGATAAGGGGACATACCATGAAAGCTTTAAGCCTTCCAGTGCTACTGTTTGTCATTTTTTTCGGTCTTGCTGCGTGTGAGCAGCCAAAAACGGTCACTGCACCGGAGCCTGTTCAACCCCCCACTGTCGTGGAAATACCGAAATACAGCGCACAGGTGTTTTTTGAAACCACCAGTTATGGCCTGACCGATTCGGCCGGATATGCATTTTCTGCGGATGGCAACGCCGTCTTGATGTCTTCCGATGCCAGCGGTGTATTTAATGTTTACTCCTTGCCACTGGATGGCAACACCCCGGAACAATTGACGAACTCAACCGACAATGCGGTTTTCGCCGTCAGCTGGTTTCCGAAGGGCCACCGCATTTTGTACACCTATGATGGCGGTGGCAATGAACTGAATCATGTTTTTGTTCGCGAAGCGGATGGTAGCAGTGCTGATTTGACGCCGGGTGACTCGCTTAAAGCCCGGTTTCTCGCCTGGGCTAAAGATGGTGAGAGTTTTTACCTGGTATCAACCGAGCGTGACCAGCAGAATTTCGATGTTTATCGCTATTTGGCGTCTGACTATAGCCGTGAAATGGTGTTTGAAAACGCCGGTTTCCAGATCAGTGCGATCAGTGATGACGGGCGTTGGTTGGCCCTTGATAAACCACGTACCAGTGCTGACTCGGATATCTTTGTTGTAGACCTTCACAGTGATAAGCAGGAACCGGTGTTGATCACAGGACACATGGGTAATATCCAACATGGAACTTACGAGTTTACCCGGGATAACAACAGCCTGGTGTACGCAACCAACGAGCATGGCGAGTTTATGCAGGCCTGGAAGTATGATCTGCAGTCTGGTGAAAGTGCAGTACTGGTTGAAGCCCCCTGGGATGTCAGCTATGTGACTTTTTCACCTTCAGGGCGTTACCGGGTGACCGGCGTCAATGCCGACGCCAGGACCGAAGTCACGCTGGTCGATACCAACTCCGCTAAAGAGGTCGAACTGCCTGCGCTGCCACCGGGTGATTTGCGTAATGTGCGTTTTTCAGCCGATGAGTCACATATCGCCCTGATCGTGAATGCTGATAATTCACCATCAAATATTCATATTATCGATCTGGCTGACCAGCACACACATCAACTGACCGAAGCCTTGAACCCGGCCATTGATCAAAGCCACCTGGTCACCAGCGAGGTGGTTCGTTACAAGAGTTTTGATGGTCTGGAAATCCCCTCTGTTTTGTACAAGCCACACGCTGCCAACGCAGAAAATCCTGTTCCGGCATTGGTGTTGGTACACGGTGGTCCCGGTGGTCAGACACGTACCGGTTACCGGGCAATGGTGCAACACCTGGTCAATCATGGGTATGCCGTGTTGGGTGCCAATAACCGTGGCTCTTCCGGCTATGGCAAGACCTTTAATCACCTGGATGACAAGCGTCACGGTGAAGAAGACCTGCAGGATATCGTTTATGGCCGGACCTATCTCGAATCACTGGACTGGGTAGATGGTAGCCGTGTCGGTATCATCGGTGGCTCTTACGGAGGTTACATGGTGGCGGCAGCGCTGGCCTTTGAGCCTGAAGCCTTTGAAGTGGGTATCGACATTTTTGGCGTGACCAACTGGGAAAGAACCCTTGCCAATATTCCACCCTGGTGGGAATCGTTCAAGGAAGCCCTGTATGACGAAATGGGTGATCCGGCGACCGATGCCGAACGTCACCACCGTATCTCACCGCTGTTTCATGCCAAAAATATCGTCAGACCCCTGTTAGTCGTACAGGGTGCCAATGACCCACGTGTGCTACAGGTTGAAAGCGACGAACTGGTTGCGGCGGTACAGGCCAACGAAGTACCGGTCGAGTACCTGGTATTCCCCGATGAGGGTCATGGTTTCAGAAAACGTGATAATCGAATCACCGCTTCAGATGCCTACGTCAAGTTCCTGGATATCTACCTGAAAGGGGGCGCGCAGGAGTAAAACCGGTTTAACAATCATGCATTTTGTAAATGATGCGTTGTGCTTATAGGTTATAACGCACTGTATACAAGTTAGTGGCCGTTGCGTTTGACAGGCATCGGGTGGATGTTCAAGATTAAATCAGGGTTTTGTCCATTTGGGTTTCTGTTGGTATGAAGATGTGTTGAACGCGATGGCGGCTTATAGCGGATCAATCGACCAGTTTGTTCTCAAGGTGGTTAACAGTGTTGATCCCGGAGCCAATACTAACGTCGAGTTCGAAGAAGACTACTTTGGATTAAAGGTAAATGAAGAGTACCTTTTATGCGATTGTCAAATTTTATGAAGTACGCTAAAAGTGCGCTAAAAATGAAAGTGAATTAATCACAATGGCATCTTGGTAACGCTGCGTGTAAGCATGTCGATTGCTGGACTACAAGCCGATAAGACAATAGAGCCGATTACTGCCAGCAATCGCGCACGAACCAAGTGTTACGCCCAGTTGCGAAGTATCCCAATCATAAATTATCAGAGTCTGCTATCGGATTTTGGGAGGTTGAGCAATCGATCTCAACCTCCCTTGCAGGAACCCCGTTAATTAATTCGGGTAATCCGGTCCTGCGGCCCCGGAGCCAATGGCGAATTGAGTCCAAAGTACGTCACCAGCGCATCAAGGTCGATTTCACCACCCAGCCGGTCGGTACCGTCTACGAGCACCGAGAAATTATCTCCGCCGCTGGCCAGAAAGCTGTTGACGGTGACACGGTAGGTGTTTCCCGCAATAACTGTAACAGCGCCGATCTTGATCGAGGCCGCGTCGACCTTGCTGCCATCAGCCATCCCTGCGTCCCAGGTATAGCTGAAACAGTTTGATACCTGCAAGAT
>RCNC010000899.1_pt1 | contig 19720 bp, 15 predicted proteins | sample 2041301 | NCBI WGS metagenome assembly RCNC01 (sample SAMN09708231, study PRJNA481090) | Marine sediment metagenome, whole genome shotgun sequencing project. | biome: marine sediment; feature: ocean; material: sediment; isolation source: Sewage treatment plant 13A marine sediment (STP13A) ...
TGGAGTCCTGGAGCGATGAACACACCATCCAGTGGGTGGTTCCTGAAGCCGCTCACCCAATCCAGGTGGAGCGGGAATAGTCCGGGACCCCGGTTCACGAGCCAAATCGGGAACCTGTACTCGGCAGCGCCCGACCATGCATATCGTCCGAAGCGGCTGGCCGTCGGGTACCCTCTGACCGGGAAGAGAAGGGGCTGGCCGAGATCCAGAAGTTGGGCGGGGAGTCCTCCTCCAGAAGCCCCTCCCACCTCGAAGTGGAAGGCATCGGCCCCGGCCCCACCACCAACTCCTCCGCTGGCCCTGAGTCCCAGGACGTGGTTCCCAAAACCAAGCCACCTGAAGCCCTTGTAGGCCGAGAACTGCCCGATCACGTCCTGGAAGGAGCGATCATAGCCGGCTACATCCCTGAGAGAGTCCGGAAGTGTCAAATCCCACCTCATCCGGCCTCGGAGGATCAACCCCAGACCATCCTCGGGGCTGACGGAAAAAGAGTACCGGCGGGCATTCCCGAAGGTTGCCGTCACCCGGCCTTCCGCCGACCGCAGAGAAGGACGGGCCAGGTGGAGCCGTTCGCTTTTGCTCAGGTCATCTTCCAGAAGGAAACGGTCTTCCCAGATATGAGAGGCCGTCAAACTCAATGCGGCTTCACTCCGGGACCTCCGGCGGAAAAAGGCAGCGCTCAGGCCGACGGCCCGCTCCTTTTCCACCAGGAAAAAGGTGGATGTGTCCCCATTCTCGAACGCGTAGGTGATCGGGGCGGATCCTGCATCGTAACTCTGGGATACAGCCACACTGAGAAGAGGGTTTTCAAAGCCGCCGTAGGAGTAGGATCCCAGACCCTGAAATGACCCCACGCCCCCGGAAAATGCCCCTGAAAGAGAAAAGGAGTGGCGCCCAACCAGATCCTCTCCCGAGGTGAACAACCCGAAGGAAGGTTGAAGCACCTCTACCCCCCCGGCTTCATCGGCTTCCCGGTAGGTGGGAGCCCAGAAGGTTGGCCGAAGGGTATGGAGGGGATTGTAGGACCTAACAGTCCCATCGGCGCGATCCTGGAGCCGACTGATAGGCCCCCCTCCGGACCCAGAGGGCTCGAATCTGGGATGAAGGGGAGACGGATCGAACCAATCCTCCGGTTGGAAGGGAATTCGCTCGATCCTCCACCCGTCGGCGTGGTAGGATGAGAAGTAGATCCAGTCCCCTTCAGGATCCACCGAGGGAAATGCAGCCCCACCCAGGGCATTGGTTATCTGCCTCCTGCTGCCTGGCTCACCGGAACCCGGATCCACCGGGACTGCGTAAAGATTGGGAATTCCGCTTCGGTCCGATGACCACAACAACCATCGACCGTCCCCGCTCCAGGAAGGGGCGTTGTCGATACCCCGATCTCTGGAGACCTCCCAGACGACGTTTCCTTGTGAATCGAGAATCAGTACGTCGTAGAAAGCCCCCGGAGTCCATCGGGAAACGGCGATCCAGTTCCCGTTTGGAGACCAACTGGGATACGCCCAGAGTTCTTCTTCCGTGAAATCGGTCAGACCCTCCAGGGTCCCATCGGAGAGATCCACAAGGACCAACCGATTCGTCCCTTGACCCTCCTGAACGGCAACCGCCCGGCGTCCGTCCGGATCCACATCCGGGTGGTCCAGACGAAGCCCCTTGGTCAGCCTCCGCTCCTCCCCACCGGGCTCCAGGAGGAAGAGATCGCCCCAAACCCGGTACGAGTCCTCATGGTCGAGCTGGGAGAAGAGGATTCCTCCCTCCGGCGTCCAGGAGAACTGGGAGAGATTGTTGGTCCGAGTCAGCTTCTCTTCGCCGTTCGTCGAGAGGTCCATTCCGCGAATCTGGGCGTCGCTTCGTCCGTCGGCCCTGGCAAAAGCCAGGGTGGCCCCATCGGGAGAGGGCTCGGGGCTCCAGGCATAGTAGCCTTCCCTGGTCAGAACCTCTCCTTCGGTCAGGGGAGCTATGGCCGCGAGGGAGTCGACCAGGGCCTCGAAACGACTCTCTAGTCCCGACCTCCATTCCTCCCATGCCTCGGAGAAGGAGATCCCGAAGGCGTCCTTCGCCGCTGAGTTCAGCCGGTAGGGAATCCACTGTCCGGCTACCCCCCGCACGAAAGCACCCATTGCCTCCCGACCATAGGTGTCCATGAGGTACTGCAGGAAGAGGGAGCCATAGACGTAGTACCGCTGGCCGCCCGGCCATATGGGGGAATCCCCGGAGGTCTGGTCGATGGACTCGAACCGATTCTCCAGAATGGCGGTCCGGACCACCATCTCATGAAAACTGCCCCTTATCCGGCCAGCCTGGGTGAACTCGGATTCATAAAAGGTGGCAAGACCCTCCACCACCCACCCTGGAGTGGCGGCACCTGGAAAAAAAGGCCACTCCAGGGGTGCCCGGCCAAACACGGCCCGGAAGACTCCGCTGAGACCCTCCACATAGTCCTCGTGGAAGACGTGGGCCAGTTCGTGGGTAATAACGAGCTCGAGCCACTCGTCCATATAGGGCAGGCCAAAGCCATCCACCGGCGGCGGGGCAAAGATGACGATTCGGTTGGAGGGAAAGACCCGGGCAAAGCCGTTGGAGACATCGGTATGATCGGTGACGAGAAGGTCCACTTTTCCTTCGGGGGGATCCACGAAGGTCTCAGCCAGATGGTCCCACGCCACTTCCCCCCGCCGCCCGGCCCGCTGTGCCAATTCAAGGAGCGCCTCCGGGTAGGTCACCCTGAGATGTTCCGTTTCCAGCGTTCGCCATTCCTCTCCCGGAGGAATTTGAGCCGCGGCCGGGGTATGAAAGCCAACCAGGCAGAGGGTCAGAAGCCCCAGGACTACCAGGCGGTTGGGACATGCCATCTTGTCAAATCGCTCCATGGGCCTCACCCTAACGAAACCAACATCTCGCCAGGTCATAAAAAAATGCAGACGAAAGAGAATCTCTGGTACCGAGTGGGGTACGCGCTAGAGACGGTCCGAAACCACCTCCCGGCAAACCCGGGGGAGGGATCGGGGGAATCGACTCCCGCCGTGACAACGGCCCCGAACGAAACCCACAAGGTCCTGAACACCCTCCTCACCGCAGGTGCCGGTTCCATCGTCGCCCGGGCCTTAGCCATCTGGCCCAGCCGACGAGCCCCCGGCGTGTTCCGCCTATTTCGAGCGGGAGCGGCGGGTGCAGCCGCTGCCTTCCTGGCGGAGTTGGTTCGACCCGTTCTCACGGGAAAGAAACCTGATACGGCTCTTGAAGAGGAGCTCACAGACGTTCTCTTCGCCGGAGTTGGACGGGGCCTCCTCTATGCCGCCCTGGTCGAGCCCCGGATCCCCGGAGGTCCCATCCTTCAGGGAGCAGTTTATGGTGGCCTGGAATATGCCCTGAGCCCCTGGGGGGGCCTGGGGGAGTTGGCCGGCTCAAACACTCCTCTTGGGGGAATTCCGGCTATTTCCGTTCTCCTCAGAGACCGTGAAAACGACGAGGAGCTGGTGGAACGCATCGCCTACGGGGTGGCCCTGGCCCTTCTCTACCGGCTCTAAGAGCTCATCCACTCTCGTTCGCCCCCCAGATAAGGAGCGGAATCTGCCATGGCCCGACGGCTTCATCGGCCCTCGGCATGGCACGGAACAGATCCGCTGGGCAGCGCTCCAGTCCTCTGGCTTCCTCCACTTCCCTTCTCCCGTTCGGATCCAGAAGTCCAAACAATCGGGTAGTGGCTCGTGCCGCCTCTCCTACCTCCGCCATCCCACAGAAAGAAGAGAGCCTCTCCGCCACTACGGGATAGACGTAGTACCCCGAGATCCCGTCGAGGGCATCCAGGGTCAGGTACTCGGTCCCCCCTTCCCTGACCCTTCCAAGGAATTCGTCGGCCCCCTGGACCATGGGAATCGACCTGGCCTTCACCCCGCTCATAAGGAAGAACGCTCTGGGCTTACGAGTCGTGACCGCTGCTCCGGCCGGAAGGTTCTTCCCGCTCCACTCGGCAAGGGCGAAATACTCCGCCTGTCCCTGTGCAAGGCACATGGTAGAGTTGCCTGAAGCCGTGACGTCCCGACAGGAGCCGGCCTGCAGGGCAATCCGGTTCCATTCGAGCCCAGACGGAATGCCCACCAGCAGAAGAAGAACCGCTGCAGCTACTCCAGACACCCGTTTGGGTAGTGACCCGGCAAGCCACCCAAAAGCCACCACGGTGTAGAAGAACATCAGAGGGAGAAGGGGGAGGGAAAATCGGTCCCCGGACCATGCTTGGGGCCAAAGAAGAACCAGACCCAGATAGAGAGGGAGAAACAGTTCGGCGACCCCAACCCTCTCACGAAGGCAAAGGACCCAACCAAAAAGGGAGAAAAGGGCGAAACCCAGGCCGATAGGGGCAACATGGGGGACGGCGTCTCCCAGAATCCCCGCCGGAATGATCCGTGTGACATAGGCCACCAGGTTTTCCCCACCCCTTTGGACCAGCCCCCCCAAGCCTACCGTCCCCAGGTGAGGCTGATACGGATCGAGCAGCCAAAACTCGGAAACGTATTCACTACCCCCTACCATGGTCCCCCGCAGCCACCAAAGGAGGGCCGGAATGCCTATTACCACAGAGAAAATGCCAAGGGTTTTCCAGCTCTTCCTCAAGCCAAGAGAAAGAAAGCCGGCTACGACCAGGGGAAGACCCGCGGATCGGGTAAAGTAGGCCAGGACCACCATCCCCATGGCCAGGGCCATCCAGCGGCGTCCGTCTCCCGAACCGTCTTCGGTAAGTTCTCTCTCACCCCCGCTTCCAGCACCGGAGTCCGTCGCCGAGGCTCGCTTGAAGGCCCAAAGAGCCGCCATGGTCAGGGCCAGGAAGGTCGGGTCCGACAGTATCCACTGGGAGTAGTAGAGGACGCTCTCGGACAGGCCGAAGAGAAGAGCCACGATGAAGGCCGGCAGAAGCCCTTTTCGATCCCTCACCCAGAGGAATGTGAATGCAACGGCCAAGACCGTCGAGAAGGCCGGGATCAGCTTCAAACCAGCCCAACCCTTCACCCCCAAGAGCATGACGCCCGCCAGGAGGATCGGCAGGACCGGAGGGTATTTGGTGTGGGGTGGCTCCTCCGGGTCCCAGATTTCCCGGTATTCCCCCTGATCCAGGAGGGAGTAGGCCAGCGAAACGTAGCCCGCGTTGTCTCCTCCCGAATGAGGCTGGGGAGTGAAGACTCGGGCAACGAGAATACTCTGTATGAGGAGAACCACCGTCAGGGAGAGGAGAACCTTCCGGGTCACGATTCAGTCCTCCGATTCCCCGGGGTTCTGGATCCCAGGATCCGAGGGCCCTTCGATCCAGTGGCCTCGGGCACGTTTGCCGGGAGCCCCCTGACGTGTGCCCAGGCCAGGAGGGCGAAAGCAGCCGCTTCCCTGGCATCAGGGTCCATGCCGATGGCCTCACCGGGCCGAACCGGGATCGGAGCCAGCTCGGCCTCGATTTTCCCGAAGAGGACCGGATTTCGGGAGCCCCCTCCCATGAGGAAAACCTCGTCCACACCCTTCGGTATTACCCACCGGCGGTAAGCATCTCCAATGCTCCTGGCCGTAAAGGCGGTCAGGGTGGCGAGAACGTGGGGCCATCCCTCCTGGGCCGATCCAGAAATCAGCTCCCCTTCTCCTGTGAAGGACCCCAGGATTTCCTCCACCATGTCCCGGCCAAATACCTCCCGGCCCGTGGATTTGGGGGGCGATTGGCGGAAGAAGGGGTGGGCCAGAAGCTCATCCAGAACCGGCTCCGACACCGCCCCCATTCCAGCCAGCTCGCCACCTTCATCGAAAGTCCGGGCCCCGCCTGTGGCCAATTCCGCCGCCCAGTCCATGAGGGCGATCCCAGGGCCCGTGTCGAAGGCCAGAACAGGGGCAGGATCGGAAAGCCGGGGGAGCCAGGTCACGTTGGACATCCCACCGATGTTGTGGACGGCTCTCGGCCCATGGGGGGAGGAGAAGAACACTCGGTCGGCCCATGGTACGAGGGGAGCACCGTGGCCGCCTGCGGCCAGATCCCGGGAGCGGAAATCACTGATAACGTCGATGCCTGTCCTCTCGGCGATGGTAGCCGGGCACCCGAGCTGAAGAGACGTGCCCCTGTGGCCTTCCGTGGGCGGATCGTGCCAAACGGTCTGGCCATGGGAACCCAGCGCCTCCACCTCCTCAGGCCCGACACCCTCCCCCTCCAAAAGCTCCGTGGCCGCCTGGGAAAACCACTCCCCCAGGGCCGTGTGGAGGAGAGCAAGCTCCCTTGCGCCACCGGATTCCAGGGTCTCCCTGATTTTGCGTCGCTCCCCATCCAGATAGGGGCGGGTCCGGAAGGCGACCAGCTCCCAGCCGGGGAATGGAGAGTCGTTGTCCTCCACCTCCAGCATGGCGACGTCGATTCCGTCGAAGGAGGTTCCGGACATCATGCCCAGGACCTTCAAAGGGGATCCCCCACGACCCGGGCAATCAATCCATCATGTGCCTCGAGAAGCGCTACCGCTTCATCCGGACTCACATCCAACTTCCCCATTACGATGGCGACTTTAACCCGGCCTTCGGAGTTCCGGAGCAGATCCCGGGCCTGTTCTCGATGGAGGCTCAGTGTTTCCATGAGAATCCTCTCCCCTCGATCCTGAAGCTTGTCGCAGGTCACCTGCAGGTCCACCATGAGGTTCCCGTACACATAGCCCGAGAGAACCATGGCCCCGGTGGTGATGGTATTCAGAACCAGCTTCGTAGCTGTACCGGCCTTCATCCTGGTGGATCCCGTGATCACCTCCGGCCCCGTCAAAGGGGCGATAACCACGTCATGGAGGCGGATGAGGTCCTCGGCGGGAGGAGTACAGATGAGGATCCCAGTCTTGGCCCCTCGCTCCCGGGCCAGCCCAAGAGCCCCGTGGACAAAAGGTGTCGTGCCCGAAGTGGCGATCCCCAGGACAAAGTCCTTCGGCGACGGCTCCAGGATCCCGAGGGCTTCCGCTCCAGCCTCCAGGGAATCCTCCGCTCCTTCCTGAGCTCTGGTCAGAGCCGGGAGACCGCCGGCGATTACTCCCTGAACCATTTCCGGATCCGTGCCGAAAGTCGGAGGCATCTCCGCCGCATCCAGAACTCCGAGGCGCCCGGAGGTTCCGGCTCCTACGTACAGGAGTCGTCCTCCCGCCCGGAAGGCGGCCAGAGCAAGCTGGAGGGCCCGGGCGATGGCCTCCCGCTCCTCGCCCACAGCCTCGGCCACCCCTCGGTCTTCGGAGTTGATGAGGTCCACGATCTCCGCAGGCGACAGGAGGTCGATCCGACGGGATCGGGGGTTCCGCTGTTCGGTCAGGCGTTCATCATGCATACTGAAGAAGCTAGGTTAGAATTGGAACTTTTTCACCTTCCGACACCATAACTTCCGTTTCGAAACCACCGGGGTTCATGAACCAACTAAAGACCGTCCTCCCCTATGTAAAGCCCTACAGAAGGGTGTTTCTATGGGGTCTCGCCATGGTGGTGATCTCCAATGCATTCATCATCGCAGGGCCTTTCCTCATGAAAGAAGCCATCGATGGCTTGGGGGACCCCGGGGCCCGAACCGGAACCCTGGCCGGGCTGATCGTCCTGGCCGCCATTTTTGGAGGGGCCGCCAAATTCGGAATGCGGCAGCTTCTCAACACCGCCAGCCGCAGAGTAGAAAGGGACCTTAGAGACGATTTCTTTGGACATCTCCTGAGATTGGACAGTTCTTTCTTCTCGGGGACCCGGACCGGCGATCTGATGAGCCGGGCCACCAACGACACTTTTGCCGTCCGAATGGCCACGGGCCCCGCGGTCATGTATTCGGTAAACACCGTGGTGAGCTTCTTCTTCTCCCTCAGCCTGATGATTTGGATCAGCCCCAAGCTCACTCTCGTAGGCCTTATCCCCATGGTGGTCCTCCCACCAATCGTCATCGGCGTCGGCAAAATCATCCACCGCAGATTCGAGGAGATCCAGGAGCAACTCTCCAACCTCTCCACCATGGTCCAGGAAAACCTGACCGGCCTGCGGATCGTTCGAGCCTACGTCCAGGAGGACGCCCAGGAAAAGCAGTTCGACGCCATGAACCTGGATTACATGGATCGGAATATGGGATTGGTAAAGGCCTCGGGTTTCTTTTTTCCCCTGCTGATGCTCGTTGCCGGATTGGCCATGGTCGTGGTCCTCTGGTACGGAGGCCTCCAGGTGATGGACGGGACCATCACAATTGGGGAGTTCGTGGCCTTCAACTTCTACCTGGCCCTCCTGACCTGGCCCATGATCGCCCTGGGTTGGGTCGTAAACCTCTTTCAAAGGGGTGACGCTTCCATGGGACGGTTGAACCGGATTCTCGAGACCCAGGCCACATTGAAGCCGTCCGAAACACACCCCCCCCTCCCGAAAATTCGAGGAAGAGTGGAGTTCCGGAACGTAGGCTTCCGGTATCCCGGAACGGATCGGCCGATCCTTCAGGACGTATCCTTTGTGGCCGAGCCGGGGGAGACCGTGGCTGTGGTGGGACCGACTGGATCTGGGAAGAGCACCCTGGTCTCCCTGATCCCGAGGATCTATGACCCGGACTCGGGAGACATCCTCCTGGATGGTGCTCGCCTCTCCGACCTGGATCCCGGGGAGATTCGGAACCTCATCGGCGTGGTTCCTCAGGACTCTTTCCTCTTTTCCGACACCATCGGGGAAAATATCGCCCTGGGGTTGGACGACCACGGACTTCAGGGGAGGCCGAGAGAATCGAGGGTTGAGGATGCTGCCAGGGTCGCCCAGATCCACGACACCATTCTCTCCTTTCCCGATGGCTACTCCACACTTCTGGGGGAGCGTGGGATCAACCTCTCAGGAGGACAGAAACAGCGGGCCACCCTTGCCAGAGCCCTGGCCCGGGAGCCCTTCGTCCTCATCCTCGACGATGCTCTGAGTGCGGTGGATACTCACACCGAGGCGAAAATTCTCGCCGACCTCCGAACCGTTCTCGCCGGCCGCACCTCTTTTATCATCAGCCACCGCGTATCGGCAGTGATGAACGCCGACCAGATCCTGGTATTGGACCAGGGCAGAATCGTCGAGAGAGGCACCCACCAAGACCTTCTGGCCCTCGGTGGCATTTATGCCAAACTTCTCCAGCGCCAACTACTTGAGGAAGAGCTGGAGAAAAAGGCAGCAGCGGTATCCTGAGGATTCCCACTCCAGGTGGGGATAACCGTCGGAAGGACGTGGACCCTCAGAACCAAATGGCGAGGCTCAAATCCGATGGAGGATGAATTCGGGTGTGAATCGGGTCAGGAATCCGCTGAGTGCGCTGAAGGTACCTGTGAGCAGGAGAAGCCCAAGGATTACAAGCAGGATCCCCGAGACAACCTGCAGGGCCGGTAGGACTCTCCTGAATCGACCGAAGGCTCGCAGGAATCCATCCAGGGCCAGGGCGGAGAGGAGAAAAGGAACCGCCAACCCCAGTGAGTAGACAAAGAGCAGTCCTACTCCGGACCAGAACTGGTCCTGGGAAGCGGCGAAGGTGAGGATGGCACCAAGGACTGGCCCTATGCACGGGGTCCAGCCAGCTCCAAATGCGGCTCCCACACCAAAAGTCCCCAGATACCCGGCAGGTTTGTCGTGGAGATGAAACCGTTTTTCTCTCATGAGGGGGGTTAAGCGGAAGGCCCCTGCCAGGTGTAAGCCCAAGACCATGATGATGAGCCCGCCTACCCTGGCAATCCACACTTCGTAGTGTCGGAAGAACTGTCCCAGGAAGGATGCCGAAGCGCCCAGGAGAAGAAAGATCGCCGTGAATCCCGCCACAAAAAGAAGTGCGTGAATGAGCGTGGTCCGCCGGTCGACCCCTCCCTGTAAGTCCTCCAGGGACATCCCGGTCACGAAGGTGAGATAGCTGGGAACCAGGGGAAGCACACAGGGGGACAAGAAGGAGAGGATCCCAGCGACAAAGGCAATCGTGATTCCCACACTATCCATCAATCGGACTCCCCGGATTCCAAGGTTTTACGTTCCTCTTCCATTTCTTTCTCCCTCGCCCTCCTGGCCTGACGGGCCTGGGCCAGGGACCGAACCCCCAAAACGATACCGAGCCACCCCGCAACAACGGCGACGAACCACCCCACCAACCAGGGGAAAAAGGCCGCAAAAAGGGCAAGAAACAGGACCATCGCGGCAGCGGTGCCAAGGAGGGTTCGGTCCTCACGCCCCAGGTTCCGGTGCCCTGCGATGGCGTCCCCAAGACTCGACCCGGCCCGAACCAATTCGGGCACACCCCACGTCCCAAGAGTCCCTGAGCCACTTCGGAGTCGTTCGAACCTTTCCTGAAGGGTCCGGCCCGGGTCGAGGGTGGTCTGGGCCTGACCTCCGGCCCCCTCCGCTTTTTCCGGGGACGCGTCTCCGGCGGCTCTTCGGGGTGGGGGGAGGACGATCTCGATGGAGGAAGCCAGATCTGCCAGATAAAGGCCTTCCATCTGAGCTGCCAGTCGCTCGTCCAGAACCCCTACGTCGATTTCCCAATTCCCGAGAAGGCTGGCAGAGTTCATGTTCGAGGAGCCCACCCTGGACCAAATTCCGTCTGCCACCATGGTCTTGGCGTGGATCATGGGACCCTGCCATTCGAAGAGTCGGACTCCAGCTTCCAGAAGACCCCGATACCCACCCCGAGAGAGACTTCCTACCCATGGCCAATTGTTGTGGGCCGGAAGAAGGACCCGGACATCAACCCCGTCCCTGGCTGCAGCAGTGAGGGCCTCAGCCAGGGGGAAGGGAGCCACGAAGTAGGGGTCGGTAATCCAGATCCTATCCCTGGCAGAGGCGGCGATAAGTTGAGTCTCTCGATAAACCCGGGACCGCCAGGGCTCACCCTCGATTACCCAGACCGGGGTATCTCCGGCAGGTTCCACGGACTCTGGGGAAACTTGGGAACGCTCTGAAACCGGATCCCCCAACTCCTGCCAGATTCGTTCGAAAGCCCGGGCACAAACGGCGGCACCGGGCCCCCTGATCTCCACCCCCGTGTCCCTCCAAGGGGGGTTCTTTCCATCACCGGCCCACTCCTCCCCGACGCAAAAGCCACCGATGAAAGCCACACCCCCATCCACACAAACCATCTTCCGGTGGTCCCGCTGTAGCACACCAAATGGATTCCCGATGGACGGAGGATTAAAAGCCCGGACTTCCACCCCTGCCTCCCGGAAAGGTCGCCAGAAACGGCGGCGAGTAGCCCACGAGCCCATCCAGTCATACAGGACCCTCACCTCGACGCCTTCTTTGGCCTTCTTGACGAGGGCATCCCTGAATACCCTACCGACACGGTCATCTCTGAGAATGTAGTTCTCGAAATGGACGTGGTTCCGGGCCCCGTCGATGGCTTCGATCCAAGCGTCGAAGGTATAGGGTCCGTCGAACTGAAGGCGAAGAGCGTTCCCCTCGGTCCTGGCGGCACCGGTGGCGCGCTTCAGAACCCAATCGGGAATTTCGGTCCTCAGCCCCGGGGCCGAATCCATCCGACCCGCATTGTCAGGCGTAGTCATAGCCTAGGCGCCTGTCCGAGTAATGGGGCGAGCCGCGTTACGAGCGCCACGGGGCCATATGCAAGGCGGGGGTTCGAAGGCATAGCCGTGCGTTACGTCGAGAACGCCCAACGCAGCAGATGGCCCCGTGCCGTCGTAACCCGGAGGGCACAGGGGGATTGCGGCGCCATACGGCGTCAGAACTCCTCCCCGATGCTTCAGCATCGCAATCGTCGTCCTTCCTTGTCTGGCACTCGCAAGCCCCCTGTGCGCGGCCGCACCCCATTACTCGGACAGGCGCCTGTGAAAGGTCTTTGCGGGAGGACTCCTGAGCAACCATTTCGAAAACCGCCTCATGTCCCGAAACGGTAGCCGATAAGCTTATAAACCAATTTTGCAGCAAGAAAATCGGGAGCTGGCATTCCTGGTATCGGCGCCAGCTCCACCACATCACAAGCCACTACCCGCCTCTCCCTGAACACTCTTTTGAGAAACCTGAGGGTACGATACCAGTCCCCTCCGCCCGGTTCCGGCGTCCCCGTGGAGGGCATGAGGGATGGGTCCAGGAAGTCCACGTCGAAAGTGATGTAGACCGGATCCCCCAGGGCTTCCATGGCCCTATCCATCCAGTTGTCATCCTCCCACATCTCGTCCGCATAGATGAGGGTGACACCGGCTTCCGACTCGGCCACATCAACCTCTTCCTTGCTGATGCCGCGAATGCCAACGCCTACCAGATCGGCAACGTCCAGGACCCTTCGCATGGCGGAGGCATGGCTGGCCTGAGTGCCCTCGAACCGGTCCCGGAGATCGGCGTGAGCATCGAGTTGAAGGACAGTGGGGCGGGATTCCAGTCTGGCCGCAACGGCTCGAATGGCAGGGGCCGAAATAGAGTGTTCGCCCCCCAGCATCACCGGGAATCGGCCCTCGGAGGCGTCCAGGATTCTCCCGTAGGCCACCTCCAACTCCTCCATGGCCGCCTCTGCCCCCCCTCGGGTGAGTTCAAGAGCAGGCAGAGTGTGTATTCCTACCGTGGAGGTGTCGTTTCCCAGCTCCTGGTCCCAGAGTTCGATATACCGGGAGGCTGAAAGGATGGCGCCGGGCCCAGCCGCAGTTCCGCCCCCCCAACTCGTAGTGGACTCGTAGGGAACCGATATGATCAGGGCTTTGGAGGTGGAAAAGTCCGATGCTTCCTCGTCCAGGCCCAGAAAGGTATGGGGCAGTTCCCACGGAAGCCCGAGACCCAGGATGGGTACTTCCCCACCTCGGCCCCCCGGCGGCACCGGACCCGTCTCCCCACCTGAAGAAGCGGGGAGATTTCTCCCGCCACCCCTCCCGGGTATCTCACTCGATCGACGATTCGGCATTCATTCTCCTAAGGGGGGGGTTGAATTCAAACCGTCTCGAGGGGGCAGGTGAGCCCGTCGTCCGGAAGCTCCACACCAGCCTCCTGACAGGGCTTGCATAGTCCGTAGATCTCGAGCTTGTGCCGGATGGGCCTGAAACCGTGTTTCCGCGTCACCTGGGCCTTCACCTCCTGAACCTCCCAGCTCTCGAATTCGATGACTCGCCCACATTCCAGGCAGATCAGGTGTTCATGGACCGGGTCCAGGGTTAGCCGATGTTCGTATCGTTTGAACCCTTCGCCGAAGTCGTGTTCCACAATCAGGCGGCTCCGAACCAGGAGATCCAGGGTTCGATAGATGGTAGCCTTCCCGATCCGGTCTCCCTCGGACCTCAGTCGGCCCTCGATTTCCTCTACCGAAAGGTGTTCGGGAGAAAGAAAGACGACCTGAGCGATGGCCTCCCGTTGATGCGTAACAGGAAGGCCCTGGTCCCGAAGATACCTTCGGAACAGCCTTTGAGAGGGGGATTGTTCAGCCATAGTCTCGCCTCTTACTGGGCCCCCGGATCTGCCGCCTGAGGCCCGTTGCCGTATTCCAAAAGGAGCTTGTCAAAGGAATCGACGTCTCCTGCGATCACTTCCTCCCGGGCCACCCCGAGCTGGAGATCACTCCTTCGCACCACTCCGTCCATCACGCTGGGGAGTCGCTCCGGTGGAGCCACTCCTTCTGACATGAACTCCGGCTCGAACTTCATGCCGTGACCCGTCAGCTCGGCGGCGTACCTTCCGGTGACGATGTTTCTGAGGGCCGGATCCTCCGCCTGGAAGCTCGCCGCCACCAGGCCCCACTCCTTCCGCCCTCGGACCAGGGGTGGAAATATCCAGATCCGATCCATGGTTTCCACTTCAACCCGCTTCCCCAGCAACATCAGGAGGCGTCCGAGTGCCTCCGGCACCGGGGAATCCTGAACCTTCTTCTCTGGGGCCTTCTTACCCTCAAGCATGCCCTTTTCTCCTCCGTAGCTCCCCACGAACAGCATCCAGAACCTCCGATCGAACCTCCTCCAGAGGCCTCTCCACCAGAGCTCCGGACGCCCGAATGTGCCCCCCGCCCCCGAATCTGGAGGCCAGGGCATTTACGTCGACCTCATCGTTGGAGCGGAATGAGATCTTTGTGGCTCCTCGAGCCGTTTCCCGAAACAGCAGGCCTACCTCCACCCCGTTGATATCCCGAGGATAGTCAACCAGCCCTTCAATATCATCCGCCCGCCCTTCTAGCTCCTGGAAGGCCTGAGTGGGGACGGTCATCCAGGCCAATTCACCCTCCGGGTCCAGGTGGAGTTCGGCCAGGGACGCCTGGAGAAGCTTCAGTTTCCTCAGGGGCACATTCCCATAAACCTGCTGGTAGAGCTCCTGGGAATCGGCCCCATTTTCCAGAAGGAAAGCCACGATCCCATGTGTGTCCGGGGACGTATTGCTGAACCTGAACGCGCCCGTGTCAGCCAGGATAGCCACATAGAGGCCACGGATGATTTCCGGCAGCCAGGGCCCCCCTGCCTTTTGTAGAAGGTCAAATACCAATTCCCCCGTTGCACAAGCCCCCGGGTCCCTGAAGGAAACCCCCAAAATGGGCTCAGACCCCGCAGGGTGGTGGTCGACCACAACCGTCTTGAGGGGCTGAATGAGCCCGTGGACCGCCCCGATTCGTGACACTTCCCCCGTATCCAGTACCACTGCCAGGTCCGCCTCGGCAACCAACTCCTTTGCTCTGGTACTGTTGCAGTCGAAAGCCCACTCCCCGTCCGGAAGGAGGAAGCGGAGAGCGTCAGGATAAGGGGTGGGATTGATGATCCAGGCTTCCTTACCTCTGGACCGGAGCCAACTCGCCAGGGCGACCTCACTTCCGGCACCGTCGCCATCGGCGTTTACATGAGTCGTGAGGATGATCCGGCTGGATTCCTCCATCGCCGCCAGAGCTTCATCGACGGCCGACATCCTGGACTTCGGGGTAAAATAGGTCATAGGTCCGAGTAGCTTAGGTCGGATAAAATCCCGGCGTCAAGCGACATTCAGCCCGATCCCGGTAGAGCCTTTCGAACCTTGGCCCAGGTCGAGGCAAGGTGAATCCAGGCCGGAGAGAGGGTTCCATGGATCTTTCCCAAGGCCAGAGCTTCCAGTAGAGCCCGGGGATTATTCTCGTGCCAGGGGACTTCCACCCAGGCGCCACCCACCTCCATCAGCGTATGGGCATCTGAACCGGCGCCCTTCAGCTTCCCGTGTGTTTCGGCAAGGGTCTCGGCCGGGGCATTCAGTCGCCCTGGATGCAGACGGGCATTAAAAACCTCAACGACATCGACCAGAGGTGCGAGCTTCTCAGCGTAGCGGCCCCCTCCCCCCTTCCCCGAGGCGTATGGGTGAGGAAGGTAGACAATCCCCCCATCCGCTCGAATTCGCTCGCACGCCTCTTCCGCAGGGGTCCCCTTGGGAATCTCCTCCTGGATATATAGGCCGATCAGATCGATCCCCTCACCGGTCTTCACCTCTTCGCCAGGGATGATCCGATCCGGATACTTCTCGTACATGGCCCGGGCCACCCCGAGGCGGTTGTGATCGGTGATCCCGATACGATCGATCCCCTTTGAAAGCGCCCGTTCCAACAGGGCTTCCGGATCCGACAGACAATCCCACGAACCCGAGCTGTGGTTGTGGAGATCCACTCGAATGGTGGGAGAGCGTGAATCCGTCACCGTTTCCCTTCCTTTCGAGCTCTGGCCTGGAGAAGATCGAGGAGAGCAAGGGAGCGAATCTCCAGGTCTTCCAGAGTATCGCCGTTCTCCAGAACAAAATCGGCCCTGTCCACCTTTTCCCGGGATGGAATCTGTGCGGCCATGACCCGAAGGGCCTCCTCCTCCTGTATTCCTCGATCAGAAACGATGCGCCTCAACCGTTCTTCCTCGGGTGCGACCACAAGAACGATCAGGTCGTAGTCATCCTGGAGGTCCGCTTCGAAGAGGAGGGGTATTTCCGCCACTGCCAGAGGGACCCCGGCCTCCTCATGAAATCCAACCCACTCTTCTCGGCGGGAACCAATAAGGGGATGAAGGATCTCCTCGAGGCGACGCCTGGCCTCAGGGTCCCGGAAAACCAATGCCCGGAGCCCATCCCGATCCAGTGTACCGTCTTCGAGAAGGATCGCCCTCCCGAACTCATCGGTCACGGCCTTTAGTCCCGCGGTCCCGGGAGCAACCACCTCCCGGGCCAAATCGTCTGCTCGGACAACAGGAACACCAGTATCGGCCCAGATACCGGCAACAGCCGATTTTCCGGATGCGACGTTTCCTGTCAGAGCTACCTTAAGCATCGTCCAATGTACCCGTTCAGGGTGCGATCCCAGGAGTCCTTCCGAGCCGGCCCCCTGGCCCACCGGGGTTCTCCCACCCAACCCTAGATACGACATTACACGCTGGGGAGCAGGGGTCGTTCAGAAGGAAGCTGACGAATCCCGGAGTTTTCGCCAAGGCAGAGGGCGGGGGATGGCAGAGCAAACCACCAAGTTCAAGAAAAAAACCTTAATCGCCTGGCTCATGGTGGTGGCGATTCTCCTGGCTCTCTATTTCCTGAACCGAGACCGGATCGACGTTGACCTGATCCGGACCGTGGTCCAAGACCACCGTCTGCTGATCATCCCTTTTTACCTTCTCCTTCTTTCCTGTCTGGGACTCACCTTCATCCCTTCCACGCCATTCGCTATCGCAGGGGTATTCCTGTTCAATCCCCCCCTCGCCTACTTCCTCAATCTCATCGGGATCATCACCTCCTCCACGATCGTTTATCATTTCGCAGAATTTCTTGGGCTCAGACAGGCCTTCGAGAGCAGGTACCCGGAGAAGCTGAAGAAGGTAGAGAGGGCCCTGGATCAGAAGGAACTTCCGATCATCATCGGGTGGAGCTTTTTTCCCGTCGTGCCCACCGACCTCGTGATCTACGTGGCCAGCACGCTGAAGATTCCCCTCTGGAAGTGCCTCCTGGGTGTCCTAATCGGGGAGGGTGCCCTCAACGCCTTTTATATCTTCTCCGTGAGCGCCACTCTTTAGAAACCACCGTTCAGGTGGTCCTCCCTGGACCCTTCCCCTTGAACTACCGCACCAGGAAGCGAAAAGGCCCTCCCTTCCGGGAGAGCCTCGACCCTTTTCTGAAAAGGCAGGATCGATTTTTGAGGATCAGAGTCGATGGCGTGTCAGCGTCTCCGACCCGGAGGAGGAACAGCCAGGAGATGGCGCAAATCGTCAGCCGTTCCCTCCTCGTGGTCTGGTCCATTTGAGACGATGCCGACCGAGTCTCTCCACATGTGCAGGGTATAATCGACGCCCCAGGCATCCGTTTTGGACCCACCCATAAACTTCTTGGTAATCCAGTTCTGGAAGCTTGGCCCCGGCGTTGGCAAATCTGATCCCTGCCTATTCAGGGTCTCGATCTCCCGGCCGATTGATTTCATCTCTCCCTTGGTTTGCCAACTGAGGACCGGATTCATCACAGGCGCCAAGGTCTCAACAACCACCGGCCGGGACTCGGGGAAATAAAGAGCCGCACCGAGGAGTATCAGCAGGATAAAAAATATTTTCCACAACGCACGTACCTCCCGCTCTGGTTTTGGGGGGGGAGGAGCAGGCCCGAGCTTCCGGCGCTGAGCCATCCATCGTCCTGATCCCTTAATAATCTAGACCCTGGAAAGAGGGCGAACAACGATCTTCCCGCCTTGGTGCCCGGGCCGGGGGGATGCCGCCCGGGTTGGGAGAGTGTTCCTGGCTTGGAAAAGGGACCCATGGCGCCCCAGGGGAGTAGTGGTGGTAAACCCAGTCCAGGAATCCACCAGGAGTCTCCGTGCCGAATCAGCTCGCAACCGAAACCAGCCCTTACCTCCTTCAACACGCCGGGAACCCAGTCGACTGGTTCCCATGGGGTGAGGAGGCGCTGAAAACGTCCCGGGATCAGGACAAACCGATCCTTCTCTCCATTGGGTATTCCGCATGCCACTGGTGCCATGTGATGGAGCGGGAGTCTTTCGAGGACCAGGAAACGGCCGACCTGATGAACGCAGGCTTCGTGAACATCAAGGTGGACCGGGAAGAACGGCCTGACCTGGATTCCATTTACATGAAAGCTGTGCAGGCCAGCATGGGCCGGGGCGGGTGGCCACTGACCGCCTTCCTTACTCCCGACGGCCGGTTTTTCTATGGGGGAACGTATTTCCCCCCGACCCCCACCCATGGAATGCCGTCGTTCCAACAGGTTTTGAATTCGGTCCTGGACGCATATACAAACCGGCGGGAACAGATCGAGGAGGGTTCCAATCAGGTCCTCAGAATTCTCGAGAGCACCCACGCCCTGGGGGGAAAGCGGTCCCAAGAGGCTACCGCTTCCTCGGATGGTGCGGATGGGGGTGATGTGGATCTGGCGGAACTAGCCCGAAAAACCGCAGAATCGGCTCTCGAGGGCCTGGCCAGCCAGCATGATCCTGTGCATGGGGGTTTCGGCGCCGCGCCCAAATTTCCCCAACCCTCTACACTGGAATTCCTCCTCAGGTATTTCCACCAGACGGGGCAGCGGGAGGCCCTCGAGATGGTCCTTACGACGCTGAGGGCAATGGCCCGAGGCGGGATCCGGGACCACCTGGGGGGCGGCTTCCATCGGTACTCGGTGGATGCCCGTTGGTTGGTGCCGCATTTCGAAAAGATGCTTTACGACAACGGACTCCTGGCATCCCTCTATCTCCAAGCCTACCAGACAACCGGAAACCCGGAGCTCAAAGAGGTCGTTACGAGCACCCTGGACTATCTGATAGAAGATCTGAGGGACGCCCAGGGAGGGTTTTATTCGGCTCGGGACGCCGACTCGGAGGGGGAGGAAGGGACCTTCTACCTCTGGAGCCCCCAGGAGGTAGAAGATGTCCTGGGCCCGGAGACCGCTGCCCTCTTTGGGCGTGTCTACGACGTGACATCGGGAGGGAATTTCGAGGGGAGGTCGATTCTCAACCTCCCCAGGGGGTTGGAGCCTCTGGCTGAATCCGAAGGCATGACCGCATCTCAGCTCGCCTCACAGATGGAGGCGGCTCGAACGGCCCTGAAAGAATCCAGAGCCGCCCGGGAACATCCCTTCCGGGATGAAAAAGTCCTTACCAGTTGGAACAGCTTCGTCCTCCGGGCTCTGGCGGAAGCTGGGGGCGCCCTTGGCCGGGTGGAGTATGTGGACGCCGCAAAGGAGAACGCGGACTTCCTGCTCAAGGAGCTTTTCCGGGACGGCCGGGTCCTCCGGAGTTGGAAGGACGGAGACAGCCGAATCCCCGGGTTCCTGGAAGACTACGCCGGGCTGGGGAACGCTCTCCTGACCCTATACGAGACGACGCTGGAATCCCGTTGGGTGGAGGAAGCCGAGAAGCTGGCCCATCTCATTCTGGAGCGTTTCTGGGATGAGGAAGAGAGCATATTCTTCGACTCTCCCCTGGACGGGGAGAAGCTTGTGGTCCGCGCCCGGGAAATCATGGATAACGCCACGCCGTCAGGAAACTCCCTTGCTGTCGAGTTCTTCCTTCGTCTGTCCTCGTTCTATGGACGGGAGGACTTTCGGAGGGTGGCGGAGCGGGTCCTGGTTCGGGAAAGTGAGGGGGTCTCTCAGTTCCCGTCCGCCTTCGGCCGACTTCTTTCAGCCCTGACACTCAGTGTGGTACCGCCTACCGAGGTCGTCCTCCTGGGTGACCCGGGCAGTCCTGAATTCCGGGATCTCCTGGCAACGACCCTTCGGGATTTTATTCCCTCCCGGGTGGTGGCAGGGGGAAGCCCCGACTCTCTCCCGCCCCTTCCCCTCCTGGAAGGACGGGAAGCAGTGG
>RCNC010000901.1_pt1 | contig 19718 bp, 18 predicted proteins | sample 2041301 | NCBI WGS metagenome assembly RCNC01 (sample SAMN09708231, study PRJNA481090) | Marine sediment metagenome, whole genome shotgun sequencing project. | biome: marine sediment; feature: ocean; material: sediment; isolation source: Sewage treatment plant 13A marine sediment (STP13A) ...
ACAACTTTCCTGGCGGATTTCATCCGCTTCTGAGCACTATCGATAGCCAGTTGCGCAATGGCTTCGCCGTCGGCAACGTTCTGGTTCAGCCACAGGCTGAACGCATCCTTGATCACTCCTGAAACGAAGGCCACACAGGCCCGTGAGGAAAGCCGCTCTTTGGTCTGACCACTGAACTGGGGGTCGGCCAGCTTGACCGAGAGGATATAACTGATTTTTTCCCAGATATCGTCCGGTGTCAGACGCAGGCCGCGGGGCAGCAGGTTGTGGTGCTCGCAAAACTCCCGCAGTGCATCGACCAGGCCGGTGCGCAGGCCATTCACATGGGTCCCGCCTTGCACGGTCGGAATCAGGTTGACATAGCTTTCCTGCAATTGGCCGCCCTCGGGCAGCCAGCTCAGGGCCCAGCTGATCTGGGAGTCCGTGCCCTTAAGTTCACCGCAAAAAGGCTGCTCGGGCAGGCAGGTATAGCCTTCGAGTTCGGTTTGCAGGTAATCGGTCAGGCCCTGCTGGTAGCACCATTCTTCTTTTTCATTGGTCTTTTCCACCATCAGGCTGACCAGCAGTCCGGGGCACAGCACTGCCTTGGCCCGCAACAGATGCCGCAGTCGCTTCAGGGAGAAATTGGCGGAATCGAAATAGGATGAGTCCGGCCAGAAACGGATGCGTGTTCCCGTGTTGCGCTGGCCGACGGTTCCCACTTCTTTGAGTTCAGACTTTTTGTCGCCGTTAGCGAAAGCCATGTAGTGCTCGGCGCCGTCCCGCTTAATCCAGATTTTGAGCCTGGAGGAAAGTGCGTTAACGACCGATACGCCCACACCGTGCAGGCCACCCGCGAACTGGTAATTCTGATCAGAGAATTTACCGCCGGCATGGAGCTTGGTGAGGATGAGTTCCACCCCGGGCATGTTTTGCTCCGGATGAAGGTCCACCGGCATCCCGCGTCCGTCATCGCTGACTTCGACAGAGCCGTCTTCGTACATCGTGACGTTAATCTGACTGGCGTGACCGGCCAGCGCTTCGTCCACGCTGTTGTCGATGACTTCCATCGCAAGGTGGTTCGGCCGGGCTGTATCGGTATACATCCCCGGCCGTCTCCTGACCGGTTCCAGCCCTGTCAGGACTTCAATATCTTCTGCGCGGTATTTGCTGCTCATCGCCTTCTTGTTTCGGGTTCCATAGCTCTTATGTGGCGAAAAGGATGTTCACCTGTTTACCAACGGTTTTCAAGTAGCTTCTGCATACCGTACAATGTGCTTCCAGAACTTCCTCGATAATTCGACGATAAATTGGCACAAAACAAACACAGGGTTCTGGCATGGCATCTCTAGTTTTTGTAACCGGCGGCGTAGTCTCTTCACTTGGAAAGGGGCTGTCTGCTGCGGCACTCGCTGCAATTCTCGAATCCCGTGGCCTCAAGGTCACCATGGTGAAACTCGATCCCTACTTAAATGTGGATCCCGGAACGATGAGTCCGTTCCAGCATGGTGAGGTTTATGTCACGGATGATGGCGCCGAAACGGACCTTGACCTGGGCCACTACGAGCGTTTTATCCGCACGCGCATGGGTCAGCTCAATAATTGCACGACCGGGCGAATTTACAGCAATGTGATTGCCAAGGAACGTCGCGGCGATTACCTCGGCGCCACGGTGCAGGTGATTCCCCATGTGACCGACGAGATCAAGAGCTGGGTGCTTCGTGCATCAGAAGGCTACGACGTTGCGATGATCGAGATCGGCGGCACAGTGGGCGATATCGAATCCCTGCCTTTCCTCGAGGCTATCCGTCAGCTGGGCGTTGAAAACGGTCGCAACGCGATGTTCATGCACCTGACGCTGGTGCCTTTCCTGCGGGCGGCTAATGAGGTCAAAACCAAGCCCACGCAGCACTCGGTCAAAGAGCTTCGCTCTATCGGCATCCAGCCGGATATATTGCTGTGCCGGTCAGAAATGGAACTGTCCGATTCCCAACGCGCAAAGATTGCTCTGTTCACCAACGTTCCGGAAAAAGCGGTCATCACTGCACTGGATGCTCCTAACAGCATTTACGACATACCCAACATGTTGTATGAGGAAGGCCTCGACGATCTGGTGGTGGAAGGCTTCGGCCTTGAAGACAAAGCAGGGGAGGCCAACCTTGATGACTGGCTGGAAGTCGTTGATCGTACGATCAACACGAGGCACGAGGTCACCATCGCCATGGTGGGTAAGTACGTGGAACACCACGACGCATACAAGTCCCTGACTGAAGCGGTCGCCCATGGTGGGTTGCGGCAGCGCATTAAGGTGAACATCAAGCGGCTGGAATCGGATGACCTGGCGGATAACGACCTGTCCTTGCTGGAGGGTGTCGATGCGATCCTGGTTCCGGGTGGATTCGGCGAACGCGGATTCGAAGGCAAGGTCAACGCCATTCGATATGCCCGGGAAAACGGTGTTCCCTATCTGGGTATCTGTTACGGCATGCAGGCTGCAGCAGTTGAATTCGCCCGTAACGTTTGCGGACTCGAAGGGGCAAACACGACCGAGGTAGATACTGATACGCCGCATGGCGTGATCGGTCTGATCACTGAGTGGCGCGACGCTTCCGGTAACGTGGAGCAACGTGACGAGGAGTCCGACCTGGGTGGAACCATGCGCCTGGGTGGGCAGGAATGCCGCTTACGTGAGGGATCCCTGGCCCGTAAACTCTACGGTCAGGAGATTATTATCGAGCGCCATCGCCACCGCTACGAGTTCAATAATAACTATCGCGATATTTTTCAGCAACACGGCGTTCTGTTTTCGGGATTGTCGATGGATGAAATGCTGGTGGAAATCATGGAGATCCCAGAGCACCCCTGGTTCCTCGCTTGTCAGTTCCACCCGGAATTTACCTCCAGCCCAAGAGGCAGCCATCCCCTGTTCAGCGGTTTTGTCGAAGCGGCGCAGCGTCAACAGCAGGGTGAATTGCCCAAAGGACTGGCGTAATTGTGAAACTTTGTGGTTTCGAAGTCGGTCCGGATCGTCCATTTTTCCTGATTGCCGGGCCCTGCGTCATCGAGTCTGAGCAGCTGGTGATCGATACAGCTGGCATGCTAAAGGAGATTTGCGAGCGGCTCGATATTCCGTTTATTTTCAAATCGTCTTTCGATAAGGCCAACCGGACTTCCAGCAGTAGTTTTCGCGGCCTTGGGGCAGAGGAAGGCCTGCGGATCCTGGCCGAGGTGAAGCGACAGGTTGGCGTGCCGGTTCTGACCGATGTACACGAGGATACCGACATTAGCGCCGTTGCCACGGTGGTCGACGTGATGCAAACACCGGCCTTCCTGTGCCGGCAAACCAATTTTATCCAGCGCGTTGCCTCAGCCGGCATCCCGGTCAATCTGAAGAAAGGCCAGTTTCTCAGCCCCTGGGAAATGAAGAACGTGGTGGAAAAAGCCCAGGCAGTCGGAAACAAGCACATCATGGTTTGTGAGCGCGGCGTGTCTTTCGGTTACAACAACCTGATCTCTGATATGCGCTCACTGGCGGTCATGCGCGAGACCGGTTGCCCGGTAGTGTTTGATGCCACCCACTCGGTGCAATTGCCCGGTGGTCAGGGCGGCTCTTCCGGTGGACAGCGCGAATTTGTTCCGGTGCTGGCACGTGCTGCCGTTGCGGTTGGCGTTTCCGGCCTGTTCATGGAAACCCATCCTGACCCCGAGAAGGCGTTGAGCGATGGCCCGAACGCCTGGCCGTTGGGCCAGATTGAAGATTTATTGATCACGCTCAAGGCACTCGATGCCGTGAGTAAGCGAAACTCACTCCCGGAATAATTTATCCGGAACCTAATCAAGGATCAGAAATGACAGCAATAAAATCCATTCATGCCCGGGAGATACTTGACTCCCGTGGAAATCCAACCCTCGAAGCAGAAATTACACTGGAATCAGGCGCATTCGGTCGCGCTGCAGTGCCGTCAGGCGCGTCAACCGGTGCGCGTGAAGCGATCGAATTGAGGGATGGAGATGCCAGCCGCTACGGCGGCAAAGGCGTCAGCAAAGCCGTTGATAACGTAAACCGTATCATTGCTCCTGCCTTAAGCGGTATGGACGCAGACGACCAGGCGGCACTGGACGCCCGCTTGATTGAGCTGGACGGCACGCCGAATAAAGCCAACCTCGGTGCTAATGCCCTGTTGGGTGTTTCACTGGCGGCCGCACATGCCATGGCAGCCGAAGAAGGCCGTCCGCTTTGGGCCAGGTTGGCGCAGAGTGACAATCTGCAGTTGCCTGTACCGCAGATGAACATCATCAACGGCGGGGCCCATGCGAACAACAGTGTCGATATGCAGGAGTTTATGATCCTCCCCTGGGGTGTGGGTTCATTCAAGGAATCTCTACGTTGCGGTGTAGAGATCTTTCATGCGCTGAAGTCGGTATTGAACAGTAAGGGCATGAATACGGCAGTTGGTGATGAGGGTGGTTTCGCTCCCGACCTGCCTTCCAATGAAGCGGCCGTGGAGACGATACTCGAAGCGGTCGAAAAATCCGGTTACCGCATCGGCAAAGACGTCAGTCTCGGGCTGGATGTCGCGTCGTCGGAGTTCTTCAAAGACGGGCTTTATCACCTCGAATCCGAAGGCAAGTCATTCACGCCGGCTCAGTTTGCCGAGTACCAGGCCGGTTGGGTCCGGCAGTATCCGATCATCAGTATCGAAGACGGAATGGCTGAAGACGATTGGGAAGGCTGGGAAATTCTGACCCGCCTGACCGGTGATGATTGCCAATTGGTTGGTGATGATCTCTACGTGACTAATACTGAAATTTTCAATCGCGGCATCGAGATGGGAATCACCAACTCGATCCTGATCAAGCTGAACCAGATCGGAACTCTGACCGAGACTCTTGAAGCCATTGCCATGGCTGACCGTGCCGGGTTCAGTGCGGTAATTTCGCACCGTTCGGGAGAAACAGAGGACACTACGATCGCGGACCTCGCGGTAGCCACCACGGCTTCGCAGATAAAGACCGGCTCGTTGTGCCGTTCCGACCGGGTTGCCAAGTACAACCAGTTGTTGCGCATCGAAGAAGCGCTGGGTGCGCGAGGCACGTATGCCGGCGCAGGAGCGTTTTCGAATATTCGTAACTGGAGCTGATGCGCTCTCTGCTGGCCATATTGCTGCTGGTGCTGATCGCACTGCAGGTCAAGTTATGGTTCGGCGAGGGGGGCTATCGCGACGTGAAACGGCTCACACTGCGGGTCGAACAGCAGGCCACGGAGAATGAAACCCTGGCCCAGCGAAACCGTGAACTACACGCTGAAGTCGAGGATCTGCGACAAGGCCTGCAAGCGGTTGAAGAGCGCGCGCGCAGCGAGTTGGGCATGGTCAAGGAAAACGAAGAGTTTTACCAGGTCGTGCCCGGCGAAGTGAAGCCGGAAGAAGACCGGGAGTGACTGCTCCCCGGGTTCACGCTCTGATTCCCGCTGCGGGTCGAAGTGTTCGCTTTGGCGGAACCACCCCGAAGCAATACTCCCACCTGATGGGATTGCCGGTGATGGCGCACAGTATTGAAGCCGTAATGGCGCATGCTGCCATTGAGTCGGTCACAGTGGCGCTTGCTCCGGATGATGGAGTTTTTGAGCAGCTGGTGCAGCCATTATTTCCAGCGGTGGAAACCGTGACGGGCGGTAGCAGTCGTGCCCGGACCGTGATGAATGGCCTGAATTTCATTGCCGGCCAGTACCCGGATTGTGAATGGATCCTGGTGCATGATGCCGCACGGCCTTGCCTATCATCGGCCGACCTGGACCGTTTGCTGGAAGAGGGTCTGGAAAGTGATGCCGGTGCCATTCTGGCCATACCGGTCAGTGACACGCTGAAGCTGGCAGATGATTCGGCCCGAATTGAGCGGACCATTGATCGTTCCCGTTACTGGGCTGCACAGACGCCGCAATTATTCCCCTTTCGCTTGCTGCGGCAACAGCTGACTGACGCGTTGGACGACGGAGTTGAGCCCACCGATGAAGCTGCGGCCATCGAACGGGGGGGCTTTCATCCCTTGCTGGTGAAGGGCTCCTCTACCAACATCAAGATAACCGGGGCCGAAGACCTGGCGCTGGCTGAGTTCATATTGCAACAACAGGCAGTGCGGGAGTAACACATGGAGCAACGCATAGGGCAGGGACTGGATGTGCATGCCTTCGCCGATGGCGACCACGTGATGCTGGGTGGTGTACGCATTCCGCATAGCAAAGCGCTGGCTGCTCATTCCGATGGTGACGTGGCCTTGCACGCGCTGTGCGACGCGCTTCTGGGGGCGCTGGCTCTGGGTGACATTGGTCAGCATTTTCCGCCTGGCGATGAACAATGGCGCGACGCAGATAGCCGGGTGTTGCTTGGCAGTGTTCGCGAGATGCTCGGTAACGAGGGTTGGTATGTCGTTAACCTGGACATCACCATTGCCTGCGAAGAACCCCGTATAGGCCCTCATGTGCCTTTGATGCGAGAGCTTATCGCCCAGGTGCTTGAAACAACGCCAGACCGGGTCTCGGTCAAGGCGACCACCACCGAGAAACTCGGCTTCTGTGGCCGTGGTGAAGGTATTGCCGCGCTCGCTGTTGTGCTTCTGGCCCGCGACTGAATGGAACCGTCCCTTTACGCCTTACCGGACTGGAACCGGGTTTTGGGTACGCCTGCTGCCAGCGGTATGATCCGGGCAGAAGTTGAAGATTTTCAGGTAGAGGAAATTCCTCTCATTACCCTGTCGGGGGAAGGTAATCATCTCTGGCTGGAAATTGAAAAGCGTAACGCCAATACCGACTGGATTGCCAAACAGCTCGCATCACTGGCCGGCGTGCCGGGCCGTGATGTTGGTTACGCCGGAATGAAAGACCGGCGCGGGGTGACCCGCCAATGGTTTTCCATCGGTTTGCAGGAGGCCGGGAACGATGCCTGGAACGATTGGGAAATCCCCGATGCCAGGGTTCTCCAGGCCTGTTTGCATAACAGGAAGTTGAAGCGTGGCACACTTCGGGGAAATCGCTTTGTCATTGTCGTGCGCAAGCTGGAAGGGTCGCTGGATGACCTGGAGGATCGATTGCAGCAGGTCGCGGATCAGGGGGTGCCCAATTACTTTGGTTTGCAGAGGTTTGGGCACGGCGGCAGAAATGTCTTCCAGGGAGCCCGTTGGCTGCAGCACGGCGGACGCCTTCCGCGCAATAAGAAGAGCATCTATATTTCAGCGGTCCGAAGCTTCCTGTTCAACGGCGTTTTGTCGAGCCGGGTTGAGCTGGGGAACTGGAACCGGATTGTGGACGGTGAGGTCGCCATGCTGGACGGTAGCCATTCTTCCTTTTTCTGTAATGTGCCTGACGCTAATCTCGAGACCAGGTGCGCCGAGTTTGACATCCACCCCAGCGGTCCTCTGCCGGGTGATGGATCGGACCTGGTGGCCGGGACCTGCGCTGAGATTGAAACAGCCGTGTTGCAACCACACAAGGAATTGATCGAACGTCTGGCCAATGCGCGGGTCAAGGCTGCGCGACGCAGCCTTCGGATGTTGCCTGCAGGCATGGAGTGGGAGCGGGATGGTCGTGACCTGGAATTGAAATTCGAGTTGCCGCCAGGGGGATACGCAACCTGTGTGTTGCGGGAACTTGTAACCACAGGTCTCGTCACCATATCAGAATCCAAATGAGTAACTACAGACTAAAAGGCGCATCAGGCCCGGTGATCAACCAGGCGTTCAGGCTGAAACCAAAAACCCTGATCGGCCGGGCAGACGACTGCGACCTGCGTATCGATGCGCAGGGCGTCGCGTCTCACCATGCTGAAATCCATGAGTCAGAAGAGGGGCAATTGCTTCTTCTCAACCTCGATCCTGCTAGCGAGACACTATTGAATGGTGAGGCTGTTGAGCGTGCCGGCCTTTCCAGCGGGGATGAAGTCAGGATCGCGAACTGTCGCTGGGTTTTACAGGCACCGGGCTTGCGGCCGGAAAAAGTGCTCACGCCGGATGCCGTTAAACCGAAACGAGGTTACCTGCCCTGGTTGATCGTGGGTGGATTGCTCACTGCAGCCGCGGTGGCGGCCTGGTACCGGGGGCTGTTGCCGCTCTAATCCTTTTAGCCTGTTCTGATCCTGAAGCTGGGTTGTCCCTCAGCTTCGATCAATCCGTTACCTGACAGCCACTCTCTTGCATCGCCTGCATCCTGCTCAAACCAGGCCCGGGCAGAGCCCAGTCGGAAGGTATAACCCCAGCTGTCCATGTCCTTCATCATCATCTGCCTGTCAAATTCAGCCAGTTCATCGGACAGCAGGATTTGCAGGTAACAGACCGCATTTTCCTCGTCGTAGTCACCACCCGCATCGGTATCAAGCCCGTCGCGCCGTTCGGGGTCCAGGCAAATGTAATGGCAGGCCTCGTGCAGTATCGAGTGCACCGGTGTGTCCGCCCGCAGCACCAGGGTGTTGCCGATCAGTCCTGCTTCTTCATCGCCCCAGAACGAACCGGCTATTGCTCGCCCCTTCGCTTCCTCACGAATCGTCATGCCAAATCTGGACAGCAAAAGCACCAGCGGGGCAGGGTCGATGTCCGAAAATCGGGTAACGTCGACAGCTTGGGGTTTCATTTGGGTTGATCCATGACTTTTGAGAGATAACGGAAGCGGCAGACTGGAGTAATATTAGCGCAAATGGAATTCATGGAAAGCAAACACCGTCCAATTGAACTGCTGCGATATGCAGGGCTGTTCACCTGGCTGTGCGCGACCCTCCCGCTTTTCCTGATGCAGTACTGGTATGAAGACCCATTGAATACCGGCCCGTACCTGGCCTGGTGGCTGATGCACCTGGTGTTTGGACTAACCTACTGGAACCAGGTTAAAGCCCTGCCGGTACGGTCTACCCTGTCGCATCGGCTGGTCACTATTTCCATACTGACAGTCTGTGCGCTTGGCGTGAGCGTGATGACAGAAACATCGCTGGGTGGAATCTTGTTGCTGATCGTTGCAGGCTTGCTTCCCTGGATGCTGCCTGCGGCATCGGCCATTGGCTGGCTGGTGGGGCAGAATGTACTACTGGTACTAGTGATCACTTTCATTCCTGACATATCATTCAGCGAAGCGGCATTCGCCGGGGGGCTGTTTCTCGGAATATCATTATTTGCCTTTATGAGTGGTGTTGTTGCTCTGCGTCAGCACATAGCGCGGGACGCCCTGCGAAAAGTTAATTTTGAGTTGCGTGCAACCCAGGCACTGCTGGCGGACAATACCCGCATCGCCGAGCGGGTCAGAATCGCACGGGAATTGCATGATCTGGTAGGACACCACCTGACCGCGCTGACCCTTAATCTGGAAGTGGCGACCCACCTGGTGGACGGTCGGGCACTGGAGCATGTACAACAGGCGCATTCGCTGGCCAAATTGCTATTGGCCGACGTTCGCGAGGTGGTCAATGACATGCGCATTGATGACCAGGTCGATCTGGCCGCGGCGCTTAGAACACTGGTTAGCGGCGTTCCGGAGCCTGTTATTCACCTGGATTTGCCGTCAGAGTTGTCGATGACCGATCCACGGCGCGCCCAGGTGCTATTGCGGTGTGCACAGGAAATGATTACCAATAGCGTACGTCATGCACAGGCCCAGAACTTATGGATCAGCCTGGTGCAGGACGTGGATGGAGAGGCACTGACTGCACGAGACGACGGGCGTGGTGTCGACAAAATTGAAACAGGGAACGGACTCAACGGCATGGCGGAAAGGTTGCGTCTGCTGGATGGTGAATTGAAAATTGAATCAAATCCCGGTGCAGGATTTTCCCTGCGTGCGTGGATACCCGTGGAGGGGATGTAGATGATTAATGTGATGCTGGTGGACGACCAGAACCTGGTCCGCAAAGGCGTACGCAGCCTGCTGGAACTTTCTGAAGAAATCGAAGTGGTGGCGGAGGCCGCCGACGGGGCTGAGGCGATACGCATGATTCCGGAGGTCAACCCGGATGTGGTTCTGCTGGATATGCGCATGCCGGGTATGTCAGGTCTGGATGTTCTGCGCGAGCTGTCGGAAAAAGAGATCTTACCGCCGACCATCATCCTGACGACTTTTGATGATGATGAACTGGTACTGGCGGGCATCCAGTACGGCGCCCGCGGTTATCTACTCAAGGACGTGGCCCTTGCTGACCTGGTGAATGCGGTGAAGACGGTCGCTGAAGGCGGTTCCATCGTGAAGCCTGCGGTTACCCAGCGCCTGCTGAAAGGCCTGGCGAATCTGAAGAACGAATTCTCCAGCCTGGAGCAGCCCGACCCGCTGACCGACCGGGAAACGGAGATTCTCAGGTTGATGGCCGGTGGATACAGTAACAAGGAAATTGCCAATTCCCTCGGCGTGGCCGAGGGAACGGTCAAGAACCACGTTTCAAATATCTTGTCCAAGATGGGCGTGCGCGACCGGACACGGGCCGTACTCAAAGCGTTCGAACTGGGGCAGATATAGGCAGGCAGTAATCAACTTGCCTTATCGAGGTAATCGAACTGGCGCTTCAGGTCGTCCTTGTTGTCGGTGACGATGCGCTCGAGTGTTTCAACCCGCTCACGCAGTTCGCTGTCCATTTTATCCAGGCGCTGGTGCAGTTTTTCAAGTTCCTCTTTGTCCGCACTCGAACTGTTGCGGGCCTTGGTGTGATGTCGCCAGGCTTCGAGGACCATTCCGCTTACTCCAAGGATAACGATCATTGTCCACATACTCATGCTGCGCTCCCGTGACGTTTAACTGTATTAATCATTGGTTATTCGGGCCTGTTGCCACTAGTGACAGAAGTCATGGTTGCAGTGTCAGGCCGGCGGATCTCCCGGTCGGTCGGAGCGGCGGATAGCTTCCGGTAACAGGTCGGGACCGGTGACTTCCTCGTCAAATTCGTAGTGGATTCTGTCCATCAGGTAACACAGACAATCCTGCTGGATGACCCTGCGATCGAGTGTCAGCATCGACGGCATGACTTCCCGCGTGGTTTCAACCTGGTCGCCGTCGAACATAAAATACTGATCCGTTACGTCATCGCCATCGGCGTTGACCGCCACCAATGGTCGTTTGGTGGGTTGGTGCAGATCGCCGAACGAGGTGCCCGCAGGCAGTTCGCAGAAATTGAACTTGTCCAGGTCTTCCCGCAAAGCCAGTTCCGCAGGTACGCGGCCAAAACCAAACAGCACGTTATCATTGACATACACCGTGGCAACCATGTGAAACAGGTGTACCGCATCCGCCTGCACCGGATGATGGGAAATGGTTTCCAGGTTCAGACAGGTTTCCAGGAAAGCCAGCGTATGGTCCGTGCCATGGATTTCACCAGCCTGTCCGCATTCAAGGGTCAATGATGGGCAGTATTCTGACATCGACAGCGACAAGGTGCCGGCCGGCATCGTGAAGTAGACCACCTTGGATGAAAAAAGCGAGGCCAGGCGAAGATTATCTGACCGAATCTCGTTAACTGCCGCATAATGGGGGTTGAGCCCGGTGTTGTTATGAATATCGATAACCGCCAGCGGGTTCAGTTCTCTCATGCGATCGTGGATCTTGCGGAACAAACGGGTGTAGGTGCTGTCCGCTTGTTTACCGCCCGGCCAGCAGCGATTGAAGTCGGGTTGGTCGTCGAGCCTGCGCAGTCGATGTTTCGCGGCCTGCGGATTTGCGATCAGTATGAGCAGGGACCGCGGCAGGGTTTCCTGCTGGTAGTTATTTTTCAGCAGGCGGCGTAACGCCTCCCAGCCGGTAACTTCATTACCATGTTGAAGCACGGTAACAACCAGTGGGCGTTTGTTGCGGCCTTCCAGATGAATCAGGGTTGGGCTGTCGATTTGCTGGTATAACGCGGAAGCCGGACGCTCAAGGAGCCCCTCCGGCATATGATCTAATTCTTTAAATTCCAGCGAAACCATTTTTATACGATAATTGAGTGTTTGGGGATACCGGGGTCAGGCAGCCAACATACAGGCATTGGAGAAATGAAGAAAGGGTGGGCTTGATTTTTGTTTTCGAGCACCTGAATTTTTGCAGGGTACGATCGTGTGGGAGATTAAACATGAGGTTAACTCATGGATGAATTAAGAATAGACGCCAGGAAATTGACCAAGACATATGGCAGCCTGGTAGCGGTTAACGAGTTGAGTTTTGAGGTTACCGCAGGAGAAGTGTTGGGGTTCCTCGGGCCCAATGGCGCGGGCAAGTCAACCACCATGAAAATGTTGACGGGTTTTCTTGCGCCGACATCGGGTACCGCGCTGGTCAATGGGCACGACATCGTCACCGACTCATTGGCCGCCCGGCGGTGCATTGGCTACCTGCCCGAGGGTGCGCCAAGTTACAGCGAGATGACTGTCCGGCAATTTCTTGAGTTTATCGCCCGTGCCCGCGGCTTTCAGGGTAAAAAGGCACTGCGGGCCGCCGGGGCTGCAATCGAGCGGCTTAACCTGGATCGCGTGCCGGAACAAACCATCGAAACGTTGTCCAAGGGCTACAAACGCCGGGTCGGACTCGCGCAGGCGATCCTCCATGACCCGCGGGTATTGATCCTGGATGAGCCCACCGATGGCCTGGATCCCAACCAGAAGCATGAAGTCAGGCGGCTCATCCGGGAAATGTCCAGTGAGAAGATCATTGTCATCTCCACTCATTTGCTGGAGGAGGTTCATGCGCTGTGTAACCGGGCCATGATCATCTCAGACGGTCGCTTACTGGTGGACGACACTCCATCCGGCCTGATTGCACGATCGCGTTACCATGACGCGGTCACGTTGGTGGTAGAGCAGCCCGAGCGCGCCGCCAGCGTACTCAGCGAATTGCCGCAGGCGCGAAAAGTAGAGCTTAGAGAGGGCGAGTTGACCGTGTTCCCCGCTCCGGGCTGTAAGCTTTTTGAAGTGATTTCAGATGCCGTGCGCGAGCGCGACTGGAAAGTCAGCGAGTTACGCCTCGAGGCGGGGCGCCTGGACGAGGTCTTTCGCCAGATTACGCGAGGGGGGGCATCATGATGCGACAGGGAATGCAGTCAATCATCAACGTAACGCGCAGGGAGTTAGCGGGCTACTTTTCGACGCCGGTCGCCTGGGTGTTCATCGTGATCTTCCTGGTAATGTCCGGGGTTTTTACGTTTTATGTTGGTCGGTTTTATGACCGGGGCACAGCGGATCTTGCACCGTTTTTCCAGTTTCATCCCTGGCTGTACCTGTTCCTGGTGCCCGCGATCGGCATGAGGTTATGGGCCGAAGAGCGGCGTTCGGGTACCGTTGAGTTACTGCTTACGTTGCCTTTAACTACCTGGCAGGCGGTTGTCGGCAAATTCCTGGCTGCCTGGTTTTTCATCGGGCTGGCGCTGTTGCTGACCTTTCCCATGTGGTTGACTGTCAACTACCTCGGCGAGCCTGATAACGGCATTATTTTTGCCGGCTACATTGGCAGCTGGCTGATGGCCGGAGGTTTCCTGGCGATTGGATCCTGCATGTCTGCGTTGAGTCGTAACCAGGTTGTCTCGTTCATTCTTAGTATCGTCGTGTGTTTTGGCTTCATGCTCAGCGGCTTGCCCATGGTTATGGATTTGTTCAGTGGCTGGGCGCCACAATCACTGCTGGATGCGGTGGCGAATTTCAGCTTCCTGGTGCATTTCTCAACCCTTTCCAAGGGCGTCATCGATTTGCGGGACCTGGTCTATTTCGCCCTGGTAATTACCTTCTGGTTGTTGGCGAATACCTTTGTACTCGATGCGAAAAAAGCGGACTGAGAGAGTAGCCATGCAGAAAAAATCAACTTACTTACTCGGATCACTGGCGCTGTTGCTGGTGCTTTTTATTGCGCTCAGTATGCTGTCTGACAGGGTATTGCGGGGCTTGCGGTTCGACCTCACCGAAAACGGACTTTACACACTCAGTGAAGGCAGTCTGAGTGTGTTGGATGACCTGCAGGAACCGGTGACCCTGTATCTTTTCTTTTCGCAGGATTCCAGCCGTGAACTACCCCAGGTGCGCAGTTATGCGCAGCGGGTCGACGAAATGGTTGAGGAATTTGTCAGCCATAGTGATGGCAAGCTCATCCTGAAGCGGGTTGATCCCGTGCCATTCTCTGAGCAGGAAGACCAGGCAGCGGCTTTTGGCCTGCAGGCCGTGCCGGTGGGTGCTTCGGGAGAGACCCTTTACCTGGGGTTGGCCGGCAGTAACGCGATAGATGACGTTCAGGCGATGCCCTTCCTGCAGCCATCAAAAGAGATGTTCCTGGAGTACGATCTGGCCAAGATGATCTCCTCGTTGGGCAACCCGGAAAGGAAGACGCTTGGCCTGTTGTCTTCTCTGGCGATGGGGCCCGGCTTCAATCCGGCGACCCAGTCACCACAGGAAGCCTGGGTTATCTATGAGCAGTTAGGCCAGATGTTCGATGTGCAGGAAATTGAACCTGAGGCCGGTGAACTGCCTGCCGGTCTCGACGTATTGTTGCTGGTTCACCCGAAGAATCTGGGAGATGACCTGCTATACCAGGTTGAACAGTTTGTGCTGGGTGGCGGCCACCTGATTCTTTTCCTCGACCCCTACGCCGAGTCGGACCGTGGCAATCCCAATGATCCGATGGCCCAGATGCAGGCGGGCAGTGCCTCCTCGCTGGGGGGGCTACTGGAAAGTTGGGGGGTGGAATTCGACCCGGCACGGGTAGTGGGTGACCTGCAATTTGGCGCCGGGAACGCTGGCTCCCGGCATATCGGTATCCTGTCTGTGCCGTCTGATGGCCTTAATGGTGATGACATCGTCAGTGCCGGTCTTGAGTTGGTGAACATCTCCTCATCCGGCTGGTTCGCTCCCGCGGAAGGGGCGGAAACTCACTTCGATCCATTGGTTCAGAGCAGTGAAAACGCCGCCCCGATGGACTCCTCACGCCTGCGCTTTCTTTCAAATCCGGCAGAACTGATGAGCGGTTTCAACCCGACCGGGGAACGCTATGCGCTGGCTGCCAGGATTACCGGTGCGGCCTCAGCGGGAATGCCTGCGCCGGAAGGCCTGGCAGAATCACACCTGGAGAAATCCGGCGAAGCAGGAATCAACGTGCTGATGTTTGCTGACACTGACTTGTTGACCGACTGGACGTGGGTTCAGAAGCAACCCTTTTTCGGCCAGGACGTAACCTCGTCATTTGCTGATAACGGATCAATGGTCATCAACGCTGTCGACAATATGCTGGGCGATGCCAACCTCATCAGCATCCGGACACGGGCCAGTTCCGGGCGGCCCTTCGACCGCGTGGACGAGATCCGGGTTGCTGCCGAGCAGTCCTACCGTGCGACCGAAGAACGCCTGCAGATTGAGCTGGAAGACACGGAACGCAAGTTGACCGGGTTGCAAGCGGCGAAAGGCGAGGGCGAACTGACGGTCATCAGTGAAGAACAGCAACTGGAGATTCAGCGCTTTGTCGACCGCAAGCTGGAAATCAGGCGCGAGTTGCGGCAGGTGCAGCATGACTTGCAACGGGACATTAACCGACTGGGCGCCCGTCTGAAATTATTGAATATCGCGCTGGTTCCGGTGATCGTTATGGTGGTGGCGCTGGTATACGGTGCGCGCCGGCGTAAACGCCAGAATCAACCGCATTTGGTAGAGGCTGGCAAGGCATGAGCAGGAAACACTTCTCGTTGCTTTTGTTTGCCACGTTTATCGTGGCGTCATTGGTCCTTCTGCTGCCGGGCAAAACAGGCAGGGAAAGTAGTATGGAGCCGGGAGAATTTCTTCCGGACCTTGAGGCGCAGGTCAACGAGATTGACTGGCTGCGCCTGACTGCGGCAGGTGGTGTCACCATCGGCACGCTCACGCGTGGCACGGACGGCTGGGAGCTGGAGGAGGCGTCTTCCTATCCGGCCAACTGGACCAGAGTGAAAGAGCTTCTGTCGGAGCTTTCCAGTGCCCGTGTGATCGAGGTAAAGACATCCAACCCCGACTATTATCCCCGGTTGGGCGTCGAAGACGTTTCAATGGAACAAGCCGGCGGCGTGATGATTGAGTTTTCCGCGGACAGTGAGTTGCCGGCGCTGATCATAGGTAACAGGGCGCAGGGTAGAACAGGCCAGTACGCGCGGATGGTTGGCTCCCCCGCCAGCGTATTGATCGATGCCTCACTGGATATTCCGGCCACAGCTATTGAGTGGCTGGACAAGAGTATTGTCGATATTTCAGATGCCGAGGTGGTTGAGTTCGAGGTGGTCCACCCGGACGGCGCGTCCTTCAAGGCAATGCGGATATCTGCTGAGGATGAGGATTTTTTGCTGCAGGACGTTCCCGCCGGGCAGGAGATCAAGTCTGCCTGGAGTGTAAACAGCCTGGCCAATGCGATGGCTCAACTGGAGTTGGACTCAGTCACTCCGGATGGCGATTTTGACTGGGGCAGTGCGGTCCACTTCCGGTTGCTGACGGCTGATGGTCTGGTGCTGGATACGGAGTTACAGCCTGGCCCGGTGGCCAACGGGGATGAGGCGGCCGATCCGGAATACTGGATACGTTTGCGGGCATCGATCTACACGACGGCTGTAACCGTGGAGATGGACGAATCTGAAGGATCAGGCGACACCGGGGAACGTGCCCGCAAGATCAATAGCCGGGTCAGTGGCTGGGCTTACCGGATTCCAGGTTACAGCTTTGACCTGATGAGTAAGCGCAAAGAAGATTTACTGCAGACCATTAAATTGCAGGAGTGATTTGGACTCAGCGCACTGAGGGTATATAGTTAGAAAATATAAGTCGGGGCCTCACGGCTCTCAAATATTAACCTCGTATTGGGGATCTTTGTATATGTCCAGTTCATCCCGGTTGTTTCGCCGTACCCTTCCGCTCCAGATTCTTATCGCATCCAGTTCCTTCTTTTCAGCACAAAGCGCTATTGCCGAAGATTTCAATTTTGCCGGCCTGAGCGAAACCGTGGTGGTGACAGAAGACCAGTACGGGGTGCCAACGATCACAGGACAGTCTGAACTCGACGTCGCATTTGTGCAGGGCTATATCCATGCACGTGACCGCTTCTTCCAGATGGACTATTTTCGCAAAGTAGCGCAGGGAAGACTGGCTGAGCTGCTCGGAAGCCCGGCAATTCCCAACGATATACAGTTAAGAACCCTGGGCTTGGCGCGGGGCGCATTGACCAGTTGGCAAGAGGCTGATGCAGAAACCCGGGGATTGCTGCAATCCTATGCCAATGGGGTCAATACCTGGCTGGCGACTAATCCTCTGCCACCGGAATACACGCCCCTCGAGCTAACACGGGTTGATTCCTGGACGCCCTACGATTCACTTTCCTATGTCAAATTGCTGGGCTTTGGTCTTTCGTTTGATCTGGATATTTCGGCGACTATCGATCTTGGAACCTACCAGGCAGTTGGTCAGGTTGTCGGTTTTGATGGTACCGCGCTCTTTTTTGAAGACATTAACCGGTCCCAACCGCCCGACGGGCGTGTGACGGTCCCCGGTTTCCTTGGCAGCATCGGTGGCATCGGGCAATCCTCGACTGAATCGGTGGGGGCATCTGTCAAGGAAGCAACAGGTGATCCCACCATTAATCCAACACTGGTCCCTGAATCCACTTTGCTGATGGCAATGAATGTTCAGGATCGGTTCCAGAAACTGCCGCTGTTGGCTCATACGCTCAATCCAAGAGAGAAGGTCAAGGGCAGTAACGAATGGGCCGTCAGTGGTAAATACACAGAAAGCGGATATCCCCTGGTAGCCAACGATCCCCACCTCGCACTGGATACCCCGGCTACTTTCTATGAAAGCAACCTGGTACATGAGATGGGTGAGGATAGCTACTCAGTCAGCGGCGTGCAATTTCCCGGGGCGCCCGGCATCATCCAGGGCTGCAATGACTGGCTTTGCTGGGGTAGCACCGTACACCCGATGGATGTCACGGATGTCTTTCGGGATGAGGTCCTGAAGAATGCCCTGACCTTACCGACCCACACGGTACACAGCGGCGAGGCTGAGCCACTCACCTGGGCGTTCCAGTCATTCTTCGTCAACGTAGTCGGTGACGAGGTAGCGGATACGATTGTTCGCGCCAACATCGGTTATGACCAGGGTGCCATCAGTTACATATCAGCGCGACGCAATAACGGGTCTTTGCTGGACCTCAGCGGAAACTTTGCCCTGTTCGTGCAGTACACCGGTTGGGGTCCAACCCAGGAAATGAAGTTTATCCGGGAGATGGACCGCGCCACAAACATGGGTGAATTCAAGGCTGCTTTGCAGTACTTTGATTTCGGTTCTCAGAACTGGATTTACGGTGATGTAGAAGGCAACATCGGCTATTTCACCAGTTCCGAGAAGCCGCTTCGAGCGGACCTGGCAGCAGGTACCGTAGATGGTGGTGTTCCGCCGTGGATCATCCGGGACGGAACCGGTGCCTTGAACCATGAGTGGTTGCCGGTCATGAATCCGCAGCCGGCCCAGGCACTTGATTATGAAATTCTGCCTTACGACGAAATGCCGCAGGTAGTCAATCCGGAATGGGGATATATTGCTAACGCGAACAATGACCCAATCGGCACCACGCTGGACAACAATCCTTTAAATCAGTTGCGCCCAGGCGGTAACGGTATTTATTACCTGAACCCCGGTTACGCTGATTACCGGCAGGGGCGGGTTGATCGTGTGCTGAAAGAACTGGTCGACTCCGGAAATCCGGTCACAGCCCAGGACATGATGGATCTGCAGGCCAACGTCGAATTGCTGGATGCGGAACTGACCTTGCCAGCCCTTTTGGGAATCATGAGCCAGGTTCCTGTGGTTTCTGGTTCAACAATGGAAAAGGCCCTTAATGTGCTGTCCCAGTGGGATTACAGCACGCCAACCGGCCTGGCAGAAGGTTGGGATGCGAATGACGACCCGACAATGGCTGTTCCGCCTGGTCTTAATGAAGTACGCCATAGCGTTGCCGCAACCGTTTTTGCTTCCTGGCGTTCACAGCTGATACAAAATACGATCGATGCAACGCTCACAGCTGTCGGCCTTGGAGACAATCTTCCCGGCAGCAGGACGGCTCAGTGGGCATTCTCCTACCATCTGCTTAATTACGATACAAATGGTGGTGTAGGCGCTTCGGGCCTGAATTTCTTCTCGCAGGGTCTGGCTGAGACCGTTGCCGGTAGCCTGCAGCAAGCCCTCGACCTGTTGGCTTCTGATGAATTCGCCCCGGCTTTTGCCAATTCGGACGACATCATGGACTATCGCTGGGGCAAATTGCACCGCATAGTTTTTGACCACGCGCTGCGTTCCGACCCGTTCAATATTCCCAATGGCGGCGGCTTTATGGACCTCGCTCCTGACTTGCCGGGACTGGCGCGGCAGGGTGGTTACCAGGCAGTTGATGCATCCGCGCATAGTGCGCGCGCTGATGGCCTCAATGAGTTCATGTTCGGCAGTGGCCCCAACCGGCGGTTCGTTGGCGTGATGACACCTGGGGGCGTTGATGGGTATGAAACAATTCCAGGCGGCCAAAGCGGTGTGTTCTACAATCCGAACTACTCCAGCCAGTTACCGCTCTGGTTGACCAATACCTATCACCCACTGGCAGTGGGCGCCGCTGATGGCGCGGCCGCAGCGGTCACATCCTATAGCTTCGGCCCCGGACAGTGACGACAATTTGTTGATGGGCCTGGCGCCCATGACGATCGAGCGAAGGCGGCCATGAGCCGCCTTCGTTATAACCGGGTCCAGGCCAGGAACTACCTGCACGGCCAATGTGA
>RCNC010003068.1_pt1 | contig 19716 bp, 18 predicted proteins | sample 2041301 | NCBI WGS metagenome assembly RCNC01 (sample SAMN09708231, study PRJNA481090) | Marine sediment metagenome, whole genome shotgun sequencing project. | biome: marine sediment; feature: ocean; material: sediment; isolation source: Sewage treatment plant 13A marine sediment (STP13A) ...
TCCGGCGGCCGCCGTCTCCCCCGCGGTCATGGTGTTGTTGTAACTCTCCACCGCACAGAGATAGAGCCCATTCAGGCCCTCGGCCGAGGTAGCCTCCCGCAGGCCGTCCACCACCCGGGCGGCTTCCGCCATGTGGGAGGGGTTGTAGATCAGGAACAGGGGCCGCCCGTCCACCCGGATGTAGCGACTGTCGGCAAGCGCCCGGGAGAGCCAGCGCAGGTGGGCGGCCGCGTCGTATGACCCGTAATCCTGGGCCAGGAGGATCTCCCGGTCCCGGCCATCCCACCGCCGGGTCCAGTTCTCGTTGGCCCAGCAGAGACAGAAGGGGAAGTCGGGCACACCACTCTGCAGTATCTGGTCCAGCGGCTGTTCGAGGAGCAGTCGGCCGTTGAACCAGTAGTGGTAGTAACAGAACCCGCCCAGCCCGTGCTCGCGGGCCAGCGCCGCCTGGGCGGCCCGGGTTTCCGCGTCCCGCGGGTCGTAGCAGCCCAGTTCGGACGGCTGGTGCGGCTGCCCGTGACCGCGGAATCGGGGCCGGGCCTTGCGCACGTTGACCCAGTCGGTGAACCCCGCACCCCACCACTGATCGTTCTCCGGGATGGGGTGGAACTGGGGCAGGTAGAAACTGATGATCCTCATCGGTTGTCGGCCGTTCAGTATCCGTAGCGCTTCATGGTCGGCGAATCGCTCACCGCCTGGTGGAACGCCCGCAGTTCCTCCTCGCGCTCCCAGGCGCTGCGGCGGCTGGTGTCCAGCGATGACGCCACCGCCGCCAGCTGGCCTTCCCCCGGGGAAACCCCGGCAAAAGCGCTGAGCAGACGAAGGTATTCCGCCGGATCGGTGAGAAGTTCTTCATAGCGGAGAGTCATCGCCTGCCCGTCCGGCAACAGGGCCAGTTGCTCCTCCGCTTCGACGCAATAGGTCTCCCAGAGCCGGAACCCCTGTTCCAGCTCCAGACAGGGAACGGACAGTTCGGTATCGGGCAACTGCCGGTCAGTGGCAAAATCCTTCCAGGAGAACTTCTCCCCCAGGTTGGCCAGCTCCAGTTCCCCCCGCCGGGCCAGGCTGGCGGCCACGTCCACCCCGCTACGCACCACGTGGATCACCCGGGCCCCGGGATAGAGGTCGGTCCAGAAGGGCAGGGTGAATGTGTTGCGCGGGTCCTTCCAGCCCCAGGGAAAGGGAAACCGTCCCGGCGTGCGGTAACGCAGCCAGTTGAGCCAGCCGGTATAGGCGCTGACCCGCGGAGCGTGGACCAGCCGCTCCAGTTGCCGGGTGGCCGCTCCCCGTGCCTCTTCCCGCGAGGCCAGCAGCCGCACCGGGTGGGGATGGTCCCAGGTGGCACCGCTCAGCTGGAAGAGCCAGCGGTTGATCCGCTGGAAAAAGAGCGCCTCGTGGTTCTTCTCCACCCGGCGGCCGGTGAACAGGCCCGCCCCGCGAAGCGCCCGGGCCACCATGCTGGTGCCCGAGCGGTGCATCCCCACAATGATGATCGGCTGTCCGGGCTGCGGGGTCATTGATCGCTCCGGGTATGTTCCGGCGGATCTTCACCGCCGGACAGGGGGTAACCGTAGCGGGCCGCGTGCGGGTGGTCGCCCTGAAGCGCCTGCTGACGCCCGGGATTATATCAGATCGTGATTTTATGGCCGGATTTACGCCACTGCACGATATCCGAACCGGGAAAGGATCTTCTTCAGATCGGAACGGTCAACAGCAGAGAGGCTGAAAAAGAGCAGCCCCGCAAGAAAGAGCACCGCTCCCGGCACAACCGCAACAATCAGGTCTCCCCAACTCTCCGGAGACAGGAGCATCTTCATGGCCAGCCACCCGGGAAGGCCAACCAGGGATGGAATCACCCCCGGGATCACCGTGATCTTCACCCACTGTTTAAAGGTCACGCCGGCCATCCGGCAGCCCATGCGCCACATCACCAACGGCTGCATCACGGTGAGGACAACACTGGCGCCGATAGCTGCACCCACCGCCCCCATGTCAGCACGCCAGATTAGCATGGCGGAGAGGGCAAGACTGATCCCCTGGTTGAACAGCACTTGAAGTGAGAACTGCCTGACCTTGCCCGTGGCCATGGCCAGGTGGCTGAGCATCACGTTGCCGTACTGAAAGGGCAGCATGACCAGGAGGAGGGCCATCACCAGAGCTGCGTCAAAATATTCAGACCCGACATAGATGTTGAATAACTCGCGGCTGAAAATCATCAGGGGCAATGTGATAAAGGTGACAAACCAGAGACCGATACGCCCGCCTCGGAGATAGACATCGGCCAATCCGTTCCGGTCTCCGCGGGTGTGCATCGCCACCAGGGCGGGGAGGAGCGGCTGCATGGCGAGATAGGTCATGTACTGGATCTGCTGCAGGGCGAGGGAGCCGAGATAGAAGCAGGAGACCTGCAGGGCAGTGGAGAGCCTGTTAAGCAGGATCGGGATCACTCCACGGCGGAGGGTGCTGGCCGCCTGCATGACAAAGGTCCATCCGCCAAATGACAACAGTTCCGGTGCGCACCCCCAGCCAAAACAGCGGAGACGGAAGCGGAGGGACGGGACATAGCGACAGGAGAGAATTACGGTGGTGATCAAACCAAGGCTGTCGGCAAATGTCGCGGCCACCACCAGCCAGAGCACCCGTGGACTGATCCCGAAGAGCAGCACCATCAGCAGGGTGAACCGGAAAATTTGGGTCGTCACCTGGATCGAATTCAACAATATGAATTTCTGGCGAATGAAGAGGCCTATCTCAAACGGGGAAAGAACCACCCGCAGAGCTGCCGCAGCCACCAGCAGGACCAGCATCAGCCTGGCGTCGTCCACCAGCGGTGGAGCGATTTCGAGAACATACTCCACCTTCCAGGCAAAGAGAATACCGAGGATCATGATTACCGCACCAACCCCGGCCAGCAGGGGAAACATGGTGGAGACAATCCGGGTGACTCGCTCCCGGTCCCCCCTGGCGTATGCTTCCACTCCGAAGCGGCCCAGGCCGCCGGTGAGGACAATGCTCAGCAAGGGCACAAAGACCAGCGGCGCAACCACCACCGGGTACAACGCGTATTCGTCGAGACTGACCCGTCCCAGCAAAAATGGTTGGAGCCAGAGCAGCACACCGGTATTGAGCAGGTAAGCAGCAATGGAGCTGGCGGAGTTGATCAGCACCAGCTTCTTGCTCACCGGAACGTGCGGTAGCGTCTCCGATTTATCGGAATCGATGAACATGGGGTTGTCGGATCCTTCCTTCACCATTCTATCCCACGGGTCATGGCCCGGTCGACCGGGCCCCGCAGTGGCCTGGTCAGGGGGATTCCGCTATAGTCTGAAGAGAACCGCTGTGCCGCCGCAACATCGGTAAGGGAAACAGGAGCGCATAACGATGCCGCAACCCCTCTTCTCCATCATCATCCCCACCTGGAATCGACCGGAACGGCTCAGGGCCTGCCTCGAGGCCATCGGCCGCCTCGAAGTGCCGCCGGAGGGGTACGAAGTGGTGGTGGTGGACGACGGCTCACCAGGGGCGGAGGATGCCGGAGTGGCGGCCCGCTCCGCTCTGCCTTCTCTGTCACTGCGCTATATCATCCAGCCCCACGGTGGCCCGGCCAGGGCACGGAACCGCGGAGCGGAGGAAGCGTGCGGACGGTTTCTCGCCTTCATCGACGATGACTGCCTGCCCGACCCTGACTGGCTGGTTCAGTTGTCTCACTCACTCTCCGGGGGAGAAGGGCGTCTGGCGGGCGGACGGGTGGTCAATGCCCTGCCCCACAATGTGTATGCCGAAGCGAGCCAGGCGCTGATGTCCTACATGTACGGCTACTACCTCGGAGAGGAACGGCCCTTCTTCGCCACCTGCAACATGGCGCTCTCCCGGGAGGATTTCCAGCGGACCGGCGGTTTCGATACCCGGTTCATTCCTGCGGCAGCACTTCAACTACGGCCGGGGAGCCATGTTCCACCACCGGCTGAGAATGGAGAGTGATTCGCCCGGCGGCGCAGCGGAGCCGGCCCGCTTCTGCCTCGACCTGCTCCGCTTCCCCTTCGCCAGCCCCGGCAGCCAACATCCCTGGAGGATCGCCTTCCAGCTGGGCCTGGCCCAGCTGGCCACCACCGCCGGCTACTTTTTCGAGTGGATCAGCCGCTGGCGGTCCCCGTCCCGGCCCCGCCCCTCCGCCTGACCAGTTTAAAAACAGCCAGGGCGATGGTGAGCACCACAAAGGGGAGGAGCATGTACAGGCGGCGATCGGGTTGACACCCCCGCGACCCGGCCATAGAGTACGGCCAACCGGGGGGCCACCAATGAAAATCACTTACATTCTCAACGCTTTTCCCGTGCTGACCCAGACATGGATACCGCTGGAGCTCCGCGAGCTTCGGACCCTGGGAAACGAGGTGCAGGTGATCGCCCTGGGCGGAGGTCCGGGGACGGGTGGTGGGACAGAGGCCGGCGCGGCCACTGTTCCCTGCTGGACTCTACCCGCCGGAGACGCCTCCGCGCGGTTTTCCGCATTTGTGCACCACGTGATCTGGAAGCTGCGCTCACCAGTCCGCTATTTCAAAACCCTGTATTCCGTCCTCTCCCGGGCCGACCGCCAGTCGCTGGCGCTCTTCTTCACCGCTCCGCGGGTCGCCTCCCGGGTCCGCGAGCAGGGAGCTGACTGGCTGCACAGCCACTTCGCCGACCAGGGAACAGAAATGGCAATGCTGGTCTCCATGCTCACCGGCCTCCCCTACAGCTTTACCCCCCATGCCCACGATCTCTGGGAACACCCCCGGCGGCTGGGAGAAAAGATGTCCCGCGCCTCCTTCGTGGCCAGCATCAGCGAGCACAACCGACGCTGGTGCCTGGAGCACTTCGGCATACTGGGGCAGGAGCACTTCCCCCTGGTCCGGGTGGGGGTGGACACCGAGCGATTCCGGCCCTGGGACGCCGCAGGACGCCCCTCCGGCCCGGGTGCCGGCGAACCGCTGCGGGTGATTTCGGTGGGCCGGCTGATCGCCAAGAAAGGGCACGACCTGCTGCTCCAGGCCGGCCGGCTGGCGGCAAGCATCGACCGGCCGCTGGAAATCCGCATCGCCGGAGAGGGGCCGGACGAGACCGAACTGCGCCGGACGGCGGATGAGGCGCCGGGGAGCGGCTGCACCGTCCATTTTCTCGGGGCCCTCTCCGCCGAGCAGGTGTTCGGGGAGCTGGCGTCGGCTGACGTTTTCGGGCTGGCCTGCCGCCAATCTCCGGAAGGGGACATGGACGGTATCCCCGCCTCGCTGATGGAGGCCATGGCCATGGAGCTGCCGGTGGTCACCACCAACCTCTCCGGGATTCCCGAACTGGTGGAGAACGGACGTCACGGCCGGTTGGTGGAACCGGAGGACCTGGTGGGCCTGGCCAAGGCACTGGCCGACCTGGCGGCCATGCCCGCCGGGGAACGGAGGGCCCTGGGCCGGGCCGGGCGGAAAAAGGTGGAGGCCGAGTTCAACTGCCGGGGATCGGCGGCGGAACTCCAGCGGCAGATCCAGCTGCACCTGGCCACAGCGGAGGGTGCGGATGGCGACTGAGCCCCGGCAGGACAACGGCACCCCCTCCCCCGACATTTCGGTGATCATCCCGGTGCGGGACGGGGGCGGGGCCCTGGACCGCTGCCTGGCCGCGGTCCTGGCCCAGGACGCCGGGCCACTCCACTTCGAGGTGCTGGTGGTGGACAACGGCTCACCGGAAGACACCCGGCGCCGGGTCGACCGTTTCCCGGGGACCACCCTGCTCTTCGAGAATCGGCCATCCTCCTATGCCGCCCGCAACCTGGGCATCGCCAATGCGCGGGGCCGGCTTCTCGCCTTCACCGACGCCGATACCGAACCCCGTCCGGGCTGGCTCCGCACTGGAGTCGACGCACTGGCCGCCCGGGGAGGACCGGGTCTGGCCGCCGGCAAGGTGGAGATCGTCCTGCCCGAGGATCCCTCCGTCTTTGCCATCTACGACAAACTGCACAACATGCTGCAGGAGCGCTATGTGCGGGAGGGCGGCTACGGGGTGACGGCCAATCTCTTTGTCACCCGCCGGCTGGCCGATGAGGCCGGCCGCTTTCCCGAGGACTGGGTGTCGGGGGCCGACGTCGAGTTTTGCCGTCGGGCCCAAGCTGCGGGGGGGCGGATTGCCTACCTGCCGGCGGCGGTGGTGGACCACCCGGCACGGACCACCTTTGCCCAGTTCCGGGAGAAGAAAATCCGCACCGGCCACGGGCGGGCCCGGATCGCCGCCGCCCGTTCGGCCTGGGGTCGATTCGCCAACGGCGTTCCGGCGGCCCTGGCCACCGTCCCGCTCCTCTTCTGGCCCGGAGTTCACGCTTTCCGGCGCCGCTTCCAGGGCGGTCAGCAACTGGCCCCGCGGACCGCGCTGTCCATCCAGTTGCTGCACTGGCTGGGCAAGTGGTACAGCTGGAGCGGCCGGCTCGCCGAAACCCTGTCCCGGCGCATCGGCTGAACCACCTCCCCCGGTTCTTGTGTTTTGGGGGTTCATAAGTTACATTTCAATGAACGACTTCAGCGGAAGGGGAGAATCGGCCAGCGATGAAACGATTGATCGGCAGCGTATTGTGTCTCCTCATCCTGATCGCCCTCTCCACCGTGCAGTTCGGCTTCCTGTCCAAGAAATCGGCCAAGATCCGTGAATTTCGCGTGTCCTTGCGGCAGGAGGGCGGAGTCAATATTCAGTTTCACCTCTTCCGGGCCTTCCGGGCCGACGTGCGGGACAAGATTGAGAGCGGTGGTGAGGTGAGCTTCAACTACCACATCCGACTCTACCGGGTTCGGGTCCTCTACCCCGACTACGTCCGCAACCGCCAGCACATCAAGACCACCGTGCAATACGACCGGCTGACCAAGGAGTACCACCTGGCCCGTTCCGTGGACGGCGAACCGGACGGCTCGCTGGTCACCACCCGTGAAGACAACATGCGCCGCTGGATGACCAATGTGAGCACCATCGCCTTCCCCGAATTCACTCCGAAGTCACACCGGGATTACTACGTCAAGGCCAAAGCGGTGATCCAGTCCGACTATGCCATGGCCATCATCCCCTGGAGTTTCGATACGGTCTGGCGGAGGAAGGAACTGCCCCACGGCCCGTGAACGGCTTCCGGCCCCTGCCGGTGATGAATCCCGAGGCCCGAAACCGATGAACCGCATCGTCGACATCCAACCGAGCCCCCCCCCGCCCCCGGAGGGAAAGGAGAACCGCGGCCGGGTTGTTCTGCTCTGGGTCCTGGGCAGCGTGCTCACCCTGGCGGTGATCCTTTTTCTGATTCTGCGCCTGGTGGTCAAGGTGGGCCGGCTGCGGCCGGCGTATATGACCGGCGAGTTCATCTTTGTCCTCTCCATCGTCAACCTGCTGCTGATCCTGGTCCTGCTCTTCATCCTCTTCCGGGACCTGGTGAAGCTGGTGCTGGAACGGCGGCGCAAGGTGCTCGGATCGCGCTTCCGGACCAAGCTGGTGCTCGCCTTTCTCGGCCTCTCGGTGATCCCGTCCATCTTCATCTTCTTCGTCGCCAACGACTTCATCAACGACAGTGTCAGCCAGTGGTTCAACACCGACCTGGAGTCGGTGCTGGAGCGGACCCAGGAAGCGGTGGATGGCTATCTCGAAGAACAGGCAGACCGCTGTGCCCTGTTCGCCGCCAATGCCGGCCGGGAAGTGGAGAAGACCCGCCGCTACCTGCGGCAGGACGGGAGCCTGACCCCCCAGTCGGTTCAACGGATTCGCGAGGTGCTGGAAAAGCAGATCGATCTCTACGGCCTGAACCAGATCTCCGCCTGGTGGGGCAGTACGCCGGTTGTGGTGGTAACCCGGGAACCGCTGGACCCGGTGACGCTTGAAGATATCTACGTCAGGGACCTGGTGGACGATCTGTTGCAGGGTCGGGAGAGCCGCAAGTTCGTGGAACTGGAAGGCGGGGGGATCCTGGTGCTCAGCGGCACCAGCCTGCTGCCCCGGCAATCCACCCTGGGATGGAATCAGCTGGCCCTGCTCACCGGCCTGCAGATCCCCGACACCATCGGCCGCCCGGTGTCGGAGGTGACCGGTGCATACGAACGCTACCAGCGGGCGCGGGCGTTCAGGAAGGAGACGGTGCTGACCTACCGCTTCACCTTCCTCACCATCTCCCTGGTGATCCTCTTCGCCGCGCTCTGGACCGGGCGGACCCTGGCCAAGGAGATCACCGTGCCGATCCAGCTGCTGGCCGAGGGAACGAAGGAGGTCTCCAGCGGCAACCTCGACTACAAGGTGGACGTCAAGGCGGGGGACGAGGTGGGGATTCTGGTCCAGTCCTTCAACAGCATGACCGAACAGCTCAAGAGTTCCCAGGAGGAGCTGAAACAGGCGGCCCGGGAACTGCGGGGGAGCAACCGCGAGCTGGACGAGCGCGGCCGCTACATGTCCACGGTGCTGAACAACATCTCCACCGGCGTCTTTTCACTGGATCACGAGGACCGGGTGACCACCATCAACCACTCCGCCCGGACATACCTCGGGCTGGACCCGAACACGTCGTTCAACGGGATCGCGGTGGAGGAGATCCTGGCCGCGGAGAAGCTTGGCGAGGTGCGCACCACCATCACCCGGGCACTGGGGATCAACGATCTGTCGCTGAAAAAAGTGCTGACCCTCAACATCGACGGGATCACCCGCAACCTGGCCCTGACCCTGACCTCGCTGCACACCAAGGAGGGGAAATACAGCGGCATGGTGGTGGTCTTCGACGACCTGACCCAGGTGATCAAGGTGCAGCGGGCCGAGGCCTGGCAGGAAGTGGCCCAGCGGATCGCCCACGAGATCAAGAACCCGCTGACCCCGATCCAGCTCAGCGCCCAGCGGATCCAGCGCAAGCTGGCCGAGGGCGGTGACTGCAGTGAGATGGTCCAGGAAGCCACCGGCACCATCCAGCAGGAAGTGGCCGCGCTGAAACGGCTGGTGAACGAATTCACCCGCTACGCACGGATGCCGGTGATGAAGCGGCAGGAGGCCAGCATCCACGAGATCATCGAATCCACCATCACCGCGTACAACGGCACCCACGAGCAGCTGGAATTCAGCACCGACTTCGATGAGGGTGTCCCGCTATTCCAGATGGACAAGGAGCAGCTGCGGCGGGCGCTGATCAACCTGGTGGAAAACGCGATCCAGGCGATGCACGGCCGGGGCCGGCTGGAGATCAGCACGAAGTACCGGCAGCGGCTGGGTCAGATCCGGGTCACCATCTCCGACGACGGGCCCGGTATTCCCCCCGAAGTGCGGGACAAGCTCTTCGTCCCCTATTTCTCCACCAAGAAGAAAGGGACCGGGCTGGGGCTGGCCATCGTCCAGCGGATCATTTCCGACCACGGTGGCACCATTCGCCTCACCGACAACACCCCCCGCGGCACCAGTGTTGTCATTCAACTGCCGGTGGGGCCGGCCACGGCGGAACCCACATGATCGGCATGCCCGTACCGCCAGCCCCCTCTCCCGAGACCCCGCCCTCCTCCGCCCCCGCGCCCAAAGGCCGGAACCGGGTACTGGGCGGCCTGGTCGTGGTGGTGGTGCTGGGCCTGGCGCTCATCGTCTGGCTGGGCGGGTGGCTGGATCAGCGCCGGGAGGAGCAGCAGGCCGAGCGCGCCCGGATTCACCACCTGCGCCGGGTGGGCGAGGACCAGATGCGCGGCGGCATTGCGGCGCGGGGTGCGGGCAGGGACCGGCCCGGCGCGGTGACCCCCGAACGGGTGCGGGCGGGGGAGGTGCTGGTGGAGCGGGCGCGGGAGTTGTATGTCGCCCACGACTGGGCCGGAGTGATCCAGTGCGCCGGGCTGCTGGAGGATCTGCTCACCGACGACCCCGAACTGGGCAGGATGGTGGAGGCGGCGCTGTTCAACCGGGCGCTGCTGCTGCTGCGCCGGGACCAGGCGGCGCCGGCCCTGGAGTGCCTGCATCAACTGCTGTCCCGCAGACCCGCCGACCGTCAGGCCAGCGACCTCCGCTCCATCGGCATGACGATCAAGGACTACGGGCCGGGCCGGCAAACGGCGGCAGAGCTGGAGCGGTTCAGCGAGCGGCCGTGACGCCGGGCGCTGTCATCCCACCTTCAACCCACACACCAGAACGTCTCCCCTTCCACCTCACCGGCGGTGGTGGCGGCTGTGCGCAGAAGATCACGGTTGCCCGTGGTGCCGCAGGCGATGAGGGTCAAGGGGCCCGGGGCGGGAAGACCCTCCGGCGGGATGAGCACCCGGCCGCCCTGCGAGACCTTCATGGACCGGGGGTTGAGGGCGTGGCAGTCCACCTCCAGGCCCGCCGATTCCAGTGAGCGCTTCCAGACCGAGCCCAGCTCCCCCACGCCCCAGAGGGTGACCTGCGGCTGCCCGGGCAGGATGTGGCGCAACAGGTAGTGGACCCGGGTGCGGTGGAAACTCTCCGCCGAGCAGTGCTCGCCGGTGCGGGTCAGGCGGCCGCTGCTCTCGCGCCACTGGTAGAGTGCTTCGGGAGCCTTGCCCAGTTCCCGGCCGCCGAGAAGCAGCCGCAGCACCAGGTCGTAGTCCTCGCTCCATTCGCTGGCCACATACCCGCCGGCCTGCTCCAGCGCTTCGCGGCGCAGCAGCAGGGTGGCATGGGTCACCGGGTTCTCGATGAACATCGCCCGGCGGATGTCACCGGGGCGAAGCAGGCTGTTCTGCCAGGCGGCGTAGCGCTCCATCCCCGGGGTGGGCCTGCTGGCGGCGAGCCATTCGAAGCAGCAGCCCACACCGGCCCAGCCGGGGTGTTCCTCCAGCAGGTCCACCTGGCGGGCGAGGCGCCAGGGGTGGCTGACGTCATCGGCATCCATCCGAGCCACCAGCGGCGCCCTTGCCGCTTCCAGCGCCGTTATCAGAGCGGCGGTGATGCCGCAGTGAGGAGTGGTGACGACCCGCAGGCGGGGATCCCGTCGCGCCGCATCCGCCAGGATCACCGGTCCACGGCAATGAGCTCCAGCTCCCTGAACGTCCCCCCGAGGATGCTCCCCAACGCCTCGGCCAACGTCCCCTCCGCCTGATACACCGGCATCAACACACTGATTTTCGGAATACCCATCAGTGACTCTTTAAAAAGGGGACAGGATACTTTTTAAATGCAATCGGCTGATTATATATGAATGGATAATTACTTTTGCTCAAAGCGGTGGCTTTCGCTTCTTCACTTTGGACCCCAGTTTTCTGCCACGTTTCCCTCTCGTAGCATCTCGGCCAGTTTCCACCTGAATTTTCTCAAGAAAAGCTTGTGAGCCCGAAGGACGACCAGATTTTGTATCAGCTCTTAATCGCTTGATAAACACATCGTCATCATCCTCACTCAGCCACTGTGACCAATCCCCAATCTCTTCATCCAAGCCGAATAACGCCTTTTTTGACAGCAAAGGGTCAATCACACCATAGACATGCGAGCGGGCGCTCGACCAGCGATACTCTTCAGCCAGGTGCACCAGTCGTGCTCGAACCGGATTCCGTTCCGAGTAACGGACAGCCTTTTTAAAGTGATCCCAATCCAACGGTGTGGAGAAGAATCGGTCTGACCATAAATGCCCTGTCCAACCCTTTTTTCTGTTCAGCAATTGCGCAAACCTCATCTGGGTTAGCCCCATCGCTTTGGCCAATGAAGTCTTGTGCCGAGGCACCGCGACAAAATGCACGTGATTATCCATCAAACAGTATGCGGCGACTTCAAGCTCATGTTTTTGGAAGTATTTGAGACAGATGGACAGATAGAGATCCCGGTCAGACTGATCGAAAAATACCGGTTCACGTCTATTCCCACGATGAGTCACGTGATGAGGGATGTTTGGAATTACCAATCGTGCGATTCTAACCATACTGTAATTATATTACTGCTTGGTATTTCTTGTCAAGCTCGCAGGTAGATCAAATTGTTTTTGAGCTGCCTCCACAATATGGATCAATTTAAAAAGTATCCTGTCCCCTTTTTAAAAGGGGTTGGTTGACTCACCGATGGGACAGAGCCGATAATTCGTCCATGATCAAGCTCGGAACAGAAGACCGTGAACAGCTGGCATCGCGCGGGATCAGTGAGGAGCAGTTGGAGGAGCAGATGAAAATGCTCCGGGCCGGTGTTTCCTACGCCCGGCTGGACCGGACGGTGAGCGTCGGTGACGGATTGCTCCGCCTGCCTGAAAACGTGCTGCCGGGACTGACCGAATTGGCCCGCCAGGCGGCGGACGAGGGCCGGCTGAGTAAATTCGTACCTGCGTCCGGGGCGGCCAGCAGGATGTTCAAGAGCCCGATGGCCGTTCTCGAAAACACCGATATCAACAATCTTGACGACCTGAAAAAACAGGCCAGCGAGGGGGACGGCGCCTCCGCCGACGTGGAAAGACTGCTCCGCAACCTGCCGCGTTTCCCGTTCCTGCCGGTCCTGGCGGAATCACTGGCCGGCGAGGGCCTCCAGCTTGACGAGCTGCTGAACCGGGGGGAGTTTCGCCCGGTGCTCCAGCACCTGCTCACCAACTGCGGTCTCGGAAATGCCAGCCTGCCCAAAGCCTTGCTCGCATTCCACACGTACCCCGAGGGCAGCCGTACGGCCCTGGAGGAGCAGTTGGCCGAAGCGGCGGAACAGGTGGCCGACCGCAATGGAATCTGCCGTCTGCATTTCACCGTCTCACCGGAACGCCAGCCCGCGATCGCGGCATTGTGCAATGAAACTGCCGGACGATTCCAAAGCCGCGGCCTGAGCTTTGACGTCTCCTTCAGTGCTCAGAAACCCAGCACCGACACCATCGCCTCCGCTCCGGACGGCACCCCGTTTCGCGATGATGACGGACGGCTCCTGTTCCGCCCCGGCGGGCACGGAGCGTTGATCGAAAATCTCTACGAGTGCGGCGGGGATGTGGTGTTGATCAAGAACATCGACAATGTGCTCCACGACCGGGTGAAGGGCCACACCCACCGGTTCAAGGCCGCCCTGACCGGCTACCTGGTCTTCCTCCAGTCCCGCATCTTCCAGCTGCTCGACCGTCTTGCCACCGGCGACCAGGACCCGGATCTGCTGCAGGAGGCGGCCGGATTTATCCACAGTGAACTGGGCGCGGGGCTTGCCGGGGGGGTCGAGGACCTGACTCCGGACCGGCAGGCCCATATGCTCCAGGACCGCCTCAACCGCCCGCTGCGCGTTTGCGGCATGGTGAAGAACATCGGTGAACCGGGCGGCGGCCCCTTCTGGGTCCGGAAACCGGACGGCAGCACCAGCCTGCAGATCGTGGAATCGGCCCAGGTGGACATGGGCGATGCCTCCCAGGCGGAGATTCTCGCCGATTCCGGCTATTTCAACCCGGTGGACCTGGCCTGCGGGATCCGCGACCACCGGGGAAACCCATTCGACCTCGGCCGTTTCGTGGATCGCCAGGCGGTGTTTATCTCGAAAAAGTCCCACCAGGGACGGGAACTCCAGGCACTGGAACTGCCCGGCCTCTGGAACGGGGCCATGGCCCATTGGAACACGGTGTTCATCGAGGCGCCGATCACCACCTTCAGCCCGGTGAAGACGGTGCTCGACCTGCTCAAACCAGACCACCAGCCCGAGGAGATCACGGACTGATCCCATGGCGTTGATACGAACCCAGATCGGCGCCCGCGGGGAATCCCGGGCGGCGGACCGCGCCGCTGTTGCGGCGATTCTCGCCTTCTTCCTCCTCGCCGCACTGCTGGTCAACCCGCTCTACGACACACCGATCTACGACGACTGGGGCTACAGCAAGGCGGTGAAGACACTGCTCGACGAAGGCCGCTTCCACTTCACCTGGACCGCAACCTCGCTCCTCTTCCAGGTCCTGGTGGGCGCCCTCTTCTGCGCACTGTTCGGCTTCTCCTTCTCAGTACTCCACATGGTCACGCTGCTCTTCAGCGTCTGCGGCATCCTGGCGCTGTACGGCTGGCTGCGGAGCGTCGGCCGCGGCCCCCTGGAGTCCCTGCTCGCGGCCCTGGCCACCGCCTCGACCCTCTTCTACTTCCACTTCACCTTCAGCTTCATGAACGACATCCCCGCCCTGGCCATGACCTTTCTCGCGCTCTGGCTGGTCACCCGCGCAGAGCAGACGGGCCGCCCGGCCGCCTTTTTCCTCGCCGCCGTCACCCTGCTGGCCGCCGCGCTGACCCGCGACTTCACCCTGCTGCTGGTCTTCGCCTTTGTCCTCCACTGGGTGGCCACCGGTCGCCCCCGCGGGCCGCACCTCTGGCTGCTGGCCTCGTTGCCCCTCTTCTGTGTCTATCTCGTCTTCCAGCGCCTGATGATCACCATGCCCCACCGCTATCTCAAGGTGGCGCCCAACTTCTTCACCGCGGAAACCCCGCTGCTCTTCTTCAAGATCATCTGCTACATGGGAATGTTCTTCCTGCCCCTGCTGGCCGCCATGCTCCCCTCCGGTCTGCGCCGGGGTGGATTCCTCCGCGAGAAGGGCATCCTGGCCGTCTGGCTGATACTCCTGGTACTGCTCACCGCCATGGCCGTCTGGCAATACAACTTCCCCGAAGGCGGGGAGGACACACTGATGCCCTACCGCCCGGGTTTCATCTCGATCTACGGCCCATACAACGCCGCCCCCCTGCCCGGGGACCGGGAGGTGCTCCTCGGCACCGGCGCCCGCCTGCTGCTCACCGCCGCCTCGGTGCTCGGCGCCTCGGTGCTGCTGCTGGCCACCGGCCTGCTGCTGGCCCGCTACACCGCCCGGATCGCCGCGGACCGCCGCCTGGCCCGGCTCACCACCGGGGCCGTCCTCCTCCTCGCCACCGCCGCCCTGCTGCTGGCCTTGCTGCCGCTGGCCGTTGACCTGGGGCGGGTGCAGTCGATGTTCGTGGTGGTGGGCTGGAAGGTGAGCCTGACACTGGCCGCGGCCCTTGGCCTGATCCGCCTCTGCGCCCTGGCCCGCACCCCCGGCAGCCCGGCCCCTGACCTCGACAACAGCCCTGCCGGCTTCCGCACCGCCGTTCCGGTCTACCTCTTCACCCTCGGGCTGCTGGTCTACTACCTGGCCACCGGCAAGTTTTTCATCCGCTATGCCCTGCTGTTGGTGCCCGGCGTGGTGATCCTGCCCTTTGACGCCTTCCGCCGCGCCCGGCTCAACCGCACCCTGCTCTGCGCCGGGCTGGCCGCCTGCTTCATTCTCGGGGTGGTCTGGACCCGGGACCAGGTTTCGTTCAACGAAGCCCGCTGGGCCGCCGGCCGCTGGCTGCTGGACAAGGGGATCCCGGCGGACCACATCGAGGGCGGCTTCGAGTGGAACTGCTGGCACCTGGAATTCGGGGGCGAGCAGCCCTCACCGAAACACGAAAAATCCCGCCACGGCAACAACAAGATCTGGCTGATCCCAAACAACCTCCTGACCCTCGACACCTTCGACAATGTGTCGAGCCCCGACGGGACCAACCCGCAGTGGCGGATCTGGCACGACAGGACGTACCGTAGAATCAACCAGTTCGATTATTACTCCATTCTCCAGCGGCGCAGCCGCGAGGTCCAGGTCTGGAAGGCCGTGGGCCCGGCGGCACAACGATCCCGGGAAGGGAAGACACCATGACCCTTGAGAAACTGTTTGAGTTCGCCATGAAGAACCCGATCTGCGCCCTGGCCACGGTGGATCGGAGCCAGGCCCGGGTCCGCATGTTCAAGCTGCTCCAGGCCGATCCGGAGGGGTTCTTCTTCGCCACCGGCACCCCGAAAAAGGTGTTCAGCCAGATCAAGGAGAACCCTCTTGTGGAAGCCTGCTTCTGGAGCGAAACCCAGATGATGCGGGTGGATGGCGAAATTGACGTGGTGGACGAGAAGGAGCTCAAGAAAGAGCTCTTCGGCCGGCACGAATTCCTCCAGAGTCTGCTGAAAACGGCAGACCATCCCTGGTTTGTGGTTCTGCGCATCGCCCACGGCACCATCGATTACACCTCCGATGCCATCGGGCTGACCAAGATCGATTCTTTTGAGTTTTAATTGGCAAAAACCCTCATACCGTGCTCCTATTTTGTCGAAAAGAGGATCAGAACGAAAAAGGGAGACAGATGTATGAGGATGATGCTTGCAGAGGATGACCCTGTCTTTCAGCGCCTGCTGACGAAGACCCTGGAAAAATGGGGATTCGAAGTTCAGCTGGCCCGAAACGGCAGAGAGGCCTGGCAGATCATGCAGGCCGAGGACGCCCCGCGCCTGGCGGTGATGGACTGGATGATGCCGGAGATGGACGGGGTGGAAGTGGCCCGCCGTGTCCGCCGTCTGGACCGGGGCCAGGCCAGGCCGTATTTGATCATTCTCACCTCGATGGACGACATCGACAAGCTGGTCACCGCCCTGGAAGCCGGCGCCGACGACTACATCACCAAACCGTTCAATCCTCCCGAGCTCAGGGCCCGCGTCCAGGTGGGCCAGCGGATTCTCGATCTTCAGGACGACCTGGCCCAGCGGGTGGGTGAACTGGAAGTGGCCCTCTCCCGGGTCAAGACCCTGCAGGGGCTTCTCCCCATCTGCTCCTACTGCAAGAAGGTGCGCAACGACGGCAACTACTGGCAGCAGGTGGAGAGCTACGTCAGCGAGCACAGCGAGGCCATCTTCAGCCACTCGATCTGTCCGGACTGTTACAAGGAATTCGCCGAGCCGCAGTTGAAAGAGCTGAAGGAACGCCAGGCCAGCCAGAAATAACTCAGGTTAATTTCCCGCCGAACTCAACGTCCGACTTGCTGCTCTTGCGGCCACGGACCAGTGACTTCATCATCTGGGGCACCATGGCGAGGAAGATGGTGCTGCCGGCCCGGGCGAGGATCTTCACCTCTTCCCAGGAGCGGAGCTTGAGCACCCGCTTGATCATGAAGGAGGGGATGAGAGTGGTCTGCAGGAACGCCCGGCGCCGCAGCGACTCGATCTCGTCAAAGGTCATGGTGTGCGGGGCAAAGCAGAGGGTGTGCATCCCCAGAACCGAGTAGTCGCCGGGCACCACCGTGCCAAACTCGTCCAGTCTCTCGTAGAGCTCGGTGCCGGGGAAGGGGGAGAGGGTGAAGAAGTGTGAGGCGTCCCCCTTGAGGCTCTTGACGAACTCGATGGTTTCCAGCCCGTCCTCGTAGGTCTCGCCGGGCACACCGAACATCGAGGTGAGGAAGGTGCGGATGCCGGCCTCGTGGACCATGGCCACGCCTTCGCGGATCGTCTCCCGGGTCTCACCCTTCTTCAGCGTCTGGAGGTTCTTCGGGACCCCCGACTCCACGCCGATCATGATGTTGTAGCAGCCCATCTGCTTCAGGGCGGCCAGCACCTCGCGGTCGAGGCAGTCGGCCCGGGTGGCGATGGAGAAATCGACCTTGATCTTGCGCTTTGCCACCTCTTCGGCCAGCTGGAGCACCCGGTCCTTTTGAGCGGTGAAGGTGTCGTCCCAGAAACGGATCTCCTTGATCCCGTACCGCTTCACCACCAGTTCCATCTCCTCGGCCACCGGCACCGGGTCGCGGAAGCGGATGTTGTCCCCACCCCACTTGTAGCAATAGATGCACTTGTGGTGGCAGCCGCGGCTGGTGAGCATGGTGGTCAGCGGCCGCTTGGTGTAGAGGCCGATGGGCGGGATGTAGTCCGCATGGTTGATCAGGTCGCGGGCCGGGAAAGGCAGGCTGTCCAGGTCGTGGATGTAGTCCCGCTCGGGGTTGCGCACCAACTCCTCGCCATTGCGGTACACCGAACCGGCCACACCCTCGAGGGTCTCGCCCTCAGCCAGCCGGGCGGCCATCTCGGCCAAAGTCTCCTCGCCTTCGTTGATCACCACCGAGTCGCCGGCCGGGCACTTCTCCAGGAACTCCTCCTTGATCACCGAGGGCAGCGGGCCGCCAAAGGTGATGTGCGCACCGGGCAGCAACACCCGCAGATCCTCCGCGGTCTGCCGCGACCCGTTCCACAGCACGGTGTTGGCGTAGATGCCCACCAGGTCGGGCTCCGCAGAGGCCACGGTCCGCACCAGATCGTCGTGGGTGTAGAAACCGCCGTCGAGCATCACCACCCGGTGGCCGTCGGCCTGCAGCCGCGAGGCCAGATACATCAGGTTCAGCGGGGGCCAGAACCCGGCACCCAGTTTGCGCAGGGCGGTGGGATGCGATTCCTGGTGGGTCCAGGCCGGGATGACAATGGCGGCGGTGATGGTGCGCTTGCTCATGCGGAAAACCTCGCAGCCGGCAGGAAAACCGTGTGTAACGCCAGCCAAGCGAGAACCTTAAACCCACCTCCCCGCTTTGTCAATGGAAAGAAAGGCCCCACGCTCCAGGGGCCTTTTGAATTTTATTCCTTTTGTCTGAGCGCATGTGCGGCTTCGGTCAATCGCCCTTCAAGATCACGGATTCGGTCATCAATCTCTGCCAGCGCATCCCCCCTGGGAATCTCCTCCCCACCGGTGGTTGGCACGGCCTTGCCCCGGCGCACGAACCTGACGTATCCCAACCCCAGGGTAATCACCAGTGCCACAGTCATGACCAGGAACCGGAGAACCGATGTGCCGGTGAAGGCGATCCAGCCGACACCATAGAGCATTGTGAATCCGCCACCCAGGAGCAGGCCGTTACTGATCACTTGAAGCCGGTCAGCCTGCACGAGCGACACCACCAGGGCAAGGGTTGAAAATACGATGAGGATGATGCTGGTGCTGAGGTACCATGGCTTTCGCGCTTCATCCGCCAGATCCGAAAGTTCTCTCCGCTCCCCCCTGATCTCTTCGATCCGGTCACGATCGGCGGTGGTCAATTCGCTCGATGACTTCGAGCTCCTGATTTCCTGTTCGTTCCTGGTGAGATCGCGAATTTGATCAGCATACTGATCTGGCGGCGGGTGAAAGGTATAGACTCCTATACCGGCGAACGCGGTCAACATCAGACCGAGGAAGAAAGAGAAAATCGTTCGTAACCCGGTGCTCTGCGTCGTATTTCTCATGATGACCCTCCTGCGTTCTATTGCTCAACACTCCCTGTTCATATCTGCCGAACTTCTGCACAAGCTGCGAACTGACGAACGCACCCGCAATTCCTCACGCTTGACCCAGCCCAGCCAGAACAGACCGCCAAGCAGGAACAGCGGGCCCGAGATAAACAGCGGGGCCCGCCAGTCAAACTTTCCCCAGATCATGATGATGTAGAAAAGCCCCAGGCCGCTGAAGAGAACCGCCCCGATCCACTCCCAGCGCCAGGCCAGGAGCAGGGCCCCGATCACCAGGTAGACCGGCACCAGGTGGATCAACAGCGCCAACACGATGTCCCACCCCTGGTGTTCCTGGAAGACATCCATGGCAAAGAGCAAAGACCATGCAGAGCAGACGCGGTGTCCAGTAAAGCAACTTTTTGGTCGTGCTGTTCATAATGACCACCCCCACAGGTGGCGACGATGGCGGATCAATCCCGCCACTGTCACCACCAACCGATTTAATCGTCAGGATTCATCGAGATATCCTCGATCGGCAGCGGTTCCTGTTCGCCCATCTGGCTTACCATTTCAAGCACCTGCCGGTCGGGATGGAAGCACTTGACCAGCTTCTCGGTGATATCCACCACTTCTACCGTCTCTCCCAGCCAGGCCACATTCCACCTGGGAACGATGATAGCCACCCCGGCCTTTTCGGCGATACGGGGGAGTTTGCCCTCGATACGCTTAATCACGTCAGTGACGCTGCCGGTGCTGAACACCTGCTGGTGCATCCGCACC
>RCNC010000903.1_pt1 | contig 19707 bp, 14 predicted proteins | sample 2041301 | NCBI WGS metagenome assembly RCNC01 (sample SAMN09708231, study PRJNA481090) | Marine sediment metagenome, whole genome shotgun sequencing project. | biome: marine sediment; feature: ocean; material: sediment; isolation source: Sewage treatment plant 13A marine sediment (STP13A) ...
ACGGGCAGTTACTCGTATCTGTAATTGTAACCGAGAAAATCCCCTCTTCAAGCCCGCCCAGATCTTTGCTGGTTGAATCATTTGACCAGAGGTAAGAATATGGCGGCCTGCCCCCCGTTACGTCCAGGTCAATGGCACCATCGTAGGTAAAGTGGCTGCAGGTTGCCAGAGTGATTGTATCGGTGGCGACAAGGACATCAGGATTAATGATCTCAATGGTATATCGGAAAATCCTGCGGTCATCATCTTTTACATGGACCAGGTAGATGTTCCCGGGCAGGTTAGTATAACTTCCCGTAGCCTGGAATGTCACACCATCATCTATTGAATACAGCACTGTTCCAGTTCCATTGAGGTGCGTCAGTGTAATAGTTGCGTCATTTTCATTATGGCAGTCGATGATGGTAAAGGCAACATCAACTTCCAGTGGGGGAGTGGCGGTCACTTCCACTGTATCTTTATAAGTACAGGTATTCTGGTCACGCACCACAACATCATAAAATTCCGGCCACACTGAGAATACGGTATCTGTGCCAAAGTCACCATCCAGTCCATATATGGAGTATTCCAGGCTTCCGGTACCGCCGGAGGCAGAAATGGTAATGGAGCCCGGCTGTCCATTCAAGGATGTTTCGGTTGTTATGTTGGCAATGATGGCTGGCGGCTCATCTATGGTCAATGGCGGGAAGGCCAGCACACATGCCTTGGAATCTCTGACCAATGTGATATGGGTTCCGGCTGGCAGGTTCACAAAATTACCATTGGGCTGCCAGTTTACGCTATCCAGAGAATATTCCAGGCTGCCTGTGCCACCCGATGCCGAGACAGAGATGGTTCCCGCACTGTCGCCCGCACAGGTAGTAATGTCTGTAGCCGTGTAAGAATCCAGACTGAGGACAGGCGGATCAACCATTGCCACCGTATCACCCCAGGCCATGCATCCGCTGACAGCCCTGACAACCGTAACATGGTTACCCGGTCCAAGTCCTCTTATGACGGAAGAAGTATCCCATGAGAAACCATCATCGGCTGAATAGCTGAATGGTGGGAGTCCACCTGAAGCAAAAATCTCCACCATCCCATCACTCAGTCCCCCGCAGGTAATGTCAGTAGGTACCACTGAATCAACCAGGAATGGAGCAGGCTCCACTACTTCAAGTCCGGGTGTGGTATATGACGGACATGCCTGTGCGTCATCAATGGTCACAGTATAAGTACCAGGAATAAGGTTTGGAAATATCCCGGTGGTATTGCTTACGGCTCCCGGGTTAAGGGTATAATTATAGGGTGCTGTACCTCCTGAACCGATTATCTCGATGGATCCATCTGTATCCCCATAACAGGTTACCGGTGAGATAATAATAGTATCAGTCGCAATACTGGCGGGGGAATTGATGGTGACAATGGTTGGGACCAGACAACCCAGTGCATCCCTGATGACCACATTGTAGTCCCCTCCCGGGAGGTTGGTAAATGTGCTGTCGGTCTGGAAAGGCCCGCTTTCAAGAGAGAACTCTATCACCCCGGTTCCTCCAGATACATGCATTGTGAAGGCCCCGGTTGGATCTCCCCAACAGGTCGTGACATGGGTGATGTCCGGTGCTCCGATAATGATTTCGGGTGGACTGCTGATGAATATTGCAGTATCCATACGGCAACCCCTTGCATCCAGGATCTGGATATCATGGTTTCCCTGCATCAGACCGGTGAAGATGCCTGTCTGGTTTGTATCAGCGTCATCCATAATATAGGATATAGGGGCAGTCCCACCATGAGCTTCTAAGAGTACCTGTCCCTCAGCTGCATCAAAACAGGTAAGGATATTATCCTGATCATAGTCGAAGATGAACAGCGGAAGAGGATCATCAATCACTTGAACCCCTCCCTGATCCATACATCCGTTTTCATCAATCGCAAAAGGATAGTAATTTCCACCTGGCAGGTTTGCAAATACTTTGGTGGTAAAAAAAGTTTTTGCACTGTCAATAGAGTACTGCAATGAGCCTGTTCCACCAATGGCATCCAGCGTAATAATACCATTGGCGTCACCGTAACAATTCTGGTTGGTATTATCTGCAATTTCAGTGATGATCCGTACCTGTGCGGGTTGTGAAACGGTGATGGTATCGCTGAGGACACAGGCTGTGGGAACATTTGCATCCCTTACATATATGGTATAGGTAGCAGGACTGAGTCCGTTGAATAGGTTTGATGCCTGCCAGATAAGGCCGTTCCTGGAAAATTCAAGTGGAGGCACCCCTCCTGAGGCAAAAACCGTGATAGTACCATCATTATCCCCAAAACAGGTAAGGGCCGTAGCGGCCAGGGAAATCTGTATTTCCGGGGGGGATGTGATGTTCTCAAGGGGTAGATAACTGGCAACACAGTTATTTGCATCTGTAAGTACCAGGTTGTATGGCCCAGCTTCCAGTCCACTGATATTCTGGATGGTGTCCGAAAATCCACCGGGACCTGTCCAGTTAAAACTGTATGGCATCGTTCCGCCGGTAACCGAAATATCCAGGCTTCCATTATTATCACCGAAACAAGCCAGGGAGGTATTCGAAGTTGGATCTACCGTTACGTTCAGGGGAGCCGGTTCGATAAAGGTGAAATCACTGCTGTTAATGGGACCACATCCATTGAAATCGCTCACAGCCACAGAGTAGGTACCGGGCAACAAGCCGATGAAAATGCCGGTTGTATTACTGGCGATGGCTCCCGGATTCAGGGTGTATGTCAGGGTACCAGTTCCCCCGCTGGCCACAATGGTAATGGTCGCATCATCTGCCGCATTACAGCTGATACCCGTTGAAGTTTCACTGTCTATGATGATGGCTGGCGGATAAATGAAATTGAAAGGATTGCTGTCAGTACTGCAACCATTGTCATCGGTAATGGTTACTGTAAATGTACCCGGACCAATCCCTGTGAAGGTCCCTGTCGTATTTGATTGTGCACCTGGATTCAGGGTATAGGTCAGCGTACCTGTCCCCCCGCTGGCCGCTATTGTAATGGTACCGTCATCGATCCCGTCACAGTTTATTCCGGTGGATGATTCACTGTCGATCACTAGCTGTGGCGGATAAAACAGGTTGAACACACTACTTTCCACAAAACATCCATTATCATCGGTCACACTCACTGTATAGTTGCCAGGTCCCAGATCTGTAAAATCGCCTGTGGTGTTGGACAGGGCACCCGGATTAAGTGTATAGGTCAGTGTACCTGTCCCCCCGCTGGCCGAAACTGAAATAGAAGCATCATCAATACCAAAACATCTCAGGGGTACGGTGGATTCACTGTCTATTACAATGCCAGCAGGATAGGCCAGGATAAATGGTGAACTGATGAAAGGGCCACATGCATTATCATCGGTGACTTCTACAGTGTAGGTACCCGGTCCCAGTCCTGTAAACACTCCGGTAGTATTACTGATGGCTCCCGGGTTGAGCTCATAGGTCAACGTTCCGGTACCTCCACTGGCCGACACGGTAATGGTGGCATCATCAATCCCGTCACAGGTAAGTAGGGTGAATTCTTCAATATCGATTACAATTTCCAGAGGATATGCAAAGTTGAATATATTGCTGGTCACGGTACATCCATTCTCATCAGTGATGGTAATGGTATAGCTGCCCGGACCTATCCCGGTGAAATTCCCGTCATTGTTGCTGCCCCCACCCGGCATGATGGTGTAGGTAAGTAATCCTGTTCCCCCGCTGGCAGTTATGGTAAGGGTACCATCGTCTATTCCGAAACAATTGATGGGGGTAGATGCTTCGCCGTCTATCACCAGCAGAGGCGGATAGGAGAAGTCGAAAGAACCACTGATATCGGAACATCCGTTATCATCTGTAACAGTGACAGTGTATGTTCCCGGGCCTATTCCCGTAAAATTGCCTGTCGTATTGGATACAAGCCCAGGATTTAATGTATAGGTAAGCGTTCCTGTCCCACCGGAAGCCAGGATGCTTATGGTCCCGTCATCAACCCCGTTACAATTGATAGCTGTGGAGGATTCCCCCGTTATGGACACCGGACTCGGTTCATTGATGGTTACGGGATTACCTGCATATATTTCTTCACATCCGTTGTTATCCAGTATCCTGATATAATAATCACCAGCCAACTGGTTGCTGAATACGGGACTGGCCTGATAATCGAATCCATCATTTATGGAAAATTGCAGGGGTTGAGTCCCACCTCCTGCAAGGATATCGATTGAACCGGTGCTCTCACCATTACACTCTACATCTGATTTGTCAATTAAGAAAATCTGGATATCAAAAGGCTCGAAAATAGAAAATGCCCAGGGTTGAGAGTGACCATCATTGTCATACACTACAGCCCAGTAATTTCCGGGTCCCAATCCGGTTATGGTACTGTCGGTTTCACCTGGGATCGGAATAAAACCACCTGTCCGCCATTCGAAGGTAAAAGGAGCAGTTCCTCCGGTGATCATGTCCACAACTGCTGTACCGTCATCGGCTCCAAAGCAGGATATATCAGTTTTACTAACATTGATAGCAAAAGGAGTAGCCTTGGCGGTATTGATTGCCAGGCTGAGAAATATGATTCCTAGTAGAGTAATTATTTGTTTACGATATATCATCTACCCTGAATGGTACTTTTGGTTATAATAAACTGAAAATAACCTGTTTACAATCAGTCATAAAAGATATTTATTTATGCTGAAACTGATTGTCTTTTTTATTAACAATAAAGGAATTGCTATAATTCACTGTTCGTAAGACAATTAATCCTGTAAATAGGTTGCAGTGCACTCCAATATCCCGGGGCTTTCGGAGATAAAATCGTCAATTTACCTGCCATGTACTGTTTATGCAGTACATCATGGATGATCTATCCATGGTTACTTTTTTAACGGCGATTCATGGTTGGAAGCACATTTTATTTAGCTTTGTAAGCTGGTTTTATAATTATCCTTTTCTATAAATGGAAACAGTTTTAAGCGGCATCAGGTCGACCGGAAATCTTCACCTGGGGAATTATTATGGTGCAGTCACCAATTTTGTGAAAATGCAACAGGATTACCATTGTTATTTCTTTGTGGCTGACCTGCATTCACTTACTACCTATCCTACACCGGAGGACCTGCACAGCAATGTAAAGACTGTCCTTGCAGAATATCTTGCATGCGGGATAGATCCAGAGGATTCGACGCTTTATGTGCAGAGTGATGTTCCTGAAGTCTCTGAACTGTATCTGTTGCTGAATATGAATGCTTATGTGGGTGAACTTGAACGGACTACCACATTCAAGGATAAGATACGTACACAACCTGACAATGTAAATGCAGGCTTGCTCACCTATCCGGTTTTAATGGCGGCAGATATCCTTATACACAGATCCCATAAGGTTCCAGTTGGCAAGGACCAGGAGCAGAACCTGGAAATGACCCGTAAATTTGCAAAGCGTTTTAACAACATGTATGGGGTGGATTATTTTCCCCTGCCCCAACCGTTTAATTTCGGGAAGGAGCTTTTGAAGGTACCCGGACTTGATGGTACTGGTAAAATGGGAAAGACTGCCGGAAATGGGCTTTACCTGGCAGATGAACCTGAGGTGATACGCAAAAAGGTTATGCGCGCCGTCACGGATGCTGGTCCCACGACAGAAAACCAGGAAATGTCAGTACCCATTAAAAACATATTCTCCTTAATGGAGATTGTATCCACACCTGACACGATTGATCATTTTAAGTCAGCATACAATACTTGTAAAATCCGTTACGGGGACATGAAAAAACAACTGGCAGAAGACATCATTAAAGTAACTGATCCTCTGCGCGAAAAGATCCATGAAATTCTCGCCGATGATGCCTATATTCGGAAGACAGCAAGTATGGGGCAGGAAAAAGCCAGGGCCAGTGCCTCAAAAACCCTGAGAGAAGTCCGGGAAATCATCGGTTTCAAGCCTTTCTAGAAGAAGTAACAATTACTGAAAATGTTCCCAGTAATGTGAAGGGATCTTTGACTTTCAGGCAAAAAAAAACCGGGTGTTGAACCCGGTGCCCCGATAATGATCTTCAGGTATATGTTGGATGAACTGTCAAATAATATAGTACAAATCTCATGCCAAAATGTTCAATCCAGGACTCAAAATGTATTATTTAATCTCCACAAATGATATGATCGGCAAACATCCTGATTTTTTTGTGCAGGAATTTTGTATTTTTAGCCCTGAAAATGAGATGGTATGAAGATTGATGACCAGATTATAGATAAAATCTCCAGGCTTGCCTACCTTGAATTCGGTGAAGAGGAAAAAGAAAAAATCCGCCAGGATCTTGAACAGATACTAACCTTTGTTGAGAAGCTTAGGGAATTGGATACAGAAAATGTAGAACCCCTGGTGTATCTTTCTGATAAAACGGATGTTTTGCGGGAGGACAGGATGATCCCAACCTTAAGTACCGAAGAGGCATTGCTGAATGCCCCTGAAAAAAGTGGGTGCTTTTTTAAAGTACCCAAAGTGATCCAGAAATAATCCAGCGTATGACGAGTACAAGACAGTATAAAGTATCCCGGCTACTGCAGAAGGAGCTTGGCCAAGTTTTCCAGCGTGAGGGGAACAGTATTTTCACAGGAAAGATGATCACTGTCACAGAGGTAAGGATTACCCCGGATCTTGGACAGGCCATGGTTTTCCTGAGCATTTTCCCTGCAGCTGAGAAAGCAATCTTCGATAAAATAATGGGACATCATACCCAGCATATACGGCATGAACTAGGTATGCGGATCAGGCACCAGCTCAGGGTAGTGCCTGAGCTACAGTTCTTTTTAGATGATTCACTTGATTATATTGAGAATATTGACAGATTACTGAAAAAATGAAGTACGATCCCATCAAAAAGGGTCTTGGCAAATTTTTTAACCGCACCCCTTTTCTCCGCAAACTCTTTTATCATTTACTCGAACTGTTGCTGCTGAGGGCATGGCATATTAAGCAGGAACTTAGGCGGGCGCACAAACAGGTTGGAGAAGTAGGAGAAATTCTCGATGCAGGATCAGGATTCGGGCAGTACACGTTTTATATGTCCCGTCTTTTCCGGAAGTGGCAAATAAAAGGAGTGGATGTAAAAGAAGATCAGATCCAGGATTGTAATGAATTCTTTACCAGGATTGGGGAACAAAACAGGGTCCATTTTGAACTGGCAGACCTTACTAAGTTCAGGGAAGAGAGGAAATACAATTTGGTGCTTTGTGTGGATGTGATGGAACATATTCTTGAGGATGTTGAGGTGTTCAGGAATTATTCGTTTTCCATGAAAGATGGAGGCATTCTGCTGATTTCAACTCCCTCTGACAAGGGCGGATCCGATGTACACGATGACCATGAAGATTCCTTCATTGAAGAGCATGTCCGGGACGGCTACAATATCGCGGATATTGAAAAAAAGCTGAAAACGGCGGGCTTCTCCGAGGTCCGTGCCAGGTACTCCTATGGATGGCCAGGAATGATATCCTGGAGGTTATCGATGAAGTATCCCATCATTATGTTGAACGCCAGCAGATTATTCTATATCTTGATACCGTTTTATTACCTGCTGACCTTCCCCTTTAGTATGCTTCTGAATATCATGGATGTAAGGTTGAAGCATAGAACCGGGGCAGGCCTGATCGTAAAAGCAGTAAAATAATATGAACCTGCCACTGTACATAGCAAGAAGGTATTTACTGGCCAAGAAATCACAAAATGCCATCAATATCATTTCTGCCATCTCTGTCGCAGGTGTGGCCATAGGTACCATGGCCATGATTACGGTACTTTCGGTATTTAACGGTTTTGACAGCATTATTAAATCCCTCTATAATTCTTTCGATCCGGAATTAAAGATCAGCCTGGTGGAAGGCAAAACCTTTGATCCGGCTGATCATCCGTTCGAAAATGTGAGAAATCACCCCGCCATAATTCATTTTTCTGAAATCCTTGAGGAGAATGTACTGTTGCGTTATGGAGACAGGCAACACATTGCAACTGTTAAGGGAGTGGATGATCAGTTCCATCTGGTCACCGGAGTAGACACCATGATTGTTGATGGTGCTTACACATTATGGGAGAACGAACGGCCCATGGCTATTGTCGGAATAGGCATCGCCTACCATCTTGCCATTGGATTGAATTTCCTGAATCCAATTAACATATATGTGATCAAGCGGACTGGTAGTATTTCTATGAATCCTGAAAGAGCAATCAACAGGAAATACATTTTTCCCTCCGGTATGTTCAGCATTGAACAGCAGATCAATGCCAAATACCTGCTGGTCCCCATTGAATTCGCCCGCGATCTTCTCCAGTACTCCACAGAAGTTTCAGCCATAGCCCTGGACATTGATGAGGGGAAAGATCAATCGGCAACGCAGGAGGAGATACAATCAATCCTGGGAGATACATTTAAGGTGCAAAACAGGAATGAACAAAATGAATTGTTCTACAGGATCATGAAATCAGAAAAATGGGCCATCTTTTTCATTCTCAGTTTTATTTTAATCATTGCCTCCTTTAATATCATTGGTTCACTGACCATGCTGATACTTGATAAGCGAAAAGACATCAATACACTTGACAGCCTTGGGGCATCTGCTACCCTGATAAAGCGGATCTTTCTGCTAGAAGGCTGGTTGATCTCCATCAGCGGGGCAGTCGTTGGATTGATACTTGGGTCCTTGGTATCATGGCTGCAGGCAAAATATGGTCTGATCAAACTTTCCGGTTCCGGATCTTTTATCATCGATGCATATCCCGTTGTCTTCCAGTGGATGGATGTTATTAAGGTCTTCTTTACTGTACTGGCCATCGGATTTCTTGCCGCATGGCTTCCCGTAAGATACATTGCCCGCCGCTACAGGTTGAATACCGTTTACTAGCCATGCAAGTATCACCTGAACCAGCGTTTCCAGAGCAAAGAATCACCCAGGAAGAGATGCTGGAGCTTGAGGCTTTCCGAGAGCTGGATTACGAGACTACCAGGAAATACCATATTCCAATCGAACTGATGATGGAAAATGCCGGATTGAACATGGCCCGGGTTATTGCTGTACATGCAGCATTGGGATCGAATATACTGGTGCTGGCGGGCAAAGGGAATAATGGGGGCGGTGGACTAACAACAGCGAGGCGACTGGCATGTTGGGGATATAATGTAAGCTTATACATGCCTGATCCTCCTGGGAATGACCTGGTTGAAAATCAACTTGAAAGGGCCCTGAAATGTGAAGTCCAGGAAAAAGGCCTGCTACAAAGTATAATAAATACAGAATACCTTAGCCAAACAGATGTGATATTAGATGCCCTGCCCGTATCCTACCAGGAAAATATACGCCACTAAAGGCATCCCCTTCAATATCCCCTTTGAGATAAGCCCCATTTTCACCCTGTTGGCACGTTAAAAATCTTCTATATCTCATGATACAAATTGGGTATTTGTAATATTATATATATATTTGGGTATTCAAATACCGAAATACCCATATGAATAGATTTCCTTCCATATCAGAAGCATCCTCAATTGCCATTCATACCCTGGCGCTGGTTGCCAATCAGGAGGGGGTTATCAATGTTAACCAGATGGCAGAAAAAACCGGATTTTCAAGGAATCATATTGCCAAGGTTATGCAACTCCTGGTAAGGCAGGGATACCTGAGGTCCGGGCGAGGACCCAAAGGAGGTTTTGTACTGTTAAAAGATGCCGGGAAAGTCAACCTGCTGGAGATCATAGAATTGATCGAAGGCAAAATGAACCATTCATTTTGCGGGATTGACGAGGAAAAATGTCCCTTTGAGAATTGTGTCTTCGGGAACCTACCGGCAGAATTTTCTGAAAAATTCAGGGATTTTTATGAAAACAGGACATTAAGTGAAATTAAAATCTTGAATAACAATTAAATAGAGCAAAAATGAAAAGAGAGATTATTCAAATAGATGAGGAAAAATGTGACGGTTGCGGCAATTGTGTTCCCAACTGTCATGAAGGTGCTTTGCAGATCATCGACGAGAAAGCAGTGTTGATCAGTGATTTAATGTGTGATGGACTGGGTGCATGCATAGGGCATTGTCCACAGGACGCATTGATCATCGAAGAGAGGGAGGCGGAGCCCTATGATGAGATAGCTGTTATGAAGGAAATGATACAAAAGGGAAAGAATGTCGTAACAGCCCATATGAAGCACCTGAAAGATCACCAGGAACATACATTCCTCAAGCAGGGTGTTCAGTTCCTGCTGGAAAACAAGGAGAAGCTTGACTTTAACCCGGTGGAAATTATACAAGAGGTTCATCACCATGGCAAACCCCAGAATATATCCCAACCAACCCAAGCCCCTGATCCAGCTGGATTACAAATGCAGAGCGGATGTGGTTGCCAGGGCTCCCAGGAAATGTCCTTCCAGGCCGGCGGGCAGGCCGAACCTACAGGAGAGCTTGTGTCTGACCAGCCTTCAGCCCTTCGCCAATGGCCTGTGCAACTGCACCTTATCAATCCAGGTGCAGGCTATTTCAAGGACTCGGATCTACTGGTGTCGGCGGACTGTGTAGCATATTCACTAGGGAATTTTCATGCAAAGCATCTGCAGAACAAATCCCTGGTAATTGCCTGTCCCAAGCTTGATACCAATATGCAGGTCTACGAGCAGAAATTGACAGCCCTGATTGACCATGCCGGTGTAAATACCATCACGGTAATGATCATGGAGGTACCCTGTTGTGGAGGTCTCATGCAGCTGGTTCAGTCGGCCACCTCAAAGGCCCAGCAGAAGGTTCCGGTAAAGGCTGTACAGGTGGGTATCCAGGGAGAGATCCTGGCAGAGGAGTGGATTTAATATTTACAAAAAAACAAAATATATTATGACTTCAGATCAATTTCCCAGAGACCAGGTAATGGTCATCGAAGAGGCCATTGCATATGCAGATCAATCCATTGTCAGTAAACCCGTAGTGAAATCTCCGGGGGGAAATGTTAGCCTTTTTGCCTTTGATCAGGGCCAGGAACTCAGTGAGCATACAGCTCCCTTTGATGCCATGGTACAGGTAATGGATGGAACAGCCCAGATCCGTATCAGTGATAATGTACATTCGCTGAATAAGGGTGAAAGCATCATCATGCCGGCGGGTGTGCCACATGCCGTAAAGGCGGTGAAGAAGTTCAAGATGCTTCTGACCATGATCAAAAGCCAGGAACCTGGAGGCTAGGACAGGCTCCAGTTAATAGGTGTCACTCCCTGTTCTTCCAGGATCTCGTTCGCCCTTGAAAAATGGCGACATCCAAAGAATCCTGAATGGGCTGAAAACGGTGATGGATGGGCGGCTTTCAGTATATGATGTCTCTCATCATTGATCAGGTGTTCTTTAGCCTGTGCGTACCTGCCCCAAAGCAGGAATACTAATCCTTCCCTGTCATTGGAGATTTTCTTGATCACTGCATCAGTGAAATTTTCCCATCCCTTGTTCTGGTGTGATCCAGCCTGGTTGGCCCTGACAGTCAGGGTGGCATTCAGCAAGAGGACCCCCTGGTCCGCCCAAGACTCCAGGTTGCCGTGGGGTGGATTGGGAATATCCAGGTCATTGTTCAGTTCCTTGAAGATGTTCACCAGGGAAGGTGGTGCAGTAATGCCCGGAGGTACAGAAAAACAAAGGCCATGGGCCTGTCCTTTACCATGATAGGGATCCTGTCCCAGTATAACCACTTTCATCTGGTCGAATGAAGTTCTGTTGAAGGCGGAAAAGATCTTATTCCCTGGTGGGTATATTACATTGGTTTTTTTCTCCTGGACCAGGAACTGTTTCAGGGCTAAAAAGTATGGCTGGTTAAACTCTTCCAGCAGGAGGGCTTTCCAGCTTTCATGGATTTTTGGATCGATACGTGACGTATTTTCTAGATTGTTCTCCATCATTGGGCATACTAGGTTTTTTCAAGCTGACTAATAAAAATCCTGGCAATATTGGTTGCATGACCCGCTATGCTTCTCAGTGTGGATATCAATTCCAGGTGGGTTTCACTGCTTTCCTGAGAGGGGGAGGTGGGATCCTGCAATCTGCGGTAATGTTGCATCTCAAATTCCATGGCAAGCAACCTGTATTTTTTGTACTTGCTTTTCATCTCCCTGGCTCTTTCCAGGTTCAGGTCCTTGAATACCTCCATGGAACGGTTCATCTGGTTCATAACATGTTTGTGGTATTCTTCCAATTCTTTCTTTCCCTGCGCTGAAAAGTCAGCTTCTGAATCCAGCCAGGACCTGGCCCGGCGCACCATTATTTTGGAAATGATATCTGCAATGTTTTCAAATTCATTCACTACGTACATGATCTGGAAAGCTTCATCCACCCTTTTTTGTCCCACATTCTCACGGGTGAGTGCAGTAAGATATTGCTGGATCTCTGTTTCCAGGTAATCTACCGTTTCTTCTTTCCGTCCAATGCTTGCGAGTGAATTATCTGACTTATCGGTAAATGGGAGGATGATCTCATATCCCATCTCCCGTACAAGGTTTCCTACCCGGAGGGCCTCCTGCTTGGCCAGGTTCAGTCCAAGTGAAGGAGTCTGGATAAAGCGCCTGTCAAGATACATCGTTTGTGGCTTTACTTCCTCCTCCATTTTGTCTGGTGGAACAATGGCATCCACCAGCCTGGCAAGCAGGTTGGTAAATGGCAGGAACGAGAATGCCAGGAACACACTGAAAAGAGTATGGGCATTGGCAATCTGTCTGGGAAGAACCGTTGCAACAGCCTGTGTATCGGTGAGAATGTCGGGATTGGCCTTGGGAGAAATTAATTCAACCAGCTCCACAAAAGATGGGATCCACCAGACCATTATCAGGATGCCGACAAGTTTGACAATGCTCATGGCTATCCCCACTTTCAGTCCCTCGCGGCTTGATCCTATGCTCGCCAGGATGGCTGTCACTGCTGTACCCAGGTTAGATCCCAACAACAAGGGGATGGATGCTTCGAGGCTTAACAATCCCTGTGAAGCCAGTACAATCATGATCCCGATGAAGGCACTGCTGCTCTGGATCAGGGCAGTGAAAACCACGCCAGCAAGGATACCGAGAAGTGGATTCTCCATATTGACCAGCATATCCAGGAAGGGGGCATAGGATCGGAGGGGATACATGGCCTCCGACATAATGTGCATACCAAAGAACAGGATACCGAATCCAAGTACCGTTTCACCGAGGTTTTTAATCCGGGGTTTACTTGAAAAAGCATAGATAAAAAATCCGACTGCAATGATCAGCAGAGCGTAATCGGTGATCTTGAAAGCGATGATCTGTGCCGTGAAGGTGGTTCCGATCATGGCCCCAAGAATGATCCCTATGGTCCGTCGAAAATCCATCAACCTGGAATTGACAAATCCAACCAACATAACACTGGTAGCACTGCTGCTTTGAATGATGGTGGTCACAAGAGCACCTATTCCTAATGCTAAAAAACGGTTATGGGTCATGCGCCCTAACATGTCCCGCATCCTGTCCCCGGCAGAATTTTGAAGTCCGGTGCTCATCAGCTTCATCCCCCACAGGAAGAGTCCGAGTCCCCCGAGCAAACCCGAAATTAGCAGTATCATCCAGTTTTTGCTTCGGGCTTCAAAATGGAAAAGCAGTGTATCGTCCTGAATGTTGCCCTGGGTCCGGACCAGGACCTGGTATTCTCCGGGGACTGACCCAAGGGTGATCTCACAGGAAGCATAACCGGCAGTATCTGTATAGGCGACTTCCGGTTGGCAGCCGAAGCCAGTGGCCTTACCTGGTTGGCCGGATGTACGGAAGAAAACGGTGTTGCCGGGGATGGGCTGTCCATTTCCGTCGGTTACCAGGACCCTGATTGGTTCAGGCAATGTGAAATCCACCATCTGTTGTTGGTTATTCCCTGAACTGACAGGAAACGACAGGTGAAGGTCCGGGACTGGCATTACAACCATGTCCTGCTGGTAACTGGTACTGTCCTGTCCCATGACCCACAGGGATAGCATCAGCAGTAATCCACTATACAGGAGTCGTTGAAAAATTAAATAAATGTTCTTCACGGGAATTTCAACCTATGAAATAAAAGTATAAAAAAGCAAGCTTATTTCAATAATACAGGCAAGTGGACAGTAACATAATTAAAATATAAGGTCAGAAACTGGCCCGGAAGGTAAAAATGAAATTGCGGCCAGGGGCTCCGACTCCGGATGCAAAGACTTTGTAGTACTGGTCGAGGATATTCTGGACTGCCGCCTGTACTGTGAAGTGTTTGTTGATCCTGTACTGAGCCCGGAGATTGAGGGTAGACCATCCCGGAAAACCAAAACCTGCTATTGATTCATCTTCATTATCTTCCCCATATGGAGATAGCTCTGACCAGTATTTCCTTCCGCTGTATGCTATATATGCTTCGCTGTTTAGTTTCCGGTGGGCATAACCTGCAGAAAAGCGACCATAGATCGGAGGAATATGAGCCAGGGGAACCTCGTTGGTGATATCCCGTCCCATCAGGTAATTAAAACTTCCCCTGAAGAAAAACCTGCCTGGCAGGTCAGAGTTCAGATTCAGGGAAATGCCCTGTATGGTAGCAAGGCTGGCATTGGCATTGGTGATGATCCCATAATAATTACCGTCATATAATAATGAATCTGAACCATTTAACGAGTGGCTGGTACGAACAATGGCATTATTCAGGTAGGTGAACCATATCGCACCGCTGATGGTGGCAATCCCAGGGAAGACTTTACTGACCCCGATCTCCAGGTTATAGGTGTATTCGGATTCAAGCATATCGTTGGGAACCGTCACGAATTCACCTTTGGCCCTGACTTTCCCATAATCGTCAACATTCGGGTTACGGAACCCGGTGGCAAAGATAAATCTATACCTCCAGGTGTTCTGGGGCCTGAAAACGACGCTTGCGCTGCCCGTAAGAGCTCCATTATTGATTTTAATCTCAGTAAATGGCAGGTTACTGTCAGCAAAAGTCGAACGAAGCATACCGTATTGGTATCTTAGTCCCAGGTTAAATAACACCTTCGGATTAACAATCATTTTGTAATTCCCGTATGCTGCGAAGGAATTGGTAAAACTACCTCCTCCAGGATAGCGGCTAAGTGCCTGGGTGATACTACCGTCAATGATATTTTCGTAATTGGCTGTTGACCTCACATCATTATGATTTGCCTCCAGTCCATAAAATAGTCCGTGTCCCTTTTTCATAAACCTGGTAAAATCAAATGTGGCACTGTACACAAATACATCCTCCTCCTGGGAAAGTTTATCCTCCACGCTGAACTTCCTTGTGATCCTGTCCTCATCAATCTTCTGAAAGGCCACTGTTGTAGTCATTCTGGTAAACAAAGGGTTGTCTTTCTTATAGACTGCTTGCAGAGAGGAAAGAAACCTGTTTTGGGGACCGTAATACCATTCTGCATATTTCATATCATCTCCGTCATAATCATTCAGCTGGTCAAAGCGGTCTACCCTGGATGAAGTAGATAATTGGAGATTCAGGGATAGATCCAGAAATGAAGATGGTGCATAACTGGTTTTGGATAAGAGATCTAGTTGGTGGTACCCGGTATTTTTTTGTATGTGGGGATTGGGATTGGCTATGGTGGAATCATTATCACCTGTCCGGCTTGCATAATGATTCACCTGTCCCCAGTCTCCCCATTCCGTTTTCCGATTTTGACCACTGCGGATATCATCAAAATCACTAAAGGTCAGACTGGTAGTATTGGCAATCTTTTTCTTGCCGATGTTGAAATCACCATGTATAATCTTTCCCAGGTTGGCAGTTGAGAATTGGCCGTATGCTGAACCATGTGTAGCATTGTATTCCGGATCCCTGGTGTAATAATGTATGACTCCGCCCAGGGCATCGCTGCCGTAGATAATAGAGGCTGGACCAAACAGGATCTCAACACGGTCAAGGATACTGTTGTCGATTGTAATGGAGTTCTGGAGGTGGCCAGATCGGTAAATGGCATTGTTCATACGGACGCCGTCAACCACAAGCAGGATCTTATTGGCTTCAAATCCACGTAGAATTGGACTGCCACCACCACCCTGGCTTTTCTGAACCATTACGTTCCCTGATTCAAGGAGGATATCTGCACTGGTCTGGTAGGCTGTGGTTTGAAGCTGTTCAGGTCCCAGTACATCAATCATATATGGTGTATCTTCCTTATTTTCTTTTCCTTTTATTGCCGAAACAACAAATTCCTCCATCATGATATTGCGTCTTTTCAGGAGCACCCGCCCACTGCCAAATACTAGCTCGTGCCATGTATAGCCGTATGGTTCATAGGAAGAATGTTGTAAAAATATACTGTCATCTTGTGCAAAAGACCCGAGATCGGCTTTCCCGTAAGCATCTGATATGGCTGAAATCGATTTATCCTTATTGAATAGTGCTACATTCTCTACAGGCCGTCCAGTCCCATGATCAACAACAGTAATCTGTTGACCAACAGATGCTTGATAGACTAGAAGAGAGAGAATCAGAATGCCTAGAATACTTCTTACCGGACCCATTTCAGTCAAAAAGAGCAAACCTAGCTTACTGCAAAAATTATTCCAAAAGAAGAAATTGGCTAAAGATATAAACAGCAGCCTCTTGAAAACCTCAGGTGACAGATCTCCTGGGCAACGTATATTTTTTATATAATTGGGCAAGCTCAGGATATTCAAAAGCTTATGATCAGAAAAGTGACCATCGGCGTTGTAGCCGTTATTTTTATCGGGATCATTGTTTACGGCATCCTGGAATTGCGAAAGGGCAATATCCAGCAGGCAGACGTCATTCAGGCCGTACCCACTGATGCAGTATTGATTATCAATGCCAATGACCTCTCGGGCTTCATCAGGGATGAATTGTCCCGCAATAAGATCTGGCATGAACTCGGCATGGTGAATGGCATTGGGGCATTTCAACTAAGCCTTGGGAAAATTGATTCTTTGTTAAGGACGGATGAGGAGTTGGAGAAACTTTACAAGGGATCAGATATATCACTTTCGATTCATAAATCAGGAAAAAACCGTTTCGAATTCATTTTATATTATCCACTGGATAATGCCGGGACTGAAAAACAGATACTCAAATTTATCCAGGATAAGGTTCAGTCCATGGCAACCTTCACTCCAAGAAAATATGATGTAGTCAGGATCCATGATGTGAATTTTGCAGGGAATCGGAGGAAAGATGATTTCTCTTTTACATTTTCCAGGGGACTTCTCATCCTGAGTCCCTCTTCGATCCTGCTGGAAGCCTCGGTCAGGCAACTATCCCAATCCCAGTCTGTGGCTGATGAAGCGGGATTCATAGAAGTGGCAGAAACCGCCGGACGGAACGTGGAGGGGAATTTATACCTGGATTATAAGACCATCCCGGGATTTGTATCCCATTTATTCAATAACAGGTATACAGAAAAGGTTTCAGATTTTGTGCACTTTGCAGACTGGTCGGAAATGGATATGAATATCCGGCACGATGCATTGCTTCTGAATGGTTTTACCTATGCCAGTCCCGTATCAGATGATTTCCTGAACATAATATTAAAACATCAACCACAACGGATTGATATTGAAACCATTATCCCGGAGAATATTTCAGCCTTCCTGGCTCTTGGACTTGATGATTTTCCCAAGTATAAAGAGGACTACATTGAACATCTGGAGATACATGGCCATGGGCGGGCATACCTGCGGGAACTCAGGTCATTGAACGAGAAATATAAGATGGACCTGGATAAACTTCTCCTGCCTGTATTTGACAGGCAGGTGGCCCTGGTGTTGACTGATATCCGGAATTTTGGCTGGGATGAGAATGCCTATGTAGTTTGCAATACAAAAAGCCAGAGCCTGGCTGTTGAAAAGCTGAAGGAATTACTAAGCAGTGTCTGTGAGAAAGATGGTATTTCTCTTTCTTCGCTGATAGTTCAACAGCAGGTGATGAGTGATGTCCGATTCACATTTTACCAATTGCCAGTGCCTTATCTCCCGGCGAAACTTTTTGGAAAAATGTTTGAGGGTATTAATAGTAAGTATTGTACGTTTTTCGATAATTACCTGATTTTTGGCAACTCCATTCAGTCCCTTTCCAAATACATCCATGCGAACCAGATCGGGAACAACCTTAGCAGTGACCTGGAGTATCACCAGTTTTCAGAATACCTGGCATCCCGTTCAAATTTTTACTTCTACCTTAATTTCCCCAGATCAACCAGGTTAATGGAAAGATACCTGCGTCCAGACCTGCTCAAAAAGATCCTGGTTGAAAAGGATCATATATTCAAGTTCCAGGCTTTTGCTTACCAAATAACATCTGAAGATGACCTGGCATATAACAATATCATCATTAAATATACTCCTGACATGAGGGATGAGGCCCAGACGGTATGGGAAAGCAGGTTGGAATCCCAGGTTGTTACCAAACCTAAATTCGTCGTCAATCATTACACCGGGGAGAAGGAGATCTTCGTACAGGATGACAGGCATAATGTTTACCTGTTGAACAATTCTGGCAGGGTCCTGTGGAAACAAAAGATGGATGGACAGATCCTGAGCGATATTTTCCAGATAGATTTTTACAAGAATGGAAAGCTTCAGTTTCTCTTTAATACGGCTGAGCAGCTTCACTTGTTAGACCGTAACGGAAACTATGTAGAAAGGTATCCGGTGAAATTGCGCTCACCGGCAACCAATGGACTGGCCCTTTTTGATTATGAGAAAAGCAGGGATTACCGCATATTCCTGGCAGCCGAGGACAAAGGAGTCTACCTTTATGATAAGGAAGGCAGCATTGTTAAAGGGTGGAATTTCGGGAAGACAGAAGGAAAGGTGGAGGATCCCATCAGACATTTTCGGATAGGCAGTAAGGATTATCTTGTATTTGCGGATCATTATACCTGCTATCTACTGAATAGGAGGGGGGAAACCAGGGTCAGCGTAAAAAAACATTTTCCTGTATCCAAAAATGCCCGATTCATACTTGAAAGCAATACGACCGGTATTAAACCCCGGCTGGCTTTGACAGATTCTTCAGGGCGGGTACAGTTTATATATTTTGACGGATCGGTGGAAACCATTGAAATTGACCAGTTTTCAGGAGATCATTTTTTTGAGTACAGTGACCTTGACGGTGATGGGCGGAAGGAATTTATTTTTGCAGATAAAGGAGAACTGAAGGTTTACAAACATGATGGCTCCAAAGGATTTAGCTATGATGCTCGTGCTGAAATTAACTATGCCCCAGTGGTTTACCAATTTGCCCATGGCAACAAGAAAATTGGTTTAGTATCATCTGATAACAACAAGCTTTACCTGCTTAATAATGACGGGTCCCTATACAATGGATTCCCATTGCCAGGATCAACCCCATTCAGTATCGGGGTGATCAGCAGGTCCGCTTCCAAGTTCAACCTGATCGTAGGCAGCGGAGATAACTTTTTGTACAATTACTCCGTACAATGAGGATATTGTAAACCTTGATTCATATGTCGTTAAAGAGATTCCTCCCGCATGCGGTCATTCTATGCTTGCTGATTGTCTGCGTTTCCTGTATTAATGATGAATGGATGGCGGACAAATATGACCTTACAGTCAGGTGGGAACCTGGATTTGAAGGTCCCCTGGTCTTTGGCAATCTCAGCATCGAAGACATGCTTACCAAATTTGACTCAAGTGGTTACCTGACTAAAGACAGTAGCAACTT
>RCNC010000904.1_pt1 | contig 19702 bp, 16 predicted proteins | sample 2041301 | NCBI WGS metagenome assembly RCNC01 (sample SAMN09708231, study PRJNA481090) | Marine sediment metagenome, whole genome shotgun sequencing project. | biome: marine sediment; feature: ocean; material: sediment; isolation source: Sewage treatment plant 13A marine sediment (STP13A) ...
GACCTGAATGTAACCATCCTGGCCTGTCCTGCCTGTATGAAAGTGGCAGGCATGGAAGAGGGGGATCTGAGAGAAGGTGTTCAGATGGCTGAGAAAGAACAATTCTTTGATTTCACAGAGGGACGCATTCTTTCCCTTGATTACTAAAAAAATAAAATGATGAAAAAAATTATGATGGTGCTGCTGGCCTCAATGCTTCTGATAGGCTGCAATAGTACAAGTAAAAAAACCGATGAAGCCGCTGTAACGACTGAGAATGCCGCCGCCGAATGGATAGAGGTAAGCATAAATGTGGACGGCATGACCTGCGATGGCTGTGAGAATGCCATCAAGGCAGGGGTAGAATCCCTGGATGGGATCGCTTCGGTGGAATCATCTCATGAAGAGGGTTGGACCAAAGTGAAGTATGACAAAGCTCTGACCTCGGTAGAGGACATTGAAGGTAAAATCACCGATACGGGCTACACGGTTAAAGGGGAGCTATAGGCTTAGCTATTCCTTTACATATTTTTCAAACCACCTGAGCTGCTCCCAGAGCACATGCTCAATGCTTTCCATTGATCTGTAGCCATGGTCCTCAAAAGGTAAAAGCACCAGGCGGGCGGTACCTCCCGATCCCCGCACGGCTTCATAGAAGACCTCTGACTGGAAGGTGAGGGTTCCCGGGTTGGAGTCGTCGTTCCCGTGAATGATCAATACCGGCTCGTTGACCTGATCGGCGAAAAAAGTCGGGGAAACCTGAATGTATACATCCCTGGCCTCAAACAGGGAACGGCGTTCGGACTGGAAACCGAAGGGCTGGGTGGTCTTATTGTAGGAGCCACTTCGGGCGATGCCGGCTTTAAACAGATCCGTATGTGCCAGCAGGTTGGCCACCATAAGACCGCCATGGCTGTGGCCAATCACACCGATACGCTCAGGATCGGTCACTCCAATCTCAACCGCCTTGGCTACTGCAGCCTCCGCATCTGCCACCAGCTGGGGCACGAAGGTATCGTAGGTGGTCTCCGGGTCGCCAACCATGGGCATGGCGGTCTGATCCAGTACTGCATAACCCTGGAGCAGGAAATAAAGGTGGGAGGCCCCGTATAAACGCATAAAACGCCGTGTAGAACCCCTGATCTGTCCCGCTGTACTGGCACTGGCATACTCCTGGGGGTAGGCATAGATCACAGTGGGCAGCTTAGTGCCTTCCTGGTATCCGGGAGGAAGGTGCAGCTGGAAGCTAAGGGGTACTCCGTCCTCCCGCTCATATTGCACAATTTTCTTCTCTATCTGTCTCAACTCTGGTGTGGGATCCTCAAATTGTGTAATCGGCACCTGCTTCACCAAACGGCTTGCCTCCCCTTCTGAAGCTTTGATCTTCTTTCCCAGGGTGGCCAGGTAGTAATTGGGCACATCTACCGGGGACTCGGAACGCAGTATGAAGTTGTCCCCATCACTGGCAAAGGCCACGAATGATTCGTAGCGATCCGGATCGCAACGGAAAAGTCGGGTGGACTTGTCACTCTCCAGGTTCCGCAGGTCCAGGAAAGGTCTGTCACCTTGTTCTGTGGCCCCGCTGCCCCGGAAATATACATCATCCTTCTTCTGGCGCATGACCCAGTGGCCATTGGGCAATTGCTTCCTGAGCGGACTGCCCGGATTATTGTAGCGATCACTCTCATCCATATCGAACCAGAGCCTTGAAGTGCCTTTGTCAACGTCCAGCAGCCAGACATAGCGCCAGCGACGCATCCGCTCATTTTCAGTCAGCATAAGCACGCCCCCTTCTTCAGCCCAAACATTCATCCAGGGCTGGATCCGGTGTTCCGCTCTGAAGACCTCCTCAGCATCACTCGTGAAAGGGGCATCCTGTCGCATGAGCCGGTCACGGTGGGGTACTTCGGCCATGGGATCCCCACCATCCAGTGCCTCCACCCAGTAGAGGGTGTGGGGGGCAGTGGGCCGCCAGGTAAGAGAACGTGGTCCCTCGATCTCTCCATGGACAGGAACCGCATCGGCCAGGGGGTAGGAAAAAATGCTTGCCACCTTGTCCCCCTGGGCATTCCATATTTCGGCCTCATAGGCAAAGCGCCACCAGGCTACCTCGTGCGACCAGGGACCCACCAGGTATTCTATTTGGATATACATTCCATCGGGGGAAAACTCGGCTGTGAAATAGGGAGCGGGATCGCCAAGGATCTTCATTTCTCCAGTTTCCGGCTCCACAATGACCAGTTCGCTGCTGGTGTAATAGGAAAAAAGTAAATCGTCGTAGGCTGTCTCCAGCAGATTGCGGGCCTCGTAAGTGGAGCGGGCCGTGGCACCTTCCCCTGAGCGAATCTCCGGGCCTGCCGGAATGACCGGTGCTTCAGGAGCTGGTCCACGCTCGGGGATACGGTATATCAGCAGGTGTTCCTGGTCGGGCAGCCAGGTCACAGGCCTGCCCATAAGGGGATTGAGAAGGATGTTCTCGATCTTCTTGATTGTCCCATCCACCGATCCGGTCCACAGTTCAATGCGATCGGGATATGACACTGCAAGGGCGAAGCGCTGTCCATCCACGTTCCAGACCATATCAAGGACTTCAGCCCCGACGGGCAAATCAAGTGCCGTATGGGCCCCGTTCTCAATGCGAATAACATAGGGTGAAGTGCCCCCGTGATCCCCATGAAAGCTGTTGTTAGCCGGATTGATCCGCATCCCGGCCAGTTTATGCATGGGGGCTCCCATTTCAGCAAGAGGAGGATAATGCAGCGGTTCAGCCAGAAATAAATACTCACCCGTAGGGGAGGTCCATATCCATGGGAGTTGCGGAGCATGAAGCACATTCATGATTTCTTCCGGTGGGGTCTGCCATCCAGCATTGCTTCGGTTTGAATCCTGAGCTGCTGCAGGCAAATAAATGATTGCCACCAGGGCAACCAGCATAACTGATTTCATGATCATCCTACTCATTATTCCGGGTTTTAAGAGTGACTAGATTAATACAACCCAATAAGTTAAGGAAATATTATCGGATCAGCAATGCAAGGAAGCCCATATAGAGGACCGCATCAGCTGCCAGTCGGAAGAAATCCTTCTTCCTGAAACGTGAAGGAGAATAAATAACCATTAACAGAATGGTGCACATGCCTGCCAGAATCAGGGCATACTTGGAATAGCGATCCATATCAAAAACCAGGAACTGCAGCAAAGAGACCAGGTAGATAGCCATGGCCGTTCCCAGAAGCAGATTTTTGGTGCTTTTGATCCCAAGCAGATTGGCCAGGGATGCAATCCCCATCCGGCTGTCAAGTTTAATGTCGTAGAGGGAAATCACCCCCAGGTTCATCAGAAGGACCCCTAAAAAGATCAGGGCAATCATTCCATGACCCGCTTCAAATCCACCTTCAAAAGCAACAACAGGTCCCAGCCAGGTGCCAGCCATATAGAGGAGCAACACAAAAAACTCTCCGGGAATCCGGAGTATCCTGTTCTTCCTGAAAACATGGCGCATGGCATAGAAGAGTAATACCAGACCCGCCAGGACCAGGGCATATTTGAAAAGCTCCTTGTCCAACAGATTGATAATCAGAATAAAGTTCACCACGGCAACCACACCGAGGGAGTAGATCACGAGCTTGCGGTGCTTGAGCATGAAATAGTGCATCTCTCTCTCCACTTTCTTCTTATGTCTCAGGGCATCCAGCATGTGATCGCCGGTATAGAGTAACCAGACGGTAAGTGCCAGAATGATCCACCATATCCAACCCGGATCTGTTGCAAAAAGCCGTGCAGCAAAGCAGGAAGAGGCCAGGGCCCCTAATACTATATCAATACTCAGGAAATGCAGATGACGGTATATCTTCATTCAAAGGATTTATTAACAATGTGAATTTAAGCTTACTTACCGGTTCTCAGGTGTGATGATTCTTACACTCGTCCAGATAGGGGTGATTAACCGGGTAAAGACCTGCCCTGCTCAATGCCCATCCAAAGACCAGCATAAACAATCCGGCATATCCCACAAAGGTCCCAACCTCCTGGAAACCCAATACCTGGTCGCCCACGATCCCAGGAAAAATCTGAATATACAGATCGATGAATTGTCCGATAATCAGAATGGGAATCACTATTTTCAGGACCGTCTTATTTTTTGATGTGGCCTTGGGCATCAGTAAAACAAAGGGAAGAAACCAGTTGATTGCTATGTTGGCAAAGAAATAGAAGCGCCAGCCTTCACCTCTTACCCTTGGAAGGAAGTACACCGTCTCCTCAGGTATGTTAGCATACCAGATCAGCATAAACTCGGCAAACCAGAAATAGCCCCAGATAATGCAAAGCATAAATATATAGCGGGAGAAATCGCCCAGGTGACTTTTACTTAGAAAAGGAAAGTAACCTTTCTGATTCATTAACAATACGATAAATGTGATCACTATGGCAGCATGATGAAAGGCAGCCACAAAGTTCCTGATGGCAAAAATGGTGGAGTACCAGTGGGCATCGATGGACATGACCCAGTCGATCATGGCAAAGGAAAAGGTGATGATCACAATAAAAATAAAGACCTTGGAGCGGTGCTCCAGTTTCTTGAACATATCCATTCCCCCCACTACATCCTCTTTAAGGGAAAGGCGGCGGATGATCACAAACATCAGGATCCAGAGCGCAAAATAAATCACCATACGAAGAGACCAGAAGGGGAGATTCAGGTAAGGGGCCTTATGGGCCAGAAGCGGATCATTGGCCACCTCAAGGGTATGGGACCAGTGGTAAAGGGAATGTGCTCCAAAAATCATTGCCAGGAAGAGTACTGCGGCCACAGGCAGGAAAGCAGCCATTGCCTCTGGGACACGAATAAATCCGGCCGACCAGCCCGAATGGGTCACGCGTTGAATGGAAGCAAACAGCAGTGCACCGACTGCCAGGGAAACAAAATAGACATTGTTCAGTAAAAGATTGGCCCAGCCCCTCTGGGGATCTCCCATAAAAGCCACGACCAGGGCAGTAATGCCAACCACGATCATGATCAGGGTAACTATGATATAGACGCGGGATAACTTGATTCTCTCTTCCATTGTTAATGTATTTGGCCAACTACTTTTGCAGGTTTTCTCGAATATGAAGAATAATATTCCACCGGTCCTCGGGCACAATCATAGCGCCATGGGCACCCATGATGCCGTAGCCCACAGTAATGGAGTGGTAGATTTCTCCGTCTTTCAGGGCCTTCACTTTATCGCTTATCAGGTTGCCCGGCGGATAGAGATATCGCTTGCTTGTAAAGAGGTAGCCCTGGCCATCCCCTAAAGTTCCGTGGCAGGTCGTACAGAAAATCTCGTAGGATACCTTTCCACTGGACAGGTTCTCCGCACTTGCCTCCATGGGATTTATCAGGGCCTCTCCGGCTGCAATCTGGTCCTCATTGCTCTTCTCCCATGCAAAGGGTACCATGCCCCTTGGCACTGTTCCCGCCACCGGCTCCCTCATAGTCATCTGATCGCTGAAATTGGGATTGGGGGTATAGGATTCGTAAGCATTAGAGTAGTACATATCGGGCATATAATCCCATCCGGTACTGGAACGGGTCCGGTCGCACGAGACCAGTGCCAGCAAAATGATGGAGCATACCAGGATGTTTCTATATTTCATAAGACATTACTTTTCTATTACTTCAATGGCCCCGGTCTCTTTAAATACCGAAGTGGCCCGGACAGCATCGGCCTTCTCCTTATTTACCAGGATCACAAATTTATCATCGGTAGCTCCCGGGTGGTATATGGGTTTCTCATGGGAGGGCCATAGATTGGCCCGCCAGGAAAAGGTAAAAAGACTCAGTAAAGTGATACTGAATATAACCAGTATAATGGTAATCACTATGAAAGATGGGAAGGCATTGCTGGGCTTACCTCCATAATTGAGGGGCCAATCGATTACTGCTGTATAGAAAAGAAAAGCCAGAACTCCAATGGTAGCAAAAAAACCGTATAACCAACCCACAATGGTTATCCTGGATTTCCTTCCGTGCTTTTCAAGAACTTCATGAACCGGATAGGGCGTAAAAACATCCTCAATCTCGATCTCCTGTTCCTTCATTTTCCTGAAGGCGGAAAGCATGGTCTCCTCGTCATCAAATACACCTACTAAATATGTTGAGTCCATATGCAGACTGTTTTATTTCTTTTTTAACTGGTATTTATTCACTGCTTTAACTTCACTGATGGCAATCATCGGGATGTACTTCATGAAGAGTAGTACCCCGAAAATAAAGATCCCAATGGTTCCCAGGAACATGCTGATCTCCACAAAGGTGGGGGTATAGGTGGCCCAGGCCGATGGCAGATAATCCTTTGACAGAGAGGTGACCACAATATTGAATCGTTCAAACCACATCCCCACATTGATCAGGATGGAGATAATAAATACGATGGTGAAGTTGCTCCGGATTTTCTTAAACCACATAAGCTGGGGAATGATGGCATTACAGACAAACATGGCCCAGAACTGTTTGGTAAATTCGCCGGTGATCCGGTTATGGAAGAAGGTAAATATCTCGTATTCATTCCCGGAATACCAGGCCAGAAAGATCTCGGTCAGGTAAGCCGTACCCATAATAAGCGAAACAAACATCAGGATCTTCGCCACCTTGTCAAGGTGGGAATCAGTCACAAAATCTTGCAACTTATATACTTTTCGCAGAATAATCATCAGGGTCATCACCATGGCAAACCCTGAAAAAATGGCCCCCACCACAAAATAGGGTGGAAAGATGGTAGTATGCCAGCCCGGTTCCACCGAAACCGCAAAGTCGGTGGATACAATGGAGTGGACCGATACCACCAGGACTGCTGCTATCCCCCCCAGGATATAGCTCAGACCTTCGTAACGTTTCCACTCTCCAACCGAACCCCTCCAGCCCATGGCAAAGAAGCCATAGACAGCTTTTTTCACCTTCGAGGTAGTGTTATCGCGGATGGTGGCAAAATCAGGAATCATCCCCAGGAACCAGAAAGAGGCAGAGATCAGCAGGTAGGCTGAAATGGCTATAAAGTCCCAGAAAAGTGGTGAGTTATAGTTTACCCAGAGCGAGCCGCGTGTGTTGGGATAAGGGAAGATGTAGAAAAAATCCCAGATCCGGCCCATGTGCAGCGCTGGAAAGATGGCAGCACATCCTACGGCTACCACTGTCATAGCCTCGGCAGCACGATTGATGGAGGACCTCCACTCCTGCCGTAGGATCAGCAGGAAAATGGAAAAGGCAGTTCCAGCATGACCAATCCCGATCCACCATACGAAATTGATGATGGCCCAGCCCCAGCCCACCGTATTATTCACACCCCAGGTTCCGATGCCCTGCGAGATGGTCACATAAATGGACCAGAATCCCAGCAACATCAGGATGGAACTGATGCCCAGTCCAACAATCCACCAGAATTTGGGCCGGGCATAAAGCGGAGATGTAATGTCTGTGGTGATCTGTGAAAGAGACTTATTTCCCAGCACCAATGGACCCCTGACTTCCGTATTGTACATATATTCTGTATTAGTTGTTATCCATGTTGTTCATGAGCAGATGATGCATCGTGCGATTCTGTTTCGCCCGGAACCGGCTCTATATTCCGGACTTTGGTCAGATAACCCACCGAAGGAAGGGTATGAAGCTGCTCCAGCAAGTGGTAGTTACGTTCCTCTCTCTTCAGTTTGCTTACTTCCGACTCCTGATCGTTCATATTTCCGAAAACCAGCGCTCCCGAGGGACAGGACTGTACACAGGCAGGCTGCACTTCCCCATCCTTTAGAATTCTGCCCTCAAGCTTGGCTTCCAGTTTCTTCTCCTGTATACGTTGTACGCAAAGGGTGCATTTTTCCACCACACCACGCTCACGTACAGTCACATCCGGATTCAGTTGCAGGCGGGAAAGATCGCTGTTCTGGTTAAAATCGAACTTATCATTATTCATGTATTTGTACCAGTTGAACCTTCTTACACGGTAGGGACAGTTGTTAATACAATACTTGGTCCCGATACACCTTACATAGGCCACCTGGTTCAATCCCTCGTTGCTGTGCATGGTGGCTGAAACCGGACAGACATTCTCGCAGGGGGCATTGTCACAATGCTGACACATCACAGGTTGATGGAAGACTCTGGGATTTTCAGGTTGTTCGCTGAAATAGCGATCGATTCGCATCCAGTGCAGAATTCTGCGGTTTTTCACCTCCTCTTTCCCCACAACCGCTATATTATTTTCGGCAATGCAGGATACTACACAATTATTGCATCCAGTGCACTTGTTCTGATCCACTACCATTCCCCAGTGGTAGCCATCAAATTTTGCTTCAGGATATAGGGTCTGTGAATGCGCTTCAGCCTCAAGATGGAAGTGGTTCCCTGCCGAGGGATCGGACTGGAATTCCTTCAGAGTGGTTTCACGCACAATGGGTCTCCCCTCCATGGTATGTTGGGTCTGGGTGCGAGCAATGGGATAGGTCTTCCCGGTAAGTACAAGTTTAATCTGGTCTCTGGTATATTCACGAAAACCATTGCGGCTGCCAACCCAGGTATATCCATTGACTCCAATTCCTTCACCAACTTTCCCGGCTTTCTCCCGGCCATAACCCAGGGCAAGGGATACGGTTCCCCTGGCCTGTCCAGGCTGTATAAGCACAGGTACTTCTACCCCATCCAATTCGACCACCATCTCATCTTCCAGTCCAAGCTCTGAAGCATCGGCAGGTGATATACTCAGGTAGTTATCCCAGCACACCTTGGTAACCGGATCAGGCAATTCCTGGAGCCAGGGATTATTGGCATAACGTCCATCGTTCAAGCCAACCGAAGAATAAAGAGTCAGGCTAAGATCCGATACCGGTGGATCCACTGTAAGTTCGGGGGGGGTATAGCTGGTGGATGCCGGCATGGCTTCAGTCTCTGGCACAAAGCAGCCTGCCTGAAGGGTGGCCTGCCACCAGCTTTCGTCGCCCTGATACTCCGGGGGAGCAATAATGCTAAGCCACCGGAATTTCACAAGTTCCTCATAGCTTCTTTCCTCACCGGCCCATTTTATCAGTGAATCCTGCCAGGCCCTGCTGTTAAAGAGGGGATGGATGCAGGGTTGCTGCAAACTATAAGATCCCTTTACCGGTTCTGCATCTCCCCAGGCTTCAAGGTAATGATGATCTGGACAGATGAGCTGGCATTCACTGGCCGTTTCGTTGAGCGCCGAACCAAGATAGGCGGTGAAACCAGCTTTTTTCATGGCTTCAAAGCCACCCAGACTGTAGATGGGATTTACATTGGCCATTATTAGATTATCCACTTCACCCTGGTTAAGTGAGCTTACAAAATCTTCAAATTCCCGGTCATTCCCCTGTTTAAGCTCTATGGTATGCCTCAGATCAAGGGTAGAGGCATAGGAGCCCAGCATCAGGTTAATACCAGCTACCATTTTTTGAATGTCCGGATCGTTGGAGCCACTTAGCACCAGTGATTTCTCCCGGTGATCCAGAAGATCGGCTACAATATCATCCACTTTGATTACCGATGGCTGAGTGAATATACCCGGATGCCCTGTGGCTCCTGCGATGCTATTGTATATGGCTCCAAGCATCAGTGCCGATTCTCTGGGTGTGACCGGTATGCGTTCATCGGCATTGCTCCCTGTCATGGAAAGTGCAGATTCTACCTGGACATGTTTGGACATATGCGGATGAGCCGTACTTACTTCACGGGTGGAAGCATAAGCCCTTGCAAACTCCACAGGAGCAATCCATGTACCCAGGAAATCTGCATCAAAACTCAGGATATAATCAGCCCTGTCAAAATGGTATCCCGGTATTATGGAAGCTCCAAAGAGATCCATATGTGCTTCCCTGATTCCGGAAGCGGATACTTCATCATATTGTATCCAACGTGCACCTGGATGGGTATGCAAAAACTTTCGAAGGGCTTCCCTGGTGGAAGGACTAATAATCGTCGGGGTAAGCAAGACTGTGTTTCCTCCTTCGGCCAGCCTGCTGGTCACCCAGGAGTCCACATCATCCCAGGATAGCTTGTTGCCACTTAACTCAGGCTCCTTATACCTTGCATCGTCATAAAGGTTCAAAACTGAGGCCTGTACCCTTGCACTGGTTCCTCCACGCGAAACCGGCGACTGGTGATTGCCTTCAATCTTGATGGGACGTCCGTCACGAACCTTAACCACAACACTGCAATACTCTGTCCCGTCAAAGAAGCTAGAGGCATAATAATTGGCCTTCCCCGGAATGATCTCTTCGGGCTTAATAAGATAGGGAATGGCCCTCTGAACTGGCTTTTCGCAACTGCTTACCACTGCCGCAGAGGCCACACTGAATCCGAACAGCTTCAGGAAATTACGGCGTGAACCACTTGTCTTTCCTCTGCTGTTCTCCGGCTCCGGGATTACGCCCTTTTCAAATTCTTCAATACTTCTCCATTGCTTTTCCATGGATATCGCTCGCTTTAATAGTGACACTTGGAGCATTCGGTTCCCCCGGTAAGTTCGGCAGTTACCCGGTCAATCTCACCTGATTCCATAAGTTTATGGAGCTCCTTATATTGTGTATAGAATTCATTATCAAAAAACTGGATCTCGGTATCGCGGTGACAATTAATACACCAGCCCATACTCAGATCACCTACCTGTCGTACCCGGTCCATTAACTCAATGGCGCCATGACAGGTGCCACAATCGACCTTTCCTACACTAACATGTTGTGCATGACTAAAAAAAACATGGTCCTGCAGGTTATGAACCTTGATCCACTGGATGGGAGTCCCGCTTTCCCAGGCCTCAACCACTTTATTAATCTGGTGTTTCCCGGAATGTCTGCCTTCCCTCACAATGATGTGACAGTTCCAGCAGATATTTACATCAGGAATGCCGGCATGTTTGGATTGGGCTACTGTGGTGTGGCAGTACTGGCAATCAATCTGATTATCAAAGGCATGAACCACATGGGAAAACTTTATGGGCTGATCCGGTTCGTAAAGCTCCTGCCTGCCCAGGGAAGTGCCTGCTTCATAAAGCAGCTTGGCCTGCCAGGCCAGGGCAACAATGAAGATAATACCCAGGATATAGCGGCGCTTTACCTTCTTCAGGAAGAAGATGTCCAGAATCACCCAGGTGAGCACCACGCCCAGAAGAATAAAGAGGAATATTTTATTGATCACCGGCTTCCGGGTGGACAGTCCATGCTCTTCAAAGTCGTCAAGAAAGAGTTTGATCAGTTCCACATCCCCTCCGTCGAGGTGAAAGGTCTGGTGCATTTTAGACATGGTTGTGCCGGTGGGATTTAGCACTGCCTTCTGGAAATCTTCCAGACTCCGGTCTTTGTATTGACGCGCAATCTCCCATGCATTGGGATTCCAGTTAAAGGTGTCAATCTCTATCGTATTATGGCAATCGGCACACGCTAAAGTTTCAAATTTCCCATCGATCAAGCCATAAAAGAGGCGTTCTCCACGCATCAGTCCTTCCACGGATGAGTGGGAATCATGCCCCTTCTCTGTGCCATCGGCACCAGACAGGGTGAGGGGAATAATAAGCAGGAAGATAAGAGAGAATGACAGGGTCGAGATTCTTCTCATAAATGGTCGGGTTTGAAAGTTGGGTTAGTAGTCAGTAATTCTTGCAAAGTGGTTTATGCAATTTATAACCTTCGTGGTAAAATAACAACATCCAAGTGAACTGAAGCGCAAGGAAGCCAGGATATAAGCAATTTTTATTCGGTATAAATAATTTTGTCCTATATTCGGCAAATGCAATCGCTTTTCTCTGGATATTTCCTGCCAGTCACACTGGCCATCATCACTCTGGGAATGGGCCTCTCTTTAACTGAAAAGGATTTCCGGAATATCTTTTCACATCCTAAGGCTGTAATCATCGGACTCTGTTGCCAGATGGTTCTGCTACCGGTAATTGCATGGCTGATTGCACGCTCCATTGATATTGATCCGATTTTTAAGGTGGGACTCATGATCATTGCTGCCTGTCCGGGAGGTGCCACTTCAAACCTGATCACCTATCTGCTTCGTGGCAATGTTGCGCTCTCCATTTCCATGACTGCCCTCAACAGCATTATAACTCTGATTACAATTCCACTGGTGGTTCACTTTTCACTGGCTGCTTTTGTGCAAGAATATACTGCCATCCGGCTAGATGTGGGAGAGACCATTATCAAGGTTTTCCTGATTACCCTCCTGCCGGCATTTGTGGGTACCAGGATCCGGAAGAAGTATCCGGTTTTTTCCAAGCAGCTGGAACGACCACTCAGGGTGGCGCTACCGCTGCTCCTTATGCTGGTTTATGCCGGGGTTATTTTTATCGATCAGGGGACCGGTGCAGCGACCCGTTCCGATTTTATGGAAATTTTTCCACATACGCTTATGCTGAATATTCTGGCCATGGTATCCGGATTCCTGGTTGCCCGTGTGCTACGCCTGCGTGTTATTAACCAGTTTACCGTCTCCATTGAAGTGGGACTTCAGAATTCGGCACTGGCCATTTTTGTGGCAGCCACCTTGCTTAAAAGCAATGATATGGCCCTGGTACCAGTGGTGTATGGATCCTTCTCATTCTTCAGCACCTTGCTGTTTGGTTGGAGTGTGAAAAAATTGGGCTGGGTTCCGCCGGTTAACGGTAAAGATACATAAAGCCGGCCTTATTGAAGGGAGTGCTTCCTCCCTGCTCTTCGATTACATAATAGTAGATGCCTTCTTTCAGTTTTTTACCATCCAGACTGCTTCCATCCCAGTATATCCGTGGGGAAAGAGTATGATAAATGCGGGAACCACTCCTTGTAAATATTGTGAACTCGTATACGGTTGTTCCGTCGGTGTCCACATCGAAAAAGTCATTTACCTGGTCGCCATTGGGGCTGAACACATTGGGAATATTCAACACATCTCCAGCCGAATCGGGGGCCATGGCTCCTATCTCAAGTATAAGCGAATCTGATACATTTAAAGTACTGGCGGAAGGATCCTGTTGCTGTCCCCACAGGCGGGGAAGCAGCAGGCTGCACAGGCAAATGATGGCGATGGATCTGCTAATGGTCATATCTTCTCGGTCAGCTTCTGGACCACTCTAAAGTTATTAAAAAATTCTTTGGCGAATACTCTGAGTACGGTGTATGTGGGTATGGCAAGGATCATCCCCACAATTCCCGCCAGGCTTCCTGCCATCATTATTACCAGAAAAATCTCTATGGGATGGGCATACACGCTGGTCCCGAAAATCACTGGTTGAAATACCAGGTTATCTGTTATTTGAGTGATGGCAAACACCAGGGTTATATAACCCATAAGGGGAAGTAGTTGCGTGGCAAAATCGAGATCCAGATTGGCGGCTACTCCAAGGATAATTCCAACGACGGCTCCGATCCAAGGTCCCAGGTAGGGAATAATATTCAGGACAGCTGCCACCAGTCCGATGACCAGGCCAAGCCTGAAACCAACTCCTACAATGGTCATCCCAACAGTTACCAGGGTAAGGATTCCGGTCATCTGCAGCAGGATTCCCACAAAATAGCGCCTGAGCAGTTGCTTTGTTGATTCCAGGGCATGTTGGAAAGCCTCCACTTTCTTTTCTGGAACGATTGTTACAATATAGCTGGTGATCAATTTTTCCTCCCGGAGCAAAAAGAAGGTGATAAAGGAAATGGCAAAAAGGGCCCATGCAAAATTGCCCAGGATGGAGGCAGCAGTCGCTATAAGATCTGATATTACATTGATATTCAAAACAGAAGCCAGACCTTCCTGCAGTTCTTCACGCAGTGACAAAGCATCATTTCCCCCGATATTCATCTTATCATACCACACCTCCATGTTTTCGATGGGCTTTTCAAATGCTTCAATAACAAGAGCTGTATCGACATTGGAGAGCTCCTGGGCCTCATTGGCCACCAGGGGAATAAAAATCTTGAAAAAACTAAAAAAGACTACCCAGATGGTAAGCAGTGTGACCAGGGCTCGAAGGGAGACGGGAATCCGCCATTTTCCTATTCTGATCCTTCCCAGTAAATGGACCAGCGGACGGGCAATCAGGGAGAGCACCGAAGCTATCAGGATATAGGCTACAATATTGGAAAAACGCCAGACCAGCAGTCCAAGCAGAACAATACCTGCTAATACCAGCAGGGAACGGGGGCTTAACCAGCTTTTTGATGCCATACTCTGCTGTAAATATAATGATTTATCGACAGGGACCCGGGGAAGTTTTAAGGCCTGAATGTTGATAATTATTCTTTTGAATTCTGTCTTGTTTGGGTAATTTTACCAGCCATTGAAGGGGAGGAGAATATGAAGCAGTATCTTGATTTACTTACACATGTGCTGGAGCACGGAACCCGCAAAGAGGACCGTACAGGCACCGGTACTATCTCTACATTTGGATACCAGATGCGCTATGACCTGCAGGATGGCTTTCCATTGATGACAACCAAAAAACTTCACATGAAATCGATCATCCATGAACTACTCTGGTTCCTGGCTGGAGATACCAATACAAAGTACCTCAACGAACATGGAGTAAGAATCTGGAACGAATGGGCCGATGAAAATGGAGAGCTTGGACATATTTATGGCTACCAGTGGAGAAGCTGGCCGGCCCCGGATGGGACCCACATCGACCAGGTAAGTCAGGTCATAAAATCGATCCAGGAGAACCCCGATTCCCGACGGCATGTGGTTAGTGCCTGGAATGTGGGAGAGCTGGATAAGATGGCCCTCCCCCCCTGCCACATTCTTTTTCAATTCTATGTGGCCGACGGAAAATTATCCTGTCAGCTTTACCAGCGAAGTGCGGATATTTTCCTGGGTGTTCCCTTTAATATCGCCTCCTATTCCTTCCTCCTGATGATGATGGCACAGCATACAGGGCTTGAAGCTGGTGAGTTTATCCATACCCTGGGCGATGCCCACATCTATCTGAATCATGAGGAACAGGTAAGACTGCAGCTGACACGCGATCCAAAGCCATTACCAAGGGTAAAACTGAATCCGGAGATTCGCTCGGTCTTTGATTTCCGCTTTGAAGATTTCACCCTTGAAGATTATAATCCTCATCCCCATATAAAGGGGGCCATCTCTGTTTGATATGGAAGCCAAAATCCTGAACAATATATCTATCATTGTGGCCATTGCCGAAAACCGGGCCATTGGAAAAGACAACCGCTTACTCTGGCATTTGTCGGACGATCTGAAACGTTTTAAAAAACTAACCACCGGGCATACCCTGATCATGGGGCGCAACACCTTCCTTTCCTTACCCAATGGAGCACTGCCCAATAGAAGGCATATTGTTATCACCGACCAGACAAATGAAAAGTTCGATGGATGCGAAATGGCCCGATCCATTGAGGAGGCCATAGAACTTGCAGGAAATGAAGAGGAGTGTTTTGTGATAGGTGGGGGCATGGTATACGCTCAATTCCTGCCGCTAGCCGGAAAGCTCTATCTGACACAGGTTCATGAAAGCTTTGAAGCCGATACCTTTTTCCCTGAAATTGATTTTAGTCAGTGGCAGGCGCTGGTAAGCGAAGAGGTGAAAGTTGGGGACCGAAACCAGTTTCCCCATACCTACACTGAATTTGTCAGGTCCTGATCCCGACCTGCTGCTCTTCCAGTTTTATTCCCGGTCCCATGCTGTAGATGATTCCCCAGAAGGAGCTAAAGGCTGTAATCAAGTAGAAAAGCAGGCTCAGAGCAATGGACAGGTTCAGATCCAGTCCCAGCCATTGCGCCCCCAGCATAAAGGTGAATTCCCTGGAGCCGATCCCCCCAATGGTAAGCGGCAGCACAGCCACTATGGAGGATATCAGGAAAACAAAAAGGTAGCTCTCCAGGTTGCCCGGCACCTTTAGCGACAGCAGGATCAATAATGCTGAGAGCAGCTGTAATATCTGCACCAGCAGTGAAAGGAGATTACCTGTCCAGAATACCTGAAGCAAATAGGGAAAAAAGCGTCTGAAAATATAATAAACCCCAAATACAGCAAGTGGAATTAAGACCCATATGTATGCGGCATATTTCTCCATACCAGGCACAAAACAGAAGAGTATCACCGCCATGCAAAACAGGGCCACCACCCCAATGATCCTATCCATCATCACCGCCCAGAATATCCTGCGGGTCCTCACTTCATATGCCTTGTTCAGGAGGTAGATCTTGTAGCCGTCACCCCCGATTCCGCCGGGCAGAAACAGGTTGTAGTACATCCCCAGCAGGTAAAGCTTCAAATTGGTTCTTTCAGAGAGCTGTATCCCGGTGGAAGACAGATAGCGCTTGAGTCGAAGTGAGGAGATGATTTTGGAAAGCACAAACAGAAGCAGGGCTCCGATGAGCCAAAAGGGATTTGTTTGAGCAATGGTTCCAAGGACCTCAGGCAGGTCGAGTCTGGAAAACACATACCAGAGTGCTGCCACGCTGATCGCCAGCTTCAAAAGAACCTTTACAAAAGGAGGAAGTTTAATCTTCACGAATAATAGTTCGTTTCACTCTGTAGGGCTTTTTATGCTGGGACTCATAGTAAGTCCGCATCAATATCTCCGAAAAAATCCCGATGGTAATGATCTGTATCCCACCAATGGTCAGCAAAAATCCTAGAAGCAGCAAGGGTTTCCCCCATATATCATTCCCGAGGATTTTCAGCACAAGGAAGTAGATATCTATGATGGCCCCGACGCCAAATGTGATGATTCCCATTGTACCAAAAAAATGAATGGGACGGTTCTGATAACGTTTAAAGTACACCATCAGCAAGAGGTCGCTTATCACCCGGAAGGTTCGTCCTATTCCATACTTGGACTTCCCAAATTTCCTACTGTGGTGACGAACCGGGACCTGCTCCATACGCGCACCCTGAAGTACAGCCAGAACAGGGATAAAACGATGCAGCTCCCCGTAGAGCCCAAGGTTCCTGGCAATATCGCTTTTGAAAACTCTCAGGGCACAGCCATAATCCCGAAGCTTTACCCCGGTAATCAGGCGGATAAAGAAGTTGGCAATTCTGCTCGGGACCCGCCGGGAGATGGCTGAATCTTTTCTATTAATACGCTCGCCGGAAACCACATCACAGTCCTTCTCCTTCAGTGTATCAAGCATCATGGGAACGTCGGCCGGATCATTCTGCATGTCACCGTCCATCAGCACAATTAACTCACCGCCTGCCTGATCGATTCCAGCCGACAGGGCCGAGCTCTGTCCATAATTTGTAACAAGGTCTATGCCAAGCAGATTCTTATAATCCCCTGATAACCTTTCAATTTCGGCCCAGGTGTCATCGCTGCTGCCATCGTTCACAAGAATGATCTCAAAGGGATAGGGTGTGGGTTCCATGGCAACACTGATGGCCCTACACAAAGGGTCGATATTCTCCCTCTCGTTAAAAATAGGGACCACAAAAGAGACTTTTTCCATCAGTTTACTGCTTGATTATGATCCCATAAAGTAATCAAATTTTGCTATATTTCCGATCACGTAAGAGATTGATTTATGAAGAAAAACACAATCACCATGCTGGCCCTTCTGGGGGCAGGTCTGCTGATCCTGGTTGTATTTTTTGGCAAGGTGATTGTTCATCCAGACTCCTACCTCTTCTCTGCTTCGGGAGATGCTGTGAAAAGCTATTACAATTTCAGCTATTACCTGAAATATGATTCAGGAATCGATCACAACGGAATCAACTATCCTTACGGGGATCATCTGCAATATATCAATTCGCATCCTTTCTATGTGCAGGTGATCAAATTCCTGGACCGGTTTATCTACCCGCTATCGGATCATGGCGTGGGCATCCTGAACCTGAGCATGATTTTTTCCCTCCTGCTTGCGATTCCATTTATCTACCTGGTCTTAAGGAAGTTTTCCCTTCCCTCGTGGTACGCAGCAGTGGTCTCCCTGATCATTCTCTTTCTGAGTCCACAGGTGGACCGGCTTGGGGGACATTTCGAAATGGTCTACGCCTTTTTTATACCCCTGTTCTGGTACCTGCTGATTCGCTGGCATGAAGCAAAGCAAAAAGTCGGATGGACCCTGCTCCTGCTGATGACCTCACTGATTGGAGGTTTCACCAGTGCTTACTATGCTGCCTTCCTGGCTATTTTTCCCATGGCCATTCTCCTTGTCCAGCTCTGGAATCATCGTAAAATGCTGAAGAAATATCTTCCAGAGGGTCTCCACCTTTTGATAATAGCCATTCTACCCCTTTTGATAGTTAGAGGTCTGGTAAACATTACGGACTGGGTGGATGACAGGCCTGATAACCCCTGGGGATTTTTCATCTTCCACGCCAATATATTCAGCATCTTCCTTCCATCCAGCTCCCTCCTAAGAGAGGTGAGCAGTGGCATTGTCGATTTAAACTACAGATGGGAAGGACGCGCCTATGTGGGATTGCCTGCTACCCTTCTGGCTCTTTCCTTTCTGATCACCATGCTTCTGCAAGTGGCCAACCGGAAACGTCCCCGAACCAAGGATTACTTCCCCAATAAAAAGCTAAACCTGTACCTGGCCGCGTCAGTAATTGTGCTGATCTTTTCCATGTGCATACCCTTTAAATGGGGACTTGGATTTCTAACAGAGGTCCTCCCCCCTTTAAAACAGTTCAGGTGCCTGGGTCGCTTCTCCTGGATATTCTATTATGTGTTCACGGTGTTCACAGCCACCTATTTGTACTACCTCTACAGGCTGGTCCGAAAAAAAGGATATCGTATCCAGGCCATGGTGGTCCTGATAGTCATACTTGGATTCTGGGGACTGGAAGCTACGTCCAGGATTCAAAAAAGTACCAGCCGTATTTTTAATAAGAATGAGATTCTCAGCACCAGTGAGATAGATATTGAGCTTATTCTGGAGAAATCGGGCAAAAATGCTGTTGACTTCCAGGGGATATTTTTTCTGCCCTTTGCCAATACCTGTGGGGATAAGCTACAGTTTGAACGGGGACTGGGTGCTTTTTCAGAAGCCATGCGGTGCTCCAATCAGACCGGACTCCCTATCGTTCAGAGTTTCTCTCCCCGCATTTCTCTTTCACAGGCCATGAGTTCCATTCAACTGCTGGCCGATAGCACGATCTACAAGCAACGGGTAGATGATATGAATCAGAAACCTCTTCTGCTGGTATTTACTTCTCAGGATCTGAATCGCCAGGAGTTGGCCCTGCTTGGTCGTGCGGAGCTTATCTGGTCAGGTGATAAGTTCTCCCTGGCTCGGCTTCCTGTTAATGCCTTCAACCAGGGATTTGACGCATGGAATGAGCTGGCCAATACCCTGCTTGACAGCTTTAGTGGCACTGGGATATTCTGCATTGATGCTGTCCCTGAACAGCTGATCTATCAGGATTTTGAAAGACCGAATTCCGTCCGGGCATTTACGGGCTCTGGCTCCTCTTACCTGAAGAAAGGGAGCGTGGAACTCCTCAATGAGAACCTGTTTGAGCGCTGGTCAGATACGGAGGTGGAACTCTCCTTCTGGCTATATGTGGACCACCGGACAGACAATATGCCCACCCCCTTACTACAGCAATGGGATGCTAACGACAAACTGCTCCATAGGGAGCAACTGGATTCACGTGAGGTACACAATGTGGACGGAATGTGGGTCCGAATCAGTAAAAATCTGATCCCTGAGCCGGGAATAAGATATGAGCTTACAGTCTCCGGCAAATACATCACCATTGATGACCTTTTACTTAAACCTTCCGCTACCAGGGTC
>RCNC010000906.1_pt1 | contig 19683 bp, 17 predicted proteins | sample 2041301 | NCBI WGS metagenome assembly RCNC01 (sample SAMN09708231, study PRJNA481090) | Marine sediment metagenome, whole genome shotgun sequencing project. | biome: marine sediment; feature: ocean; material: sediment; isolation source: Sewage treatment plant 13A marine sediment (STP13A) ...
CGCGCGCCGAATTTTCGCAATTTGTAAGCATTAGCCTGTTTATAGCATTCTCAGGCCATTGACTGTCGCTGCAGGTAGCGATTGAGCCAGTGGGCTCTTCATTTTGTCCTGTACTTTAGTGTGGATTTAAAATATAAGTAGCAGCGAATTTAACAACTACTTCTCGCCCTCTCGGAGATTACCGCATTGTCTGGAAATATTTTTTATAGCAACAAAATTGCCCATAGGGCACTGGTGGCCTCTGGCCTGACATTATCCCTCTTTGTAACTGGGTGCTCCGACGGCTCAGATGGGCGTCCAGACTCCTCCACCCCGCCGATGGAGGACCGCGCCTACTACATCCTCCCGCCGGGTAATTACGGTGGTTTGCCGACCTCAGAAAATTCGCTTGATCAGCTGCCACTGTATGACGGCCTGACACCGCTGCGCGGCAACGTCACTGACGCCGACATCGAGCGCCTGTTCCTTCCCGAGGATTTTCAACCCATTGGCGAAACTACCGAGGAAGTCACTGGGCGCCAGGGAACGACGATACTCTACGATGAGTTCGGTGTGGCCCACATTACTGGTGAAACGCGTGCAGACCTGGCTTTCGGGGCGGGCTGGGTAACAATCCGCGATCGGGGGATTTTGCTAGACCTGGCGCGCGGTCCGTCCCGGGTCGCGGTGGCTGACGTACCCGGCATCAACGCGTTTGGGCTGGTAACCAGCGCACAGCCATTTATACCCACTGCGGCCACCGAGCAACTCGTTACCGATCAGGTCAACCTCATTATTGCGACCTACGGCGACGAGGGCCAGCAGATCATCGACGACGCGCAAGCCTATGTCGATGGTTTTAACGCCTACGAGGCGGCCAATGGTGTTGACAACCCGCTACCGTGGGCGGTGAACGATGTGATTGCAATAACAGCTTTCATTGGGTCGATTTTCGGCGCCGGTGGCGGCAGCGAGGCAACCAATGCGGAATTCCTGTCGACCTTGATTAATGGCCTGGGCGATGGGCAGGGACAACTGGCATGGGACGATGCCATGTTGTTCGAGGACCCGGAAGCGCCGACTACCATCAACGCGCGCTTTGAATATGGCCCCATGACCGGCGGCGATGTTACGGGCTCAGCCGTCATCGACCAAGGCTCCATCGTTAACCTCGATCCTCGCCAGGTTACTACTGCAGTAGCTTCCGTGGGTGATGACGGTGGGGTGTTTATCCCCGCAGCCGGTCCGCCGCCTGACCGGGAGGCATCAAACTTTCAGATCGTTGATTCCCCACAGACGGTCAACGGCGCCAACCTGGCGGTGATGGGCCCACAACTTGGCTACTACTACCCTGAGATTGTCATGCAGCTCCACCTCAGCGGGCCGGGAATCGAGGCGCAGGGCGCCGCGGTGCCAGGATTGTCCATGTACCTCCTCCTGGGTCGGACCGAGAACTATGCCTGGAGCCTCACCTCGGCCAGCCACGATGTACGCGACGTTTTCGCCGAAGTACTGTGCAACCCCGACGACTCTGAGCCCACCCGCGAGTCACTGCACTACGAATTCGATGGCGAGTGCGTACCGTTCGAAATATTCGACGCGGGAACGCTCAGCGGTGATCCAATCATCTACCCGGTGTCGGTCCATGGGCCGATGATCGGAACCGCGACCTCCAACGGCCAGCCTATTGCGCTCACTCGCAAGCGTTCGACGTTTGGCCGCGATGGCCTGAACCTGGCGGGTCTCAAGGACATGACCGAAGGTGACGCGAGCACCCCGGAGAAATTCTGGGAAGTAGCCAATAAGTTCGGCTTCACTTTCAACTGGGGCTATATGTCGCGCAGCAATGTGTCCTTCTTTTCTTCAGGACTGCTCCCGGTGCGAGCCTCCGGCCTGGACCGGCGTTTGCCCACATGGGGCAACGGCGACTACGAATGGCAGGGTTTCCTGACTCAGGCTGAACATCCTCATGCAGCGGATGGCCCGTCGGGTCGTCTGCTCAACTGGAACAACCAGTCGGCTCCGGGTTTCATGCACGGTGACGGTACGCCCTATGGTTCGGTGCACCGGGTCGAGTTATTTGACCAGTTTCCCGATCAGGTTGACCTGGCCGGCGTTGTCAGTGTGATGAACCGCTCTGCTACCGAGGATGTGCGCTCGCCCGCCTGGCCGGTGGTGAGTGAGGTGCTGCGCGGTGGCGATGCCCCGAACTCGCTGGCGGCCGAAGTCGTCGATCTGCTTGATGCCTGGGTGGCCGAAGACGCGCCACGCCTCGATGCTGACGACGACGGATTCAATGACGAGGCGGGCCCAACCATCTTTGATGCCTTGTGGGAACCCCTGGGCAGAGCAGTCATGCGCCCGGTATTCGGAGACCTCACCGAGGCACTCGACGAAATTCGAAATCTCGGCGGCAGCCCTTCCAGCGGTAACAACGGTCCGAGTTATGTCGACAAGGACCTGCGTACGCTGCTCGGGAAGGACGTCGAAGGGAAATTCAACCTAAGTTACTGCGGTAATGGCTCCCTCGACGACTGCAGGGACTCACTGTGGCAGGTGGTCGACGAGGTCTCACAGGCACTCGCCGCCGAGCTGGGCGACGACCCTGCTACCTGGTTGAAGGAAGGACAAAGAATCGGCTTTGCCCCGGGATTGATCCCTGAGACTATGCGGGCCACCAATCGACCGACCTTCCAACAGGTGCTGGAGTTCGCTCCATAGGGTTAGGCCATTGGCCGACGAGGTTCTTATTCGCTAACGCAACTGGAACCTTAGCAATGAACCTCGTTCGGCCCCGGATCGGGGTCGTCTCAGGGCTGGATGAAGTCGGTTACTTCCAGGTTGAAGCCGGACAGTGCATTGAAGTGCACCGGCGCCGACATCAGGCGCATCTTGCCAATGCCCAGTCGCTTGAGAATCTGCGAGCCGGTACCAATCACACGGTAGTTCTGTATGCCTGCGGGTGAACCCGGCCCGGTGACACTGGGTGGCTCCGGGAACTGCAATACTTCTGCCAACTGCTGTTCAGCGCTGACATCCTGCCCTATGAGTACTACCACGCCGTTACCTTCCGCGGCGATTTGCTCCATCGCCCTGCGATAGGACCAGCCGGGTCCGCTGCCTTCGATACGCGTGGCCAGCACATCGCGCAGCATGTTCACGGTTTGCACCCTTACCAAAGTTGCATGGTCTTCCTTGATGTCACCGAGGGTGAGGGCATAGTGCACGGTGTCATCAATCAGGTCGAAGAAGGTATGTAACTCGAATTCGCCGAAATCTGTGGTGATCGGTTTGCTGGAGCGTAAATCAACGGAGTGCTCATGCAGTGCGCGGTATTCAATCAAGTCGGCGATGGTGCCCATGCGCAGGTCGTGCTTCACCGCGAACTCTTCCAGCTGCGGGCGTCGCGCCATGGTGCCATCTTCATTCATGATTTCTACGATCAGTGCTGCCGGTTCAAAACCGGCCATGCGCGCCAGGTCGACGCCCGCCTCGGTGTGACCAGCGCGGCGCAGTACGCCGCCGGGCTTGGCTACCAGCGGAAAGATGTGCCCGGGCTGGGCGATGGTGGCAGGGGTGGCATCGGTGGCCACTGCCTGTAGTACCGTGTGCGCGCGTTGTATGGAACTGATGCCCGGTCCCTTGCGTTCTGCCGCATCGATGGACACGGTGAAGTTGGTTTCGTGCTGGGAGCGATTGTCCCTGACCATCAACGGCAGTTGTAGTTGTCGCGCTCGCTCATCAGTGATGGGCATGCAGATCAGGCCGCAGGCTTCACTGGAGAAAAAGGTAATGATTTCCGGCGTGACCGCTTCGGCGGCGACAATCAGGTCGCCTTCGTTTTCGCGGTCCTCGTCATCCATCAGGATAACCATTTTTCCAGCGCGAATATCGTCGAGAATGTCCGGGACACTACTCAGTGACATGTTATTGCCTCCAGTGGTCGGTGCGGGCTTCAGCCGTGCACCTTGGTTTTTTTAAATCAGTTCGATGCCAACGGCAGTCGCTTCACCACCACCGATACACAGCGCCGCGACCCCGCGGCGTTCGCCACGCTGGCGCAGTGCATGCATCAGGGTGACGATAATTCTTGCTCCGGTGGAGCCGATGGGGTGGCCCTGGGCGCAGGCACCACCGTGTACGTTTACCTTGTCATGGTCCAATCCGAGATCCGCTATTGCCATCATTGGCACCATGGCGAAAGCTTCGTTGATCTCGAACAGATCCACATCCGCGACATTCCAGCCGGTTTTTTCAAAGAGTTTTTTAATAGCGCCGATGGGCGCGACAGTGAACTCACTCGGTGCCTGGCTGTGCCGGCTGTGGGCCACGATACGCGCCATGGGCTTTAGCTTGCGTGCTGCGGCTTCCGCTTCGCTCATCAGCAGCAGGGCGCTGGCGCCATCCGAGATGGAGCTGGCGTTGGCAGCGGTAATCGAACCGTCTTTGGCGAAGGCCGGGCGCAGTGCCGGGATCTTTTCAATGGCGGCTTTGTGCGGTTGCTCGTCGACTTCGACCAGTACTTCACTTTTGCGGGTTTTCACAGTCACCGGGGCAATTTCGGCCCGCAGTGAGCCCGCCTCGATGGCGTTCCTGGCGCGGGTCAGGGATTCGATAGCGAAGGCGTCCATCTGCTCCCGGGTGATGCCTCGTTCATCGACAGTTTCCTGTGCCAAGATGCCCATGGCACGCCCGGTGTAGGCGTCCTCCAGGCCATCGGTAAACATGTGGTCGCAGACTGTGGAGTGGCCGGAGCCGATGCCGCCCCGCGCACCCGGCAGCATGTGGGGAGCACGACTCATACTCTCCATGCCGCCGGTAATGACGGCCGTGTTGGTGCCGGCCATGATGCTGTCGTAGCCAAAGATGGTGGCCTGCATGCCGCTGCCGCAGGCCTTGTTCACGGTTACAGCGCCTGTGGAGGTGGGTATCCCCGCGCCGATGGCGGCCTGGCGCGCCGGACATTGCTTGACCGCAGCGGGTAGCACGCAGCCCATGAAAACTTCGTCTATAGTGGCGGCGTCGACACCGCTACGCGCAATGACCGCGGCGATGGCGGTAGCGGCCAGTTCCGGTGCCGGTACGGAGGAGAGGGCGCCCATCAGTCCGCCCATGGGGGTGCGGGCTCCGGCGACGATAACCACGGCATTGCTACTCATGCTGGAGACTCCATGTTGGCTTGATAACAGCCTGGGCCGGAAGTGAAATGCGCTGTTCCGCCCGATCTTGAAAAGGGCGCCAATTTAGCCATACACTGCTGTTTTTCTCAAGGTTGGGCGGCAATATCGGGGTCAAACAGTTTGCCCCTTACCGCCTCCCTGTACTTCAATGGGTTCATCCCGCTATGACGACGAAACAGCTGGGAAAAATAGCTCACATCCTGTATTCCAACTTGCCACGCGATGTCCCCCACGGCCAGGTTACTGTGGCGCAGCAGTTCCTTGGCACTGGCGATGCGCAGGCTCTGCAGGTACGACAGGGGCGTCATGCCCGTAGCGCGCCTGAAGCGCCGGTTCAGGGTGCGTGGGTGTAGTTTTAGCTCCGCTGCCAGTTGGCTTACGGTGCAAGGAGAAGAAAGTTTGCTTTGCAGCCATTGCTGGGCCTGCGCCACCTCCTCATCGTAGTGGGAACTGTCCGCTTCATTCTGGTAGGCGGCAGCCTGAAAACTGCGACGAATCTCTGGCGAAAACTGATTTTCCACGGCGCGTGCGATGCGACTGCCGAACCACTCTCCAACGATGTGTACCATCAGGTCGGCAATGGAGTTGACACTGCCAACGCAGTAAATATTGTCGCTCTGGGTGATCAGGTGCCGGCTTTTTAATTCCACCGCAGGGTAGCGCCGCTTGAACTGGTCAAAATAATTCCAGTGTGTGGTCGCCGGTTTGCCATCGAGCAGTCCAGCCTCCGCCAGTAGAAAACTACCTGTTCCCACACTACAGATGCGCGTGCCCATGTCCGCCTGCACCCGCAATAGATCCAGCCAGTCACTGGCGGCGCTTACGGCGGGCAGGGGGTTGCGCCAGATGGCGGGTAGCAATAACAGGTCCAGGGGCGGCAGGTCGCGGAAGGTGGTGTCCGGTTTGAGCGATAGGCCACTGCCCAATTGCACCTGCTTGCGGCTGTTTCCCGCCAACAGGAAACGCACGCCACTCTTGCCTCGATTGCCGACACTGGCCAGCTGGCTGGCAGCCTGCAAAATCTCCATGGGAAGCGTGATGCTGGTGGCCAGGGCCTGTGGGTAGAGTAGGGCGGCGGCGGTATGCAAAGTGAAAAGTGTCCATTGTTGGCTTTTGTCTAAAATACCACAAAAAGTGACTTATAAGACATGGTCTATGGTTTCGCGCAAACGTACACTATTTATTCACGGGCATCACCAAGGGATTAGAGCGGACGAATGGGCAGGCAACGCTTACCGGTAATAGTGGGTTTTGGTGGTATCAACGCCGCGGGCAGAGCCTCGGGGCACCATGCCTATTCGCGTCTCGTGTATTCTGCCCTGGCGCAGGATCAGCGCCAGCATACCCTGGCCGCGCTGGCCGCACTGATGAAACATGAGGGTGCTGCCCTGGATGAACAGTACATTCTCGATCACACACTGATCAGGCGCATAGAAGAATCCCACTTCGACGTTGATGCCGTCAGCTGGAACCAGCGCTTTCCCACTGAGAGTAACGGTAGCCCGCAGAATTTTGACATCGAGAGCAAACACCTGCCCCTGGTTATTCCCAAGGATTGGGTGGTGACGCATACCTCTGTCACTCACGCCAATGTGCAGATTGTCGGGCAGCAGGATTTCCTGTTACCCACACAGCGCAACTTTGAGGTGAAATCTGCCGGACAGCTGCCCACCGGTTTTGAGCCCGGTAAGCTTTATCCCTCACGCAATCATCCCCGCGGCCTGCAAATGACGGTTTATGCCGCCTCCGATGCCCTGGGAAGTCTTGGCCTGGATTGGGATACCGTGCGGCAGCGTGTGGCTATTGACCAGATCAGTGTCTACGCTGGCAGTGCCATGGGTCAATTGGATGGTGCCGGTGCCGGAGGGATGCTGAAGTCGCGCTACAACGGCCAACGGATTACTTCGAAGTACTGCCCCCTGAGTTTTGCGGAAATGCCCGCTGACTTCATCAATGCTTACGTGCTGGGCAGCCTCGGTTCCACCGGCGCCAGCCTCGGGGCCTGCGCCTCCTTCCTCTATAACCTGCGCCACGGTATCGATGACATTCGCAGCGGACGCGCCCGGGTAGCTTTTGTAGGAACGGCGGAGGCACCCATTACGCCGGAGATCATGGAGGGCTATTCCGCCATGGGCGCACTGGCGACTGAGAAGGGCCTGCGCCAGTTGGATGGCCTGGTAGAGGGCGAGGAGCCGGATTTCCGTCGTGCCTGCCGACCGTTCGCACAAAACTGTGGCTTCACCATCGCGGAATCTTCACAGATGCTGGTGTTGTTCGACGATGCACTGGCCATGGAGTTGGGAGCAACCGTGTTCGGCGCTGCCACTGATGTCTTTGTCAATGCGGACGGACACAAGAAGTCGATCTCCGGCCCTGGCGTGGGCAATTACATTACTATGGCGAAAGCCGTGGCTGCGGCGCGCTCGATTGTAGGTGATGCCGGGCTGCGTAATGGTGGCATGGTGCAGGCGCACGGCACCGGCACACCACAGAATCGTGTATCAGAAGCGCAGATCCTCAGCCAGACAGCGGCGGCTTTTGGTATAGAGGGCTGGCCGGTGGTCGCCGCCAAGTGCTACCTCGGGCACTCTATCGGCACCGCCTCCGGGGACCAGATCAGCACCACATTGGGTATTTGGCAGCGCGGTATCCTGCCCGGAATCACCACTATCGATAGCATCGCAGGCGATGTGGTGCAGGATCACCTGGCCTTTAGTAACAGCCACCGTGAGATTGACGTCGAAGCGCAGAAGTACGCCATCATCAACGCCAAGGGTTTTGGTGGCAACAACGCCTCCGCTACTTTGATGAGCCCGGTGGCTACCCGTGAAATGTTGCGGGCGCGATATTCTGCGCAGGAATGGCAGGCATGGGAGCTTGCCAACGAGTCAGTGCGAGAACAGCAACAGGCTTACGACGAGGGCATGATCGCCGGCGCCGTCGAGCCGATCTACAAGTTTGATCACGGTGTGTTGCACGACGCTGATGTGGAAGTGACGGCTGACCATGTGACAGTGGATGGCCAGAAAGTGCCGTTGGATATCGATTCTTCCTATGACGATATGCGTATCGACTAAATTTTGGAATCAGTGGGTGCCCGGTGTTACAGTTGCGCGCCCGTTGTTAGCGGAATGTAGTCTTGAGTTCTTTTACCTCAGTTGATCTGGAAATCCCCGATTTACCTGTGCCCCTGCAGCTTTATGTGCACGGCGAGCAGGACCAGTTTGTATCCCGTCGCCTGCGCGAGGAGGGCGTGTGGGAGCCCTATGAAACATCTCTTTTGTTGTCCTTTTTACAGCCGGGTGATGTCTTCGTCGATGTCGGCGCCAATCTAGGCTACTTCTCAATCCTTGCCGCCAGTGTGGTGGGTGCCAGCGGTGCGGTATTTGCCTTCGAACCGGATCCGGATAACTGTCGCCTGCTGCGGGCCAGCGCCGGGCTCAATGGGCTGGCAAGTGGTATCACCGTGGTAGAGGCAGGTTTGTCCGACGCCGCCGGTGCCGGCCAGTTGTACCTGAGCGAGGACAATCTCGGTGACCACCAGATCTATGTTTCCGCTGAGTCGCGCAATAGTGTGCCAATCAAGCTGTACCAGGGCAGCGATTTTCTCGGCCAGCGTTTACAGCGGATGGACCTGCTGAAAGTCGACACCCAGGGTTCAGAATACCAGGTGCTGGCAGGACTACTGCCGCTGTTGCAGAGCCTGCCACACGCACCGCGCATGATGATCGAATTGACGCCGTATTCATTGCGGGAAGCGGGTGCCTCCGGGCGTGCACTGATCGAATTGCTGGCCACGCTGGGCCAGCCCATGTGGATCATCGACCATGTCGAACACCGACTGGTGGCCAGTACGGCCCAGGATCTGGCCCGCTGGTGTGATAACGTGGATGGCGTGGACGGTGACCAGGGTTTTATGAATATCCTGGTCGGACCGGGCTTGTAAATCCATCGACGGTTGTTGCAACCACCGGGTACAACCACGGGTATGAATGCTGGTATGATTGCCGCTCCTGAATAAAGACCAATTTGTTGCCATGAGCGAACTTCTACAGTTTTTACAGCAGCGTAATTCTGCGCCCAAACTGACCGCGCCCGCCCCCTCGGCAGAGGAGTTGGAGGGTATTTATCGCGCCGCGTTGCGCGCCCCGGATCACGCCTGGCTGCGCCCCTGGCGCTTTATTACTATTGCTGGAGATCGTCGGCAAGCTTTCGGGGAACTGCTGGAACAGTGCCTGGTACAGCGCTCACCGGACGCGAATGAAGCAGCCCGTACCAAGGCGCGCACCGCTCCGTTGCGGGCGCCGATGTTGGTGGTTCCCGTTGTAAGCTTGTCCGAACACCCGAAAGTACCTGCAATCGAACAGCGCTTTTCAGCCGCTTGTGCCGCCCATGCGATCCTGTTGGCGGCAGAAGCCTCTGGTTATGCCGGTATCTGGCGTACCGGTGATGCGGCTTTTGATCGCGCTGTCATGACCAGCCTGGGCCTGGACGCCCATGAAGAAATTATCGGTTTTCTCTATCTCGGCACCCGGGATGGTCAACCGAAGTCTGTTCCGCAACTGGATACTGCCGACTTCGTGTCATCTTGGTAGTATTCGCCTCCTGAGTTTATTGAAGAGAGAAACAATGATGCCCCCGAGTTTTGAAACCCTGGAGCTGTCCATCGAGGACCAGGTAGCCACCGTTTGCCTCAATCGACCGGACAAAGCCAATTCCATGAACGCTGCCATGTGGGAGGAACTGCAAAGCTGCTTTGAGTGGCTGGACGTCGAGCCCTCGGTGCGTGCGGTTATCCTGGCCGGTAACGGCAAGCATTTTTGTGCCGGCCTGGACCTGGCCATGTTTAGCAGCCTCAGTGGCACATCCACTGATCCTGCGCGTCGGGCAGAGCACCTGCGGCGCACCATCCTGCGCCTGCAGGATAACCTGAGTGCGATTGAAAAGTGTCGGGTGCCGGTACTGGCGGCTATCCACAATACCTGCATTGGCGGCGGTGTGGACATGACCTGCTGCGCGGACATGCGCTATGCCACGCAAGACGCTTATTTCTCCATCAAGGAAGTGGATATTGGTATGACCGCCGATGTCGGCACCTTGCAGCGCCTGCCGCGCCTTATTCCCGACGGTGTGGTGCGCGAGCTGGCGTACACCGGCCGTAACCTGGGTGCGCAGGAAGCGTGCGAAGTGGGTTTCGTCAATCGTGTGTTCGCCGACAAGGAGACTATGATGAGCGAGGTGACCGCCATAGCAAACGCCATCGCCGGCAAGTCACCACTGGCAGTGCGCGGCAGCAAGGAAATGCTGCTTTACTCACGTGACCACTCGGTTGCCGAGGGACTCAATTATATCGCCACATGGAATGCCGGCATGCTGAGCCAGGCAGACCTGGAGGCGGGCATGCAGGCGCAGATGAGCAAGGCGCAGGCTCATTACGAAGATTGAGCGGGCAAATGCACTACCCGATTGTCGACTGTGGATTGGCGCTATGCAGGTCGTTTCTCAAAAAACTCTGGAGATTAACTGGTGAAGTTTTTGGCCCGGCTCAATAGGCCGTGGATACATTTTATTGTGCTGGGTAGTCTGTTGTTCTACCTGCAGGGTGTATTCTTTCCTGCACCCAAGCCGGTAATTGGCCCTTTGAACGAGTCGCGTCTGGAAGCGCTGCAGCAGCAGTGGTTCGCCAGTACCGGCCGTATGCCAACAGACGAACAGCGAGCCCGCATGGTGGCAGCCGAACTGGATCGGGATATGCTGTTCCAGCGCGCGATTGAGGTGGATCTGCACTTGCATGATACGGTGGTTTACCAGCGCCTGCTGCGCAATATGCGCTTCCTGAAGCTGGACGAGGGCAAGACCGACCTGGAGCTCTACGAGATGGCCTTGGATATGCGCCTGCACCTGGGCGACGAGGTGGTCAAGCGTCGCCTCATCCAGGTGATGGAACAACTGCTGCTGGCGGCGAACCCACCACGCCAGCCGACGGAGCAGGAGCTGGCCGCCGAATTCGAAGAGCGAAAAGAGGAATTGCGCCGTCCACCGCGTTACTCCATCGAGCACATCTACTTTAACCGTGATCGTGAAGCGGAAATCGACGCGGTCATTGCCACTATCACCGAGCAAAACCTCAACGCCACCCAGGCCCGTGAACTGAGTTCACCGTTTCTACCGGGTTATCAGTTCAGGCGCCAGACACCGGATCAACTGGCGCGTCATTTTGGCGCCTCTTTCGTCAAGAATCTGCAGGAAAGCAATCCCACTGCGGGCAACTGGGTTGGACCGGTGCGCTCTACCTATGGTCTGCATTATGTATGGGTTGATGAGATGGAAGCGGACCGCGACGCGACGCTGGACGAGGTGCGCTTACAGTTACTGCGCGACCTGGAGTCCAGGGCCAAGGCGCTAGCACTGCGTAACAGCGTAGATGCCATGCGCGAAAACTATGAGGTCATATTATGAAGGGCCTGCGTATCCTGTTAATGCTGGTGTTGGGCGCAGGCCTGGCGCAGACGGTAAACGCCCACCGTTTCGCTCCGTCCTTGCTGAAAGTAAACGAAATCGCTGAGCAGCAATACAACATGGTATGGAAAACGCCCGCCCAGGGTGTCAGTAACATACCGCTGCGTCCCGTGTGGCCGGAGTCCTGTGAAGTGAAGAATGCCAGTGCGCCACAGATGGAGGGCACCGGCAAAGTCAGTAGCTGGCAGTTGCACTGCTCGGGTCTCGGAGAGGATGGCCTGGTGGGGGAAACCCTGGGTGTGTCCGGACTCGGCGCCAACCAGGCTTCAGCCATGGTCATGGTTAGCCTGTTGGATGGTCGCCAGTACCAGCAGGTATTGAACGCCGAGCAGCCGGATTTTGTGGTGCCCGCCGAATCCAGTGCGGGCGAGGTGATGAGTGATTACACCACGCTCGGGGTTGAACATATCTGGAGTGGCATTGATCACCTGCTGTTTGTGTTTGGACTACTGTTGCTGGTGGGTGGCGGCAAGCGCCTGTTGTGGACGATCACGGCCTTTACCCTGGGGCACAGTATTACCTTGTCTCTGGTGACGCTGGGATATTTCGATTACCCGGTTGCGCTGGTGGAGTTTGCCATTGCACTGAGTATCTTCGTGTTGGCGGTGGAGCTAACGCGAACCGAAAAGCACGATATGTTGTGGCGCAACCCCTGGTGGCTGGCGGGTGGTTTTGGATTATTGCACGGCATGGGATTTGCCGGTGCGCTGGCTGAAACCGGGCTCCCCCAGGATAACCTGCCCCTGGCCCTGCTGTTTTTCAACGTGGGTATTGAGATCGGCCAGATTGCATTTATTTTCCTGGTGCTGGCCATCTGGTTGCTGATCCGCAAGCCTCTTGCGCCGTGGCAGGACCGCCTGCTTCCTGTGCCGGTTTATGTCCTGGGTGCGCTGTCCGCGATGTGGTGTATTGAAAGAGGCTTGGAGGCGTTGCTGGCGTAGTTTATGGCAGGCTAGAGTGACGTCGCCCCTATTTTGCCAGCCGGTGTACAACCTTTAGCCACTTTTCCATGTCAGCACGGCTGGAATCCGCGAGTTCGAGGCCGACCCAAAAACCTTCCTGGTCTTGGGCCGGACGCACCCACATGGCCAGGCCAACCAACTCCAGGCTCTCCTTCCAGTCTTCCATAGGAGCGGCAATGTTTAGTTTGCTGCCCTCCATTATCTTCTCTGGTACCCAGATGCGCAGCCCGCTGACGGACACATCCAAGGTTTCACAACGAAGAATCTGGTTGTGGGCTTCGGTGCGACTGCCCGGACTTTCCACTTCCACAAAGATGGCGCGTTCAACATGAATACGCTGGTGTTTACGCCTCTCGGTATAATTAAAACTCACAGACTTTCTCTTTTCCTGAAATGCCCTAACGGAGTATAGGGTGGAACAGGATGACTTTATGTTAATTATTGCGCTGTTTGAGCGCATTCTGCCAAAACGGGACTATTTACACATTATTACAAGGGCGCTGCAGAGTCTTCAAAAACAGTACTTTTTGAACATTTTTACTTGCGGAATCGCTTTAAACAGTATCAGGGCCTGCCCGGCCAGTTTTCCATCACGATGAACGGGTGAAACGCCAGCTCAATGCCTTCCATCACGTAGTTGTCGTTTTCAAGGATACTGCGGCGGCGGATAAAGCGATCCGCTGATGAGCGGGTATCGATTGCTTCAGTGGCATCCATGCCGCCCCTGCCGGAAAACAGGGCTCTCAGTTCCGTATCATAAATAGTGACCTGTATCGAGGCCACGGCAGCCTGCATGTTCCAGTCGAAATCTACACTGACGGCGCTGCCCGGGCCCTGCAGTGCAGGCTTGCGGGTTACCCCGTCCCAGCGCGCCAGGTGCTTAAGCCCGCCGCTGAAAGAGACCTGCAGTTCTACCAGGTCGGTGAATATAAACGCATCCAGGTCTGAGGTCTTGGCCATCTGGTCGCGTACGCTGTGCATGATTTGCGCGAAGGTCTTCATGTTCACCTTGCCGCTGGTGGGGTCCACCGGGTTACCGAAGGCGCGTTCCGCCGAGTTCCAGTGTTGCTGGAATTCCCGTTGCGACAGTACCTCGAAGCCATTTTTCCTGAGGTAGGTGGTGACCTTGGCGTCGATGCGCGGTGCTTCTTTCTCCAGGTATTTACGCGTTACGCCATTGAGGTTGACGTGGGCAATGACCACGGTCTTTATCGACTCGGTGTCCAGTAGCTCCTGGTTCACCTGGTAGGGGAAAGTCGTGGGATTGTAAGTTGGCGTGCTGCTACAGGCGACTACTACTGACACAGTCAACAGGATAGTGAGGCGGCAAAAGGTTTGAAATTGACGCATGCTGATTTCCGATCCGTTATAGTGGATGGCATGGTAGCAAAATCTGCAGCGGGACACAGCGTTAAATGGCAGTAGAACTGTACGTAAAACAGGCGGGGCAGGGGCCTGCTGTGCTGTTGTTACACGGCTTGTTTGGTGCCGGTAGTAATTTAGGGGCGCTAGCGCGCAGCCTGCAAGATGCCTTTACCGTCTACAGTATTGATTTGCCCAACCACGGGCGTTCCGCATGGCTGGCAGCCCCTGACCTGCCCGCCATGGCTGCTAGCCTGCAATATTGGATGGGCCAGCAGGGGATTCCCACCGCGCACCTGATCGGTCACTCCTTGGGGGGCAAGGTCGCGATGCAATTGGCACTCCAGAGTCCCGCCAGTGTGCTCTCTGTGGTAGTCGCCGACTTCTCCCCTGTTACCTATGCCGGTCATCACGATGCTGTTTTTGCCGCTCTGGAGGCGGTATCTGCGGCTCGTTGCGCTACCCGGGCAGCAGCCGCGGAGCTGATGGCGCAACATCTCGAGGAAGAGGGCGTGATCCAGTTTCTGCTGATGAGCCTGCGGCGCGATGACGCGGGTTTTTTCGATTGGCGCTTTGACCTGCAAGGGCTCAAGGCCGCCTACCCGGCACTGCTCGCGTCCCCGACGGCTGCAGCTCCCTACGAAGGCCCGGTGCTGTTTATCAAGGGTGGGGATTCCGATTACATCCAGCAGCAACACTGGCCCGGGACCCTGGCTATGTTTCCCGCAGCCAGCCTGAAGGTCGTGCCCGGTTGCGGGCATTGGTTGCATGTCGAAAAGCCGCAGCTGTTTAACGGCATTGTGGGACGGTTCCTGGCGGACCCGCCGGGTCAGGGCGAGAGTGCATAGAGGCGCCACCTGGTCTTACGCATCCAGCCGAGCAATGTGGGCGCGGCTTTAAGCTGTCGGGCGCGGCTTCGCGCTGTCGATAGTAGAGCAATCTTGCTGTCCAGCGGCAAAGCGCAGTATGCTAGCTGTCAAATAACTACAGAGATAATGGCTTGTCATGTATTTCACGCTGGGTGAAATTATCGCAGTATTTGCCTTCGGCCTGGCCTGCCTGCACTTTTTAGGCTCCATACGGGTGCGTGAAATCGCAGTTCAGGCGGTGGGTCGCACCAGTCGGCAGGATGACTTTCAGTTGCTCGACCAGGCGGTGCATATCCGGCGTATGTCCCTGAGTCGGGATGGCTCCGGGCGTTGGAGAATCTGGCGCCAGTACCGTTTTGATTACACCTATGATGGCGTTGAGCGACGCCAGGGTTTTGTGATCATGCTGGGTAAGCAGCTACAGTCCGTGGTGGTTTCCGAAAGAGCGCCCACAGTGCACTAGAGAAAAGACACTTTTAAAGTAGCAGGGCGTTGGCCAGTACGCTCAGCGCCAGGGCAATCAGGATTACGCCGAAAATACGATCGATAGCCGTGGCGCCGCGGCGCAATTTTTCCAGAAAAGTCTTACGTGAAAGCAGGGTGACTACCAGGGCGTACCAGCACGCATCGGTAATGCCGACCGTCGCTACCATAATCGCTTTTTGCTCTACGCCGGTATCCGGTTGCAGGAACTGGCTGAACAGCGCCAGCATGAAAACCGCCAGCTTCGGATTCAGGAAAGCGACCAGGAAGCCGTCCACTGCTGCGCTGCGGCCACCGGTGGAGCTAGTGTCTAATAGCCCGGTGTTACCGCTATTGCGCAGTGATTTAATACCCAGGTACAGCAGGTAAAACGCGCCCATTACCTGTAAAGCAAGGAATATCCCGGGTGAGCGGGTGATGAGCACTGCCAGCCCGGTGACTGTCAGTAAACCGTAAAGCCCAACACCTGCGCCGTGTGCCAGGGCCGCTGGATAACCTGCCCGGTGTCCGCCACCGAGTGTGGATTTGACCATCACCGCCAGGCTGGGTCCTGGCGACATCGCCCCCAGCAGGCAGATACTCAGTAGCGAAAGCCATTGACCGAATTCCATCGGGGGCCGCTCTGCTATTTCTTGATCTGCGACTCCAGCATGCTGGCAACTTTCTGGCCATAGGGGGGTAGGGTGCCAGCCAGTTTCGCCATGTCCACGAAGCCTTCACGGTAAACGCTCCTGGCGTGACTGAAGGTGCGAAAGCCGTCGCGGCCGCGGTAGCTGCCCATGCCGCTGTGACCGACACCGCCGAAGGGCATGTCATCACAGGCCACGTGCAGCGCGATGGCATTGACGGACACACCACCGGAGATGGTTTCATCGATGACTTTCTGCTGCTCCGCCTTGTCCTTGCCGAAGTAGTAGAGCGCCAGCGGCCGCTCCCGCACATTCACAAACTCGATAACGTCCTGCAAATTGTCGTAGGTCTTGATATTGAGCATGGCGCCGAAGATCTCATCCTGCATGCAGGACAGCTCATCGGCAGGTTGCACCACCAGGTGCAGTGCGATCTTGTGGTCTTCCCGGCTGGAGAATTCTTCTCCCGCCGGGCACAGGGGAATGACCCGTGCACCTTTCTCGGAGGCCTCTTCAATGTAGCCCTTCACCCGGTCGTAATGCCGTTCGTTGATACAGGCCACGAAATCGGGGTTGTCCTGCACCGTGGGGAACTGCTCGGCGATGACTTCCTTGCAGCGCTTGATAAAGGCTTCCAGCCGGCTCTGGGGTACAAAGCAGTAGTCGGGGCTGATACACAGCTGGCCGCCGTTCATGGCTTTACCCGTGATGATGCGTTCTGCGGCGTGCTGGATGTCACAGTCCTCACCGATGATAACCGGCGACTTGCCGCCCAGTTCCAGGGTAACCGGCACCATGTTTTCCGAGGCGGCGCGCATCACCAGGCGACCGATGCTGCTGGCGCCGGTAAAAATCAGGTGATCCAGGGGCAATGCAGAGAAGGCAGCGCCCACTTCCGGGCCGCCGGTGATAATGGTGACTTCCGACTCCTCAAAATACTGGGCGAACAGCCGCTGCATGATCTGGGCCGTGTGGGGCGTGAACTCCGAGGGCTTGACCATAGCGCGGTTGCCCGCGCCCAGTACATCGGCCAGCGGGCTGAAAATCATGTTCACCGGTACGTTCCAGGGCGTCATGATGCCGACCACACCCTTGGGCTGGTGATGCACATGGGCCTTGGCGCCGAGGAAGTTCATGGGCATAAAGGGGCTGCGCTTTTCCGGCTTCATCCACTTCTTCAGGTTCTTTTTGACAAACTTGAGGCTGCCCACCGAAGTCATGATATCGGTCATTAATGTCACGTACTGGGAGCGACAACCGAAGTCCTGGTTCACTGCCTCGCAAATGGCTTCCTTGTTGTCGACCAGCAGGGCGATACAGCGGTCGATGCGATCAATGCGCGTGGCCAGGGCGACGGGGCCCTCCGCGCGAAAAGCGCTGCGCTGATTGTCCAGGATGGCCTGCAGGTCGGTTGAGACCGAGCTCTCTTTTACAGATGCGTTCATGTCGACTTCCTTTTGCTGGCAGTTATGCGGTAGCTTCTGCTGCGGCTGTTTGTTGCTGTTTGTTTTGAAGCTTTTCGCTCAAGCCCTCGGGGAGCGCTGTCTTGATGCCGGCGTCCTGCAGCAGCATGTCCGCACACTTTTCGGCGATCATGATGGCCGTTGCGTTGGTATTGCCGGACACTATCTGGGGCATAATGGAGGCGTCGGCGACACGCAGGCCCTTTATACCGTGTACCCGCAGGCGTTCATCCACCACGGCCATGTCATCCAGGCCCATCTTGCAGGTGCCTACCGGGTGATAAACCGATTCCGCTTCAGCGCGAATATAATCCAGAATCTGCTCATCGCTCTGGCACAGTGCACCCGGTTTGAATTCCTCACCACGGTACTTGTCCAGGGCCGGCGCGCCATAAATGTCCCGCACCTTGCGCACCGCGGCCACGATGGCCTGGCGATCGTTTTCGGTGTCCAGATAATTGGCCCGGATACTCGGGTGCGCCAGTGGATCGCTGCTGCGTATATGCACACTGCCGCGACTCTCAGGCCGCAGGTAACAAACCGTCGCAGTGGTGCCCGGTTTGGTTTTCAGGTTGCCTTTACGGTCTTCTTCGCTGGCGGCGGGGGCAAAGTGGATTTGTGCATCGGGCCGCGCCACCTCGTCACTGCTGCAGAAAAATACGCCGGCCTGTGATGCCGGGTGGGCCAACAGGCCGGTGCGCTTGAACAGGTACTTGAATATATTCCGGATCATTGCCAGGGGCCGCGTTTCCTCATAAAAGGTGGTGATGCCGTGTAGCCCCTGCTGAACATTGACGGTCAGGTGGTCCTGCAGGTTTTCCCCGACTCCGGGGAGATGCTGCTTTACCTCCACACCCAGTATTTCGAGGTGTTCCCTGTCGCCAATGCCTGACAGTTCCAGCAACTGCGGGGAGTTGATGACGCCGCCACAAATAATGACTTCCGCCTTGGCACGGGCCTCTACCAGGCTTGATGACTTGCCGTTCTGCTGGCAATACTCGACGCCGACCGCTACCCCATCCTCGATCAATACCTTCTGGCTGATGGCGCCCGTGGCAATGGTCAGGTTGGGGCGTTTTTCACACTGCTGCAGAAAGGTGCGGGCGGTGCTCTGCCGGCGTCCCTTGCGGATGTTCACCTGGTAGTAGCCAGCGCCCTCCTGCGAGGCGCCATTGAAGTCTTCATTGTAGGGCAGGCCCGTCTGCACCCCGGCCTCGATGAACATATCGGCCAGGTCGAGCTTTTCACTATTGGCCACTTCCTCAACCCACAGCGGTCCGCCGTAGCCATGGTAGTCATTGCCGCCCTCGGCTTTATGCTCCGAGCGCTTGAAGTAGGGCAGTACTTCCTCGTAGGACCAGCCGTTATTGCCCAGTTCGCTCCAGTGGTCGTAATCTTCGCGCTGCCCACGGATATACACCATGCCGTTGATGCAGCTGGTGCCACCCAGTACCTTGCCACGGGGCCAGGCGATGCGGCGGTGGTGCATGTTGGGCTCCGGCTCGGTCTCGTAGCACCAATTGACCTTCTCGTTCTTCATCATGAAGGCGAAGCCCAGGGGTATGTGGATCATCGGGAAACTGTCCTTGCCCCCGGCTTCGATCAATAGCACCCGGCGGCTGGCCTCACGGGACAGTCGATAGGCGAGGGCGCAGCCGGCGGAACCGGCCCCCACAATAATGTAATCGTAGGTCTCTTTTACGTCGCTCATCTTGCGGTAACCTTTTGCGATAGAGTTTCAGTGTAGGTCAAGTGCACGGCAATCCCAGCGGGATAGACAAATATACAAAAAACGATTATTGTTTAATCGTACCGGCAGGTCAAGATCACAGGAGCCTTAATGCCCGAAAAACAGTTTAATTCACTGGACTACAGTGACCCGATGGTTGCCAGGATCCTGGATGCGGCAGAACAGTGCATTCATCGCTTTGGCATTCGTCGTACCGCGATGGGCGAGGTGGCCCGGGTCGGGAAGCTGTCCCGCGGGTCTATTTATCGGCACTTCAAGGACAAGGATTCACTGGTGGAGGGGGTATTCAGGCGCCGCCAGGAGCTGTTCCTCAATCGGGCAGAGGCGCAGTTGGAGCAAGAAGCCACCCTGGTGGACAAGCTGACCCACTCGGTAATGACCGGGCGCAAGGACATGCAGGAGGGGATTTTTGCCAGCCTGTCAGAAACTGAACCTGAAACTGTGGCTATGATGTTCCTGGACCCGCGCTTCTATCGTCGCAGCGTGT
>RCNC010006362.1_pt1 | contig 19672 bp, 11 predicted proteins | sample 2041301 | NCBI WGS metagenome assembly RCNC01 (sample SAMN09708231, study PRJNA481090) | Marine sediment metagenome, whole genome shotgun sequencing project. | biome: marine sediment; feature: ocean; material: sediment; isolation source: Sewage treatment plant 13A marine sediment (STP13A) ...
TCTACCGGGACCACTACCGGTGTAGTATCAACCGGTATGATGGGTTCAGGAGGTGCAATGGCGGCCAGGTATTCCTCCTCGGTATCAAACAACTCAAAACGGTAAATATCTCTTGAACCAATGTTCTCATCATCAAATATGGCCTGGTAGGCCAGTTTCCCTTCACCGAGGGGCATATAAAATAGGTCATCATCGGTGGTGTTCAGCGGATAGCCAAGGTTTACAGGACTGCTCCAGCTTCCATCAGCCTGTCTGTCAGCATAAAATACATCATATCCGCCGATATTGAAATGACCCTGAGATGAAAAATACAGACGTTTTCCATCCGATGATAAAAACGGATTATCTTCGTTCAGTTCAGTATTGATCGTATCCCCCAGGTTGACAGGTTCAGACCATTCACCATTATCGTCAAGGGTGGATAGATAGATATCCATGCCACCATAGCTGTCTTTCCTGTTACTTGTCAGCAGAAGCTCATTTCCATCCGGGGAGATACTTGCATGTGATTCCCAGTATTTTGTATTGATCTGTTTACCAAGTGGCACAGATGGTATCCATTGGTTGTCTTCAAACTTGCTGTAAAAAATATCACTGTTGAAATTATCCTCCTTGTTCAGGTACATTTCTTTTCCGTCGAGGCTCAGGCAGTTTACATGCTGATCTCCATCAGTCTGGATCTCTGGTGTGATGTTTACAGGGGCAGACCATTCTCCATTTTCCTTCGTAGCCATATTGATGGCATTATAGAATTTTAGGCTTGTCATATAAATCATTACCTCTTCATCACTTGATACAACGGGATTGTAATCTGATGTTGCACCATTGATCCTTTCACCGGTATGCTTCCTGATAAAATAGACAGGGTCTTCCATAGCTGTCCTGGCATTATTGCAGGCCGTGATCTGCTGGTCGGCATAAGCGAGCATTTCTGACTCTTTGTCTCCGATCAGTTCCTTGTACTTGTTGTAAGCATCAATGGCCCTGTCCAGTTCATTGGAGATCCTGTAAGCATTTCCAAGGTAAAGGAATACGTCTATGGCGGCTTTGGATTCACCAAAGATCCCTTCCTTGTACCTGGTTGTTGTGTTTTCGGCGGCTGTGGTCAGGTAAGGGATGGACTTATCCTTTTCACCTGGCAGGTTGAGGTAACAAATCCCCATCCTGTAATTGATATTAGCATTGTCCTTATATCCCCGTGTATATAGCTTTTGATACTCAACAAGGGCATCTGGATATGATTCCTCCATGAGATAATACTCAGCATCGAAAAATATATTTCGGAGAATTTCCTGGTATTCCTGAGAATAGATCTGAGTAGGCAACAGGAGCAGGAGGAGAATGAAAGGCTGTAATTTTTTCATCTATGGATAGTTTAACCGTAGCATAACAAATTTATAACTTAATTGCAATAATTGAAAATTGTTTTAAGCTTATTGGACAGAATGTCAATAATAATGGACCAATGATCCGGATGAAATGCCCTATATCTTAGCTAATTCAGGCTGTCTGGTCAGTTTCCATAGATTTCTTTCTTCTCCAGGCCAGGAAGATAATCACAAAGATGAGCAGTAAACCGCCCAGCACCCAGAAATACCAGTAATTCCTACCCACTGTATCTAAATCTTCGGCTATTGTGGCTGACAGTTCTTTAGTAAGTGATTTATTTTCAAGGATCTTCAGTAGATCCAGGAAGAGCCTGATCACATCATCTTCTGTATAATCAAAACTTGATGCCTGATCAAGCAGATAATAGAACAGGTCAGACAGGTCATTGATACCATCCCGTTCCAGGTTAAGATTGATAAGAACATCCTGCAGGTCACCAGAGGAGATGCTGATGAGGATTTCAATGATCTCTTTAAGATCCTCTTTCCCAATATAATCCATCAGCAACCTCAGTGCATCCTCCTGCGTAAAATCATGCCTCCCGGCTGCATCAAGCAGGAACAACATCAGATCGGTAGCATTTCCAAGACCCTCAGCTTCGGCATCCAGTCCCACGAGCAATCCCTGCAAATCACCGGTGGAGACATTGGCCAGGTGATCAATCAGCCCCTGCAGATCTATATGCTGGGCGAGTTCCGCAAAAAGCATGTTGGCTGTTGTTGCATCATAGCCTTTAGTTTCGGCTTGGTCGAGCACATGTTCATACAATTCAGTCAGGTTGGTTAGACCAGCCTGGTTTAGGTCAATCTCTTGCAATGCCCTTCGCAGGTTATCATCCTGGCATATCTTGATAAGCTGGTCAAGATAATCACTCAGGTACTTGATCTGTAAGATCTTCAGGATTAAGTCATCGACATCTTTGGGAGAATAATCATTTTCTGCTGCCTGGGTTTTCAAATAATTCACCAGGTCATTCTCACTGATGATGCCCTGATCTTCAAGGTTCAATGTCTCCAGTACGGTTTTCAGGTCACCTTCTGCGGCATCCGTCATGGACCGGTGCAGCTGTTTGGTCCAGGCCAGTTCATCGAAGGGGGTAATTATGATTAACCTGTCCACATCCTCTTCTGTATAATCAAAAGATGTTGCCTGCTCTTTGAGGTATTTAACCAACTGGTCTAAGGAGGAAATACCTGCTGCTGCAAGATCCAGGTCCTGCAATACCTGTTTTAGGTCTCCCTGCGCATTCTCAGCCAACCTCCGCCTGTATGCTTCAAGTTCATCTTCAGAAAGCGTTTCTGCAGCCATGGCTGCAGCCACCAGGGCAAGACTATCCTCGGCAGAGAGGGCGGCAGGGGTGTAAATGATACGTATGTCTTTGTAGCTGAGGTTGCCCTGCCTGTCTGTAAGCTTGAATTTAAGCAGGTTCTCACCAGGTACAGGAACATATGTATACACAAACCTCCTTCTTTCGATCTTATGCGATTCAAATCGATCCAGATTATCATTGTGATATATTTCAACATCCAGTTCTGAATCCCTTTCGAGCGTCATGGGTATCTCAATAGGCTGGTCCGAGTCTACATAAAGCAATGTATCCCTGACTTTTATCTTGTCCACAATTTTAGGCGTCATATCCATCAGGCGAGCAGCCTGCGTGAGAAGGATAGCGGAAGTTATAGCCATTTCCGCTTCGAGGTAATCGGCTGGGATCTCTATGCTTTGGGTCGTAGGTTCATAACCTTCACCTTCAACAAGTAGGTCATATGCACCTGCAGCAGCAGTAAAAGTAAATGCTCCTGTTGTGGGATCAGCATATGTTACGGCAATGGTGTCCCGGCTGTTTTTTTCTATAACGGAAACCATTACGGGCGTGCCCAGGTTATCCTCTATGCCCACCATACCATTGACCAGGAATTTCCTCGGGTGGGTCTTCGAAAAAATCTCAAACCGGTAAAGGTCGGTAAGTCCAAAACCCTCATCCCTGTATCGTGGAAAGTAGGCAAAAGCACCATTGTGAACCGGGTTGAAGAAAACATCATCATCTGTAGTATTGATCGGATGGCCAGCATTGATCGGGACAGCCCAGCTTCCGTCAGAGAGTTTTGTCGTATACAGCACATCATAGCCTCCCATGTTATAATGTCCATAGGAACTGAAATACAATGTTTTGCCATCAGAGGTAATGAAAGGTGTCTCCTCGTTGTATTTGGTATTGATGGTAGTTCCGAGATTTACGGCCCGACCCCAGTCACCATTTGATCCTTTCACTGAATAATAAATATCCAGTCCACCAAATCCCCCCTTGCGGTTACTTGTAAAATACAGGGTGTCTCCTTGTTTGTTGAGACTTGCATGTGATTCCCAGTATTTTGTGTTGATGTTTTCATTCAGCTTGGTCAGGGCAGACCACCTTCCGTCCACATAATTACTGGTATACAGGTTGCCGGTGAAGTTATCATTCCGGTAAATAAACAATGTATTTCCGTCATAAGATAGTGATGTCGGGTAGACATCATCGTCTACCTGCAATTCTTCCATCAGGATCCTTGGAAATGACCATTCTCCATCAATTTTTTCGGAATATGCGAGTGCATCGAAGAAAGCTTGTTTTTGCACAAAAACAAGCCTGGTTTCATCCCCCGAAATCACCGGCAGCACATCCGAGAATCTCGTATTGATCCGGTCTCCCAGATTTTCCATTTCAATATCTACAGGCCTGGTTTGAAGATCGATAGCATTTTTGCAGGCCCTGATCTGTTCATTTACCAGTTCCAGGTCATATAATTCCGAATCCGCCTGGTCCCTAAAAAGCTCATAGGTTTCAATGGCCTTTGGAAGCTGGTCGTTGATCCTGTAGGCATTGCCAAGGTAGAAATAAGCTTCCAGCGGGGCTCCCGTTTCCTTAAAACTGTTTTCCTTGAACTTCGGATTGATGTTCTGGACAGCTTTTTCAAGGAAGCCGATGGCTTTTTCCTTTTCATAAGGATCATTCAGGTAACAGACCCCTATTTTATAGTTGATGTTGTCATTATCCGGATATTGCTTGTTTAATCGCAGGTAGGTAGGCAGTGCCTCAGCATATTCCTCAAAAAGGAATTCTGATTCTGCATACAGAAACAATTCCCGGAAATTGCCATCGGGCTGGGTGAAGCCGTATTGGCAGAGCATGAAGAAAGTAAACAGTAGTGCGGAATGGCGTTTCATATAATTTCGGGCATCAAAGTGGTGTTAACAAATTTAAGAATTATACTGAAAGTACAATCAAGCATACGGCCCCCCGGTTGTTGATAACCATTTTTTTGACCGGCTGGTCTTTAGCTAGCGTTGAATGGGCTTAGATTTACCGCCAACCTGCAGTACCGGGGCATGGTTAAATACTTCTTTCAGGGTCAAAGTCCTGAAGCGTATTTCCAATGCTTCTCAGGAAGGAACCTCCCAGGGTACCATCCACTATCCGGTGGTCATATGCCATGGAAAGGATCATCATTTGCCTGATGCCGATGGCATCTCCCTGGGGTGTTTCAACGACTGCGGGTTTTTTCTGTATGGCACCAACCGCCAGGATAGCCACCTCAGGCTGATTTATCACAGGTGTACCGGCGATGTTCCCGAAATTACCCAGGTTGGTCACTGTGAATGTCCCCCCCTGGATCTCTGCAGGCCGGAGCTTATTGGAACGTGCACGGTCGGCCATGTCATTTACAGCCGCAGCCATTCCAGCCAGATTCATTTGATCTGCATTCCGGATAACCGGTACGATCAGGTTACCGCCAGGCAGGGCTGTTGCCATGCCTATGTTAATGGATGATTTGCGGATGATACGATAGCCGTCAAGGGACACATTAATGCCAGGAAATTCCTTCAGGGTTCTGGCAACGGCTTCCATTATCAGTGTTGTAATGGTAAGTTTCTGATTGTATTTTTGCAGGAATTCTTCTTTAACCCTCTCCCTCCAGCTCATCATTACGGTGACATCAGATTCCACGAAAGATGTAACATGAGGGGCTGTTTGTTTGGAATAAACCATGTGATCGGCAATGAGCTTCCTCATGCGGTCCATTTCCTCAATGGTTGATTCACCCGAGCCATAGACCTGCTCCGGGCTGATCAGCTTGTGTTGAGTTCCGGCATTTTTTTCAGGGCTGGTTTCTTCGGGAATTGATGTGGATTCCGGAACAACCGTTTCTTTACGCGATATTATGTCTTTATTATCTACTTTCCTGTTCTCCAGGTAAACCAACAGGTCTGCCCGGGTGATGCGGCCTCCCAATCCTGTTCCACTGACCATTTCCAGTTCTGTGGGACTAACATTATGATCCCTGGCTATTTTCCTGATCACCGGTGATAAGAAGGCGTATTGGGAGAGGTTCCTGGTTTCAAATACCTGGCTTTTGGCCGCTTTTTTTTCAATTTCCTTCTGTTGATCAGTATGCTTTTGCCCGGTATCTTCCAATCCTGTTATTTCAACATCCTCCCTGGACAGGTTTTTTGTGGATTTGCCCACACTTTCTCCTCCGGTTGCTATAAGGGCTATGACCTGGCCTACTTTTGGTACATCACCCTCAACGCTCAAGATCTTGTACAGGATACCGGTCCCCGGAGAAGGTATTTCACTATCCACTTTATCCGTTGCAACTTCCACCACTGGGGTATCTACCTCAATCGGGTCACCCTCCCGGACAAGCCATCGGGTGATCTCGGCTTCAATGATACCTTCTCCCATGGCTGGTAATATGATTTCGATCTGTGCCATTTTCGCTATCAGGAATGGATAAAAATAAAAAAAAGTTTCAGGGCAAACCTACAAAACTGGATCTTTCCTTCCTATTTGGCGGAAATTCCGCAACAGGATCATGACATCGGTTAAAACGCTGTAATTCTTTACATACATCATATTCAGGTTTGCCTGGGTTTCTGCACTGGCATTTTCACTACCCAGCGCGTCTGAGGGGAAAAGGACCCCTGGTTTTATGGTTGGCAGGTTCAGGTGTTCCGGGTCCGGGTGAAAACCGACCCATGAGTACCTTCCGGTCAGCACCCTGAAGATATTCAGCATGGCCTGCGCGGGATGCTTTACCATGAACACAAGGATGGGTGTACCTGCAAGCAGGATTATGGAAGATACTACATCGAAAAACTTTTTAATCCGCCTGTTGGCCGGCTTGTTTATAGATTCAAAATCAATGAGATAGAGGTCGCCAGGCGCATTGATAGAATGGCTGCCTATAATGGACAGGCTCTCCGGTGGGGCAATCTTGTATTCTACCCTTCCATTGGTTAAAAGCATCATCTTGTGGATGATATCCTGGGAAGAAATATCCCTGGCACAGAAGATGATCTCGTCAACATGATTGATCTTTATGATCTCCTGCAACTGGTCAATATGACCCATGTAACTGTCATCATCATTTATGGCTGGATTCACAAAACCGAGGATTTCACCTTTGGCTCCAGCTTTCTGAAACATCGATTCGACCCGCCTGGATTCATCGTGTTTCCCGATTATGATGATTTTCTTGTTGCTTTTCAGCTCAAACCGGAAACCTGTAATCCGGGAAAAATGGAACAGCAGGCTGATCAGGTAAGCTGATATCATGGTCCAGACCGCTCCCATGAGGAGGAGGGCCCTGGAGAAACGCAGGGATTCAGGAAGCAGGGCATAGATCACAAGGATGACCAGTGTCCCTATAAAAATACCCTTGAAAATACGGGATGGTTTTGCAGGTGTGTCATAGGCCCCTGAAAAAAACATGGAAATAAGCCAGATGAGGATGTATATCGGAACAACAAGTGTCATGTATTCATGGGGATACTGGGTATTGCCCTGGAATTTGTACAGTTCCCAAACCGGAGGTAAAAGCCGATGTAGATCAGAATGGCCTGGAACGCCGGCAGGGAGAAATTCCTCAGAAAACGCCTGAACAGGGCAAGGAGTGCCCGAAAGTAAACAGCCAGGTTTATGATGGCTGCATAGCTTTTAGCCATTTTCTTTGAAAAGTGCTTCCGGGCAAATTTGATCATGGCCTTGTAAAATGTAAGCACATAGTTCAAAGAGCCTTTTTTGGTACTTTCCCCCTTATAGTGGATGATGGTGGTTTTCGGGTAGTAGATATTCTTGTAACCTGCATTCAACAATCGGTAGGACATATCAATATCTTCCCCGTACATAAAAAAATCCTCATCCAGGAGTCCCACCTTTTCCAATGCTGATTTGCGAAGCATCATAAAGGCCCCGGAGAGGATCTCAACGGGATGGATCTGGTCTTTGTCCAGGTAGCCCAGGTGGTACCTTCCAAAAATGCGCGACCTGGGAAAGAGCCTTGAGAGTCCGAATATTTTAAAAAATGCCACCCTGGGTGTTGGCAGGCTTCTTTTTGATTCCGGCAGAAAATCACCCTTCCCGTCGATCATCTTGACTCCGAGTCCACCGCTATCGGTATGCTCATCCATATACCCAACACATTTGACAAGCGTATCCTCCTCGATGACTGTATCCGGATTCAGCAGGAGAACATACCTTCCGGTTGATTTTTTCATGGCCTGGTTGTTGGCTGCAGAAAAACCAAGATTCTGATCGTTGCGGATCAGCTTTACATCCGGAAATTTTTCCTGTACCATAGTACAGGATCCGTCCACGGAGTTATTGTCAACCACGAAAACCTCCGTTTGTAAATCTCCGCTTGCACGGTGAACCGAGTGCAGGCACTGCTCCAGGAAGTACTTGACGTTATAGTTGACAATAATAATGGACAGATCCATAGAAAGGGGCTAAAAATGAATGGCTTATATTTTTAAACGATCATAATACATCATTAAGTATCACCTGGTTGCGGGTCAGGTCTTCCATTTCTTCCCTTTTTCTGATCAGGTAATCCTGCTGTTTGTGAACCATAACCTCAGCCGGTTTGAACCTGGAGTTGTAATTGGATGCCATGGCATAGCAATAGGCACCCGCATTTTTAAAAGCAAGTATGTCCCCTTCAGAAATCTCTGTAATTTTTCGGTTCCAGCCAAAAGTATCGGTTTCACAAATATAACCTACTACTGTATAGATCCGGGTTTTCTTTCCTTTGGGGTTGGAAACATTGATGATCTGATGATATGCATCATAAAACATGGGCCGGATGAGATGGTTCATGCCAGTGTCTAATCCAGCGAACACAGTTGCTGTGGTTTGTTTGATCACATTGACCCTGGCCATCAAATATCCCGCCTCGCTGACCAGGAATTTTCCCGGTTCAAAGATCAGGGTCAGATCCTTTCCGTATTCACTGCTGAACTTATTGAAGCGCTTCGAGAGGCTTTTTCCGAATGATTCTATATCCGTGCAGATATCCCCCTCCCGGTATGCTACCTTGAAACCAGAACCTATATCGATGTAATCCAGGTTCTTGAAATGACTGGATGATTCAAGAAGTATCTCGATACCGTGCAGGAATACATCCACATCCAGGATGTCAGAACCTGTATGCATATGTATCCCTTCCACCTTCATATTATTGGTTTCAATAATCCGTTCCACATGTGGCAGCTGGTATATGGAGATACCGAATTTTGAATCGATATGGCCGGTAGATATCTTCTGGTTCCCACCTGCCATGATATGCGGGTTGATTCTTATGCAGATCGGGACTCCTTCCCCGTGCTGATGTCCGAACTGCTCAAGCATGGAAATGCTGTCTATGTTAATCCTTACTCCCAGGTCCACTGCCTCATTAATCTCTTCAAGGGATACACAGTTGGGCGTATAGAGGATATCCCTGGGGTCAAAACCTGCCTGGAGACCAAGGTTCACCTCCTGAATGGAAACCGCATCCAGTCCGGATCCAAGGCCTTTGAAAAACCTGAGCACGTTGATATTGGTCAGTGCCTTACAGGCATAATTAATCTTTATCCGGGAACCTTTAAAAGCCTTTTCCAGGCGTTTGTATTGCATCTCCATCCGGGATGTATCATACACGTATAGAGGAGATCCATACTTTGCTATGAGATCACAGACAGGTACACTGTCAATTGCATACTGGTTATTTAAAAGTTCCATGTTCAGCCGATTATTGTGAATAACAAATTTAAGATGGATTCCGGAAACAAAAAATCCGGGTCAGGCGAGGTCCTGTTTTCGGCCTGAAAAGGTCACCTCGAAAGGTGTTCTGTCAACGATGGACCGTCCCAGGGTAATCTCATCTGCATACTCCAGTTCATCGCCGATAGCTACCCCGCGGGCCAATGTGGTAACCCTGATTGGATATGTCTGAAGTCTTTTATAAATATAGAAATTGGTTGTATCTCCTTCCATGGTTGTGCTGAGCGCCAGGATCACCTCATCTGTTTCGCCTGATTTGATACGTCGTTCAAGCTGGTCAATAGTCAGATCACTGGGTCCCACTCCGTCAATCGGAGAAATGATCCCACCAAGCACGTGGTATAGTCCAGTATACTGGTTGGTACCCTCGATGGCCATGACATCCCTGATGTTTTCAACGACACATACCTGTCCCATGGAACGCTTGGGATTCGAACAGATCTGGCAAACCTCAGTGTCGGATATATTCTGACAGATTTCGCAATGATGAATGTTTTTCTTAAGCTCGATCATGGCATTCCCAAAGGTTTCCACGTCTTCTTTTTCCTGCTTCAGTAAGTGCAGCACCAGCCTGAGGGCAGTTTTGTTGCCAATGCCAGGCAGGGCAGCAAATTCCCGGACTGCCTGCTCCAGTAGTTTTGACGGATAATTATGGAATGCTGACATGATATACGGTTTCAGGAACTTTCCAAAAATAACACCAAATTTCACATCAGACAATTTTTTTATTTATTTGTATAATAATTGCCCCAGGAAAGAAACACACTGAGATATGTCCCCATTCCTTGTCCTTACCGTTATCCTGCTTTATTTCGGACTGATCCTGTTCATTTCTCAGCTGACCGGACGCCATGCTGACAATGCGTCGTTTTTTATTGGTAACAGGAAATCTCCCTGGTATGTCGTGGCATTTGGAATGATAGGTGCCACCCTTTCCGGGGTTACCTTTATTTCTGTCCCAGGCTGGGTGGGGAACAGCCAGTTTTCTTACATGCAAATGGTTCTGGGTTACATGCTGGGCTATTTCATTATTATCCGTGTATTATTACCCCTGTACTATAAATTGAACCTTACCTCCATCTATACTTACCTGGAAGGACGATTCGGTTGGTGGTCCTACAAGACAGGAGCTGCTTTCTTCCTTGTTTCAAGGATTATCGGTGCCTCCTTTCGCCTGTTTCTGATTGCCAGTGTATTGCATATCAGTATTTTCAGTAGCTGGAATGTGCCCTTCTGGACAACCGTGGTGATCACCATCCTGCTGATCTGGCTGTATACTTTCCGGGGAGGGATCAAAACCATTATCTGGACGGATACCCTGCAAACCCTGTTTATGATACTGGCCGTTATTGTCACAGTTGTATTGATCGCCAAGGAGCTGGATCTGAATTTTGCGGGACTGGCAAGGGAGGTGGCCCAATCTGATTATTCCAAGATCTTTTTCTTTTCGGATTGGAGATCCGGGGATCATTTTGTTAAACAATTCCTGAGCGGCGCGTTTATAGCCATCGTAATGACCGGACTTGACCAGGATATGATGCAGAAAAATCTTTCCTGCAGGAACCTGAAGGATGCGCAGAAGAACATGACCTGGATGAGCATTTCGCTGGTCCCGGTAAAACTTCTCTTCCTCTCATTGGGAGCATTGTTATTCATTTTTGCGGCACGTAATGCCATTCCTATACCAGCCCAGACTGATGATCTGTTCCCCTTGATAGCAACTCAATACCTGAGTCCGGTGGTCACCATCTTTTTCATCATTGGCCTGGTGGCGGCGGCCTATTCCAGTGCTGACAGTGCACTCACCTCCCTTACAACCTCCTTCACAGTGGATATACTGAATGGGACCAGCTTACCGGAAAAACAACTTCAGCGTCTGAGGAAAATGGTCCATATTGGTATCTCTGTGGTCCTGCTGGGGGTTATCCTGTTATTTAAACTGATCAACGATGAGAATGTGATCAGTGCAATTTTCAAAGCTGCTGGTTATACCTATGGTCCTTTGCTGGGATTTTACAGTTTTGGCCTGTTTACAAAATACCAGGTCCGGGATCGTTGGGTGCCGGTGATTGCGATAGCCTCACCCATACTGTCATACATTATCAGTTCTCATTCCGAATCCTGGTTCAACGGGTACCAGTTTGGCTTTGAACTACTGATGATGAATGGCCTGCTAACATTCCTAGGCATGTTGATAATCAGAAAACAGCGATCGGATTAGGATATTGAAACGTCACTTAATTTTGTGGCAGTAACCACAAAATGTAGGTTCCTATTTCAATATCCTAATCCAATCCTTATTCGCTGAAATCTGTGGTTCCCTTGCCAACCGAGTAGATCTCAGTCAACAGGTGATCGTAGGTTTCGTAGAGTTTGCGTCTTTTTAGTTTGGCTGTGGGTGAAAGTTCCCCGGTTTCTGAACTCCATTCCTCCTCGACGAGCCGTATCCTTTTAATCCTTTCATGTTCGGAAAGTTCCTTGTTAAGTTCCTTGATTTCCTCTTGAACACGGTCCTGTACATCTTTACGGCAAATCAACTCCTGGTTGTCCCTGAATTTAATATCGTGCCTGGATGCCCATTCATGAAGGAAGGGAAAATTGGGAGAGACAAGGGCAGAGGCAAATTTTTCATTTTCACCGATTACCATGGCCTGTTCAATAAAAAAGGATTCTTTCAGTTTGTTCTCTATGACCTGGGGTGCGATGTATTTTCCGCTTGATAATTTAAACATTTCTTTCTTGCGGTCCGTGATCTTCAGGAATTTACCATCGACCAGTTCTCCGATATCACCGGTATGGAACCATCCGTCATCTGTCAGGACTTCCCTTGTGAGTTCAGGCTGTTTGTAATAGCCCATCATAACATTGGGTCCCTTGCAAAGGATTTCTCCATCTTCAGCGATCTTTACCTCTACGCCGCCACTACAGTCCCAAACATGATCTCATTCGTGTTGAGGTTATTAACTGCAATAACGGGCGAGGTCTCCGTCAGTCCATATCCCTCCAGCACAGCGAAACCTGCCGCCCAGAAAACCCTGGCAAGCCTTGGCTGCAGGGCGGCACTTCCGGAAACAATGATCTTTACATTGCCACCAAGGGCTTCCCTCCATTTTGTAAAGATCAGTTTGTCGGCGATTTTCAGTTTCTGGTGATAAAACCAGCCGTTCTTTCCGTGCAGTTCATATCTGAGTCCCAGGTTAACCGCCCAGAAGAATAGGCTTTTTTTAATACCCTTGAGATCCTTCCCCTTCCCAATGATGCGGTCATAAACCCTCTCCAGCAAACGGGGTACGGTAAGGAATATGTCAGGTTTGATCTCCTTCATATTATCGGCAATGGTTCCCATATTCTCGGCATAGTAGATAGCAACACCCAGGTATTGGAAATGATAGTTGACCATGCGCTCATATATATGGCTGATGGGCAGGAATGACAGGGTTTTGTCCCCATACCCCAGGTTATGAACCTTGGCCGTGGCCTTAAAGTTGGTGACCACGTTGTTCTGGCTTAGCTGTACACCTTTGGGGAATCCGGTCGTTCCGGAGGTATAGAGGAGGGTAAAGAAATCTTCGGGTTTTATAGAGTCTTTGATTTTTCTCAGTTCATCTTTGAACTTGTCTTCATTCTTTTTACCTAGCTCCACTACCTCTGCCCAGTTTTTAGCACCATTCACATCGTTGAAAGTATAAACTTCCCTGACAGATTCCACGGTATCTGCAATGGGCCTGATCTTGTCAAAGAGTGCCTTATCGGAAACAAATATAACCGATGGTTCAGCATCCTTCAGGATATATTCATATTCTTCCAGGCTGATGGTGGGGTAGACAGGAACATGGATGATACCGGCCTGGGATACACCCATATCTACAAAATTCCATTGTGGACGGTTGTTGGAGATGGTGCATACCTTATCCCCTTTTTTGAGTCCCATGGCCATAAGTCCATACGAGATATTATGGGCAAAATCAATGTATTGGTCGGATGAGTATCGAACCCATACCCTTTTTTCCTTTCCGGCTAGGGCATCATCCATCCGGTACTTCTCGCGATAAAGATTGAGCAGATCGAATGTCCTGGTGATTTCCATTTTTTGAACTTATTGGTTTAGTGTACTCAAATATATGAATTAATTTGAGTTAGCTATATTTGTAGGCTGTGTTCTCACTAAAATATGTACCGATTATGAGAAATATATTGATCCCCTTTTTAATGGCCGGACTGAGCCTGGCATTTGTGACCGATAAACCGGCCTACAGGATCTATAACCAGAAGGGGAAGGATATTCCCTATTCAAAAATGGTCAGGCAACTTGCCGATGCCGATATCATTTTCTTCGGGGAACTTCATGACGATCCTATTGCCCACTGGCTGCAAAGGGAGCTGACTGGTGATCTTCATGTTTTGGGTACAAAACAACTGGTACTCGGAGCTGAAATGTTTGAATCCGATAACCAGCTTTTGCTGGATGAATACCTGGGTGGTAAAATCACCGAGGCAAAGTTTGAAGATGAGGCCAGGTTATGGCAGAATCATAAAACGGATTATAAACCCTTGCTCCAATTTGCCTTTGAGCAAGATATCCCCTTTATTGCCACCAACGTACCACGAAGGTATGCGAACCTGGTCTATCGTGAAGGTTTTGAGGGTCTTGAATCACTTTCGGAGGAAGCCAAAAAATTCCTGCCCCCTCTACCGGTCAAATATGATTCTGAACTGCCGGGATACAAGGCCATGCTGGAGATGGGTCAAATGGGTCATGGTATGGTCAACGAGAACATGCCAAAGGCCCAGGCCATCAAGGATGCCACAATGGGGTATTTTATTTTGGAGAACTGGTCAGACGGAAAACAGTTCCTGCATTTCAACGGGGCCTATCACTCAGATAATGCGGAGGGGATACTGTGGTATATCAGGCAGCAGGAACCAGGAATTAAAATCAGTACCATAAGCACCGTACTGCAAGAAAGTACAGACAGTCTTGAACAAGCCTCTTCCGGAAAGGCTGATTTTACGATTGTGGTACCGAAAAGCATGACGCGGACTTATTAACCTGATTCCTTAGCCAACTACATTTTCAACGAAACTTACCAGCTTTTCGATGGCCTTTGCGACGCCAGCAGGATTTTTACCACCGGCTGTGGCATAGAAATCCTGTCCGCCCCCACCTCCCTGTATATCAGCTGATACTTCACGGATCATCTGGCGTGCATCCAGCGACAGGTCTTTTACCACGGAATCCGAGATCATAATGGTCAGGTGTGCTTTTCCGTTCAGGTTGCCTCCAAGGACGAGTACCAGGTTTTCGACTTCGGACTTTAACTCAAAAGCGAGGGATTTGTAATCATCAGCCATCCTCAGCGGGACCTCTTCTGCAATGAGGTTAATGCCCCCAGCCCTTCTGATCTTGCTGATCAGATTTTTTCGGGCAATTGATCTGATATCCCTGCTGAAATCCTCCCTCAGCTTTTTCAGGTCTGCATTCTCTGAAAGGGTTTTTTCAATGGTGGCCAGGATATTAGAGGTCTTAAATACACTTTCGATCTTTTTCAGTATTTCAATACCCTGGTCTATATACCTCTCTGCTGCAGGTCCAGCCACAGCTTCAATCCGGCGGATCCCGGCGGCGATGGCACTTTCTTTTATGATCTTCAGAAAACCTATATTTCCTGTTGCCTTTACGTGGATCCCCCCGCATAATTCCACAGAATCGCCAAATTTTATGACCCTAACCTCTTCGCCGTATTTTTCACCAAAGAAGGCAATGGCACCCATATCCATGGCATCTTTCATGGAAACTGACCGGCTCTCTTCACGCGGAAAGTCTTCACGGATAAGGCGATTTACAAGTTTTTCCACCTGATCCAGTTCTTTGTCTTCTACTTTCTGGAAATGTGAGAAATCAAACCTTAGGTAGTCCGGGTGGACCATTGATCCCTTTTGTTCAACATGCTTCCCAAGTACCTTGCGCAGGACATAATGCAGCAGGTGTGTGGCTGTGTGGTGGTAGGAGGTATTTAGCCGCTTTTCCTGGTCGACGGTAGCCATAAATGTACCTGTGGTATCTGCCGGGAGTTTATCCGTTATATGAATGATCAGGTTATGCTCTTTCAGTGTATCGAGTATCCGGATCTTTTCCTTTCCATCTTCAATCAGGCCGGTATCACCTACCTGTCCGCCACTTTCCGCATAGAATGGCGTCTGGTCGAATACCAGCTGGTAGCTGGTTCGTTTCTTTTCCTCCGTTTTTCGGTACCTGGTGATCCTGATTTCGGCAGATAATTGATCATAACCCAGGAAACGTGTTGATTCTGCCGCTATAACCTCTTCCCAGTCCCCGTGGCTTCTTGCGGCTGCGTTTTTGGAGCGGGACTTCTGTGATGCCATACCTTTTTCAAACTCTTCCTGGCTAACATCCAGTCCATTCTCCTTGAGGATCAGTCTGGTAAGGTCGAAAGGAAATCCATAGGTATCGTAGAGTGTGAAGGCAGAACTGCCAGCAATGGTAGACTGGTCATTCCCCTTAGCCTCCACGATCAACTCGTCCAGCAGGCGGATTCCCTTGTCGAGGGTTTTTAAAAAGGAGCCCTCTTCCTCCTTTATCACCTTCTCAATCAATCCGCGCTGCGTTTTCAACTCCGGAAATGCTTCTCCCATCTCCTTTACCAGGACCCCCACGAGCTTATACAGGAAAGGATCATCCTGTCCAAGGAAGGTATATCCATATCTCACGGCACGGCGCAATATCCGCCTGATCACATATCCAGCCTTGTTGTTGGATGGTAGCTGGCCGTCTGCGATGGAAAAACTGACTGCACGAATATGATCAGCCACCACCCGCATTGCGATATCTGTTTCTTGGGCAGCACCGTATTTAGAGGATGTAATTCGGGATATTTCGCTGATCAATGATTGGAATATATCAGTATCATAGTTGGAATCCTTCCCTTGCAGCACCATGGCCAACCGTTCCAGTCCCAATCCCGTATCTATATGCTTTTCAGGAAGGTTCTCAAGTGATCCCTGTGCCTTTCGGTTATATTGGATAAAAACCAGGTTCCATATTTCAATGACATGAGGGTGGTTTTTATTAACAAGGTCAGCACCATTCTTTTTTCTGCGTTCTTTATCGGGCCTGATATCAACATGGATCTCAGAACAGGGTCCACAGGGCCCTGTATCACCCATTTCCCAGAAATTATCCTTTTTTGACCCCATCAGTAAATGATCCGGGGATATATGCCTGTTCCAACATTCCCATGCTTCTTCATCCATTCCCAAACCATCTTTCTTATCTCCCTCAAAAACAGTGGCATACAGCCTGTCTTTTTCAATTCCCAGTACATCAGTAAGAAACTCCCAAGCCCATTGGATGGCTTCCTTTTTGAAATAATCCCCAAAAGACCAGTTTCCGAGCATTTCAAACATGGTATGATGGTAGGTATCATGACCGACTTCCTCCAGGTCATTGTGTTTCCCGGACACCCTCAGACATTTCTGTGTATCGGCTATCCTCTTGTGTGTAATAGGCTCATTACCAAGGAATAAGTCTTTAAATTGATTCATTCCTGCATTGGTAAACATCAGGGTAGAATCATTCTGAATTACCATGGGAGCCGAGGGAACAATTGTATGTTCCAGCGATGAAAAGTAGTTTAGAAATGCCTGACGTATCTCCTTGGATGACATAACCATAGAATGAATAAATTGTAACCTTCCTATATAATTTTCGTTAAATGATCTGCGTTTAAGGCTCACAACAAACAGCTGTAAAATTAGTTTTTTTATAGAGAGATTTGTTTGAATTTAGATGAATAATTATTTTCGTGACAAATATCGCATTGCATGAGTAGAGAGCGATTTCATTTTAATCCCATTTCGCATCGTTTCGAGCCAGACAAACCAACTCTGAAAGTCCGGCTTAAACGGTATGGCCTGTACGCACTCCTGGCAGTTTCCCTTTCCTTGGTAATCAGGTATGCAAGCCATCATTTTCTTTCAAATCCGAAGGAAGCTAAATTACTGGCAGCAAAAGAGACCATCCTTGAGCGATACCAGACCTGTGAGGAAAGGATACAGGAACTCGAAGCCATCCTGGTTGATATCCAGCATTGGGACGATAATATATACCGCTCGTTTTTCGAGCTGGATCCCATCCCGCATTCGATCAGGGAGGCAGGTCTTGGTGGTGCCGAACGTTACAGCAACCTTCAGGGTTTTGCAAGTTCTTCCATAATGGTGGACCTGAACAAGCGGGCGGATCTGACCGGTATCAGGATGGATATACAATCTCGTTCTTTTCACGACCTCCTCGAAGAGGCGGACAGGCATAGCGATCTGATGATTTGTAAACCATCTATACAACCAATTTCTCTTGAGAATTTTTACTGGATAAGTTCTGTGTTTGGATACAGGATAGACCCAATCTACAAACGCAGGGCCATGCACCGCGGGCTAGATTTCGCCGCGGCCATAGGAACACCTGTATATGCTACAGGAGATGGGATAGTAAAACGGACCAGGGTGGCAAAGAACGGTTACGGCAAGGAGGTAGTCATTGACCATGGTTTCGGATATGCTACCAGGTATGGACACCTGCATGAGATACTTGTTCATGTTGGACAAAAAATCAAGCGGGGAAATGTCATTGGCACGCTTGGTGATTCAGGGAAATCTACAGGACCGCACCTTCATTACGAGGTAATGGAGAATGGCCGGGCCCAAAACCCCAAACATTACTATGCCGAAGACCTAAGTCCAACAGAATATTCTGAAATTATCAGCCTTTCAGACGAGGTTGATAAATAATGCTTTTTGTCCAGGAAAAATTTTCCTAATTTTGTCAGCCAAGTGCAAGAAATTATGGGCAAGTCAAAGTACCGTTTCAATACTGAATCACTAAATTATGATAAGGTCAGGCCGAGCCTCAAAAAGAGGCTGCTAATCCTGCTTTCCTACCTCTCCATTCTGGCAGTGATCGCCATTTTGCTGAATGTTTTTTATTCCTCAGTCTTCGACAACCCAAGAGAGAAAGCCTTAAAAAGGGAAAACAGCCTGTTGAACAACCAGTTCGAGATCCTGAACCAAAAAGTAGCAGACCTGGAAACAGTACTGGATGATATTGAGAAAAGGGATGACAACATTTACCGTACCATCTTCAATGCTGACCCCATCCCACATTCTGTGCGTGATGCCGGGACCGGTGGGGTAAATCGTTATGAATACCTGGAAGGCTACGATAACTCAGATAAGATCATAAAGACAGCCAAACGCCTTGACCAGTTGTCCAAAGCGGTTTATGTACAGAGTAAATCCTATGACGATGTAATAGAAATGGCGAAGAACAGGGAGAAGCAATTATCCTCATTGCCAGCCATACAGCCGATTTCCAACAAAGACCTTACCAGGACTGCTTCAGGTTGGGGTTACAGGATACACCCTATCTATAAGATCAGGAAGTTCCATCATGGGATGGATTTTACGGCTCCTACAGGGACCGAAGTGTATGCTACCGCTGATGGGACCGTTGAAATGGTGGAAAAATCCAGGAGGGGGTATGGAAACAAGGTAGTCATCGACCATGGTTTTGGATACAAAACACTTTATGCACATCTTGAAAGTTTTAACCATCTCGTGAAAGGCAAAAAAGTGAAGCGTGGAGATGTTATTGCCTTTGTCGGAAGTACCGGACTATCGACAGCTCCCCATCTTCATTACGAGGTCCATGTCAATAATAAGAAGATCAATCCCATTAACTTTTATTTTGAAGATCTGACTGCCGAGGAATACGAAGAGATGATTGTGCTTTCCTTGCGTCCCGGGCAAAGCTATGATTAAAACTTTCCCATTTCTATTCGTTGTACTTTTTTTTATTTCCGCCCAGGCACGGGCAGATTCATCTGCTATATCTTTTGATACCCTGACTGTCATAGGCGTGGGAGATATCATGATGGGTACGGATTATCCTTCTGCCATGTACCTTCCCCCCGGTAATGACTGTAAATCCCTGTTACATGATGTAAATGCTGTACTCAGGGACGCAGATATTACTTTCGGTAACCTGGAGGGAACCTTTGCGAGTGATAAGGGGAACCCTAAGAAATGCAAAGATACCACCAAGTGTTTCGTCTTAAGGATGCCAGACCATTATGTCAACTGTCTCGTGGACGGAGGATTTGACATGGTAAGCATTGCTAATAA
>RCNC010000907.1_pt1 | contig 19667 bp, 17 predicted proteins | sample 2041301 | NCBI WGS metagenome assembly RCNC01 (sample SAMN09708231, study PRJNA481090) | Marine sediment metagenome, whole genome shotgun sequencing project. | biome: marine sediment; feature: ocean; material: sediment; isolation source: Sewage treatment plant 13A marine sediment (STP13A) ...
TATTGCAGAAAGGGTGAATATGGCTTCCAGCAGTATCGTACCCGGCTTTAAGGGCGGCAATTTCAGGGTACAAAAGGCCGTATTTCCGTATTCGCCGTTCAGAATCAGGTCCATTGCTCCGCCAACCAGCGGGTGCTCCCAACTCAGGTACTGAAAATCTTCCCTGTGCAGGGCAAGATCACGCTGGTAAGTAGCCGTCATCCCGTCTTCGGGAAGACCCGGCAAGCTGTGCTCCAGCATATGGTCAGCAGGCCGCAGCACCAGGCTGTTGCTGGAGTGGTTTTCCTGATCAATGCCGAAGTGCTCAAATACCTGGTCCATGTAATCTGACAGCACCTTGCGTCGCTCACCCTCGACCAGCTGATCAATGATTTCATCTGCACGCTGGCCATTGAAGGAGTTCAGTTCCAGCAAACGGTCGCGGCCCTGCTGCAGGGAAAGCAATGTTTCTTCGGCCTTCCCGCGAGTGTTTTGTATCAATTGAGAAATCACCTGGTCGTTTCCCGCATCTCTCAGACAATGCAGGAGCTCGGACTCGAACTGCTCGAACAGCACCTGGCCGGCTGGAAAAGTGGTCTCAATGGCACCCAGGCCCAGGTGATACCAATCCAGCAACACCGATTGGGCGCTGTTCGCATAGACAGGTGCGTGGACCTGCACGATGTCGCGCTGGCCGATCCGGTCCAGTCGGCCAATCCTCTGCTCCAGCAGATCAGGATGAAGCGGGAGATCGAACAACACCAGGTGGTGGGCAAACTGGAAATTCCGGCCTTCACTGCCAATTTCCGAGCAGACCAGCACCTGCGCACCCTTCTCTTCATCCGAAAAATAGGCCGCCGCACGGTCCCGGGCTACCAGCGACAACCCTTCGTGAAACACGGCTGAAAGCACACCCGCTCGCACCCGTAAATGTTCTTCGAGCTCCACTGCGGTTTCTGCCCGGGCGCAGATCACCAGCACTTTCTCCCCCCGATGTTCTGCCAGGAAATCAGCCAGCCAACTCACTCGGGGATCTTCGGCCAGCCATGACTCACCCAAAAGGACTTCCGGCGTCAGCAACTCTGCGAGCTCTGCTTGTTCGATGTTTTGCAGGTACTGCTCAGGCACCGGTAACGGATAAGACATTAATTTGCGTTCAGGAAACCCGCCAACCGATGCGCGGGTATTGCGAAACAGAACCCTGCCGGTGCCATGGCGATCCAGCAGATCACGGATGACTGCATTCAACGCCCCTGCAAATTCCTCACCGGGGGCAACTTCCAGTAATTCCAACAGTGGTTTTAACGTGGCTTCGTTGAGATAGCCACGTAACTCTTCACGCAGGCTTTCGCTTTGAGCCAGGCGTTCGTGCGCGTCGTCCGCCAGCAGCTCCTGGACCAGGTGATTTACCGGTTGGTGTTTTTTTTCTTCATCGATAAAGGTCTGCAAGTCGAAGTAGCGGTCCGGGTCCAGCAGGCGCAGTCGGGCAAAGTGGCTTGCAATGCCCAGTTGTTCCGGCGTCGCCGTCAACAACAGAAGTCCGCGGGCTTGCCCGGCCAGGGCTTCGATACAACGGTATTGTGCACTGGCCTGTTGTTCATTCCATTGCAGATGATGCGCCTCATCTACCACCAGCATATCCCAGTCAGCTGCCAGCGCCTGTGCGTGGCGGTCGGGGTTGTTGCAAAGGTAAGAAAGCGTGCACAGCACCAGCTGGCTGTCTTCAAACGGATTGTCGTCCTCTCGTTCTTCATCGCCTTGTTCATCGCGCTCTTCATCGACCTGGGCATCGTCCCCGTCAGCCTGATCGACAATCGTGAACCGCAGGTTAAAACGACGCAGCATCTCCACCAACCACTGGTGCAACAGGCTATCCGGGACTACGATCAGTACCCTCTGGCTGGCGCCACTGATCAACTGCTGATGAAGTATCAATCCGGCTTCGATGGTTTTTCCAAGGCCGACTTCATCAGCCAGCAAAACCCTGGGGGCATGGCGGGCAGCCACTTTGGCGGCGATGTATAGCTGGTGGGGCAATAACTGAACCCGCGAACCCAGCAGCCCGAGCACCGGAGATTGCTGGTGGCTCCGGCTGTGCTCGAGTGTTTCACAGCGCAGTTCGAAAACTCGGTTTTTATCGATCTGACCGGCGAATAAACGATCTTGTGGTTTGCTGAACTGGACACTGCTATTGAGGTCTTTTTCAGGCACAACGAGCGTTTGCTCCGACTCGTCCAGACCGCCATAAATCAGGCAGCCATTGGCCTCCATGACCTCATCAATCATCAGACAGCGGCCATCTTCCGTACTTACCTGCTCGCCCACCTGGTAATGCACCCGGCTCAGCGGGGCATTGTCCGTGGCATAGACACGATGCTCCCCGGCGGCGGGGAAGCTCACCTCTACCCTGCGATTTGCGGTAGCGACAACGACACCCAGCCCTAACTCGGACTCGGTATTACTGACCCAACGCTGGCCGGGCAGAAAGGATATTGCACTCACGGCTTCACCACCTTAGAAGTGCTTTTACTCCGAACCCATAAACCGGTCGGCCAGGCTGGTATAGCCAGGCTTTGCGGCAGGCTTACGGGCCGGCGGACTACGCCGCTTTTTGGCCTGGGCTGGCGTGTTCTGTTTATTGCCGTTGCTACCGCCATTTGCATTATTAGCAGACCTTGTGTTGCGGCCGCTGTTCGCGTTTCTAGCGGACCGGCCGTTGCGGGAATTGTTGGAATTATTGGGTCGACGGTTGTCTTGATGCCCGCGCCGCGCCCTGCTCTCGGGTTCGGCCGGAGCCCGACCGCTTGATTCATACCCCTCCGGGACCTTTTTGGGTATTTCCTGCTTGATCAAACGTTCGATATCCCGCAGCAGTTTCAGCTCGTCGGGAGAGACCAATGAAACCGCCGTACCCTCGTTGCCGGCACGTCCGGTACGGCCGATGCGATGGACATAGTCTTCCGGTACGTTGGGCAGTTCAAAATTGACCACGTGCGGCAGCTGGTCGATATCAAGCCCACGTGCAGCAATATCTGTAGCAACCAAAATCCGAACTGATCCTTTCTTGAAGTCTGCCAGTGCACGGGTTCGCGCTGCCTGGCTCTTATTGCCGTGTATGGGGGTGGCACTCAGGCCATCCATCACCAATTGCTTGGCCAGGCGGTTGGCGCCGTGCTTGGTGCGGGTAAAAACCAATACCTGCTGCCAGTTGCCTGCGCCGATCATGTGGCTGAGCAACTCGCGCTTGCGACCCTTGTCGACCGGGTGCACCAACTGCTCGATCAATTCGATCGGAGCGTTGCGCCGCGCCACCTCAACCAATTCAGGGTGATTCAGAAATTGATGTGATAACTTTTTGATTTCACTTGAGAATGTAGCTGAGAACAACAGGTTCTGCCGGTGGCTCTTGGTCGGCAACAGCGCCAGTATCTTCTTGATGTCATGGATGAAACCCATGTCCAGCATGCGGTCGGCTTCATCCAGCACCAGGATTTCAACCTTCGACAGGTCAACCGTTCTCTGGCGTGCATGATCCAGCAGCCGCCCCGGAGTTGCCACCAGGATGTCTACGCCGCGGCGCAGTTTGTCTTTCTGGGGGTTGATCTTGACGCCACCAAAAATGACAGCGCTGTTAAGCGGAAGGTGGCGCCCGTAGGTCAGAACACTTTGTTCAACCTGCGCCGCCAGTTCACGGGTCGGTGTCAGCACCAATGCGCGAACGGCTCGAGAATTTTTATCCACTGCCCGGGAATTCAACTGCTGTAGTAATGGCAGGGTAAACCCGGCCGTTTTACCAGTGCCCGTCTGGGCTGCGGCCATGATATCCCGGCCCTCCAGAATCAGCGGTATCGCCTTGGACTGGATGGGGGTAGGTTCGTTGTAACCCTGCTCGCTAATCGCACGCAGAAGTTCGGCCGAAAGGCCGAGAGAGTCAAAAGACATTAGGAAATGTACTCCGATCCTGCTCTTTCTCCACGATTATTTCGCGTGGGAATCGGTCCGAGCGGGATGTATAAAAGGAATTGCAGGCCAACCGATGTGGCCAGGATGGCGCGATTCTAACAGAAAACGCGCCAACCGGGCTTTTTATTTACTGGGTGGGAATCCCTGATAGCTGCTCGCACAACTCCACGTTGTCCAGACCAACACGCTGAATGGGGATGACTCCCTGCCGGTCGACCGACGGAATGTCAAAGGTCACGCTTCCCGAAAGGCAATCTGTAAACTCAACCACCATCGTTCCATCTTCCCTGGAAGCCGGTGCCGGGTCGCCCGAATCAAAAATGCCCCCCTCTGTGCTGTAGATGGTGAGTTCAGCACGGTTGCCCGTGAAGCTCCCCTGGGCCGTCATCCAGCGTTGCCCCGGCCCACCCAACATTGCATTTACTGAGTCGTCGGGACGTTCCGTATCAAAGGTAAACCAGGCCACAGACATGACTTCCATTTCGGGATAAACCACAATATAAAACCCCTGCCCGTCGGTATCGATGTCGTACCAGGCGTCATTCATCCCCGCTGAAATCTCAAACCTGCTCTCCACCCCATCCTCGGTAATGTCTGTCTTGACCAGGTACTCTTCTGTGACTGGGGTCGGGTTTCCCGGATAGTTAATCAATGGCAGATCACTAAAACTGGAACCGGCATCCCAGACTGGCAGTGCGGCAATGGCATCGACTACTTCCATACCCTTTGTTACCTGCCCAAAAACCGTAAAACCACCGTTCTGATCGTCCAGGTTTTCCGAATTGTCAGCCAAATTGATAAACCACTGACTGGTTGCGCTGTCTGGGTCACCACCTAATTTGGCCATTGCGATGGTACCGCGCAGGTTTGAAATTCCCGGCTCATTGACCACGGGGGAATCGATCGGAACCGGCTCCACTGCACCGTCAATGTAAGCGAACCCCCCGCCCTGGATGACGAATCCCGGCACGCTCCTGTGAATAAACGTGTCTACGTAGTCACCATCACTAACGTAATTCAGAAAATTGGCGACCGTTTGTGGAGTCTCCTCTTCAAACAAGTCAATTTCCACTTCGCCCAATGGAGTCTGCAAGGTAACGCTGCTGGCCAATACAGGCGCAGAAAAAAAGCATGCAACGATAAGGCAGGCTGTCGCACCCGCCAGGCGGGTCATCAATCGGGTCATCAGCACAGAAATTTTGCTCCAGAATTACTTTTACAGGTGGTCAGGTTTTTTCAGGAGCGAATTGTGCAGGTTTGTAGCCGCAGGTTCAAGGGGTGCGAACCCGGGACAAATTACACCAGGTCGATGGCTAATTGTTTCAGATCCCTTAGATTTACCGTCCGCAACGCGGCTGCATGTGTGGCCTGCAAAACCACACGCGGCGCCACTCCGGCTTCCATTGCCTCCCGCCATCGGGCGGCACACAGACACCACTGGTCCCCGGGTTTCAGCCCGGAAAACCCAAATTCCGGATTTGGGGTGCTCAGATCGTTGCCCCTGGAAGCCGAATAATCAAGGAAATCTGCCGTGACACGGACGCAGACTACGTGCTGCCCGAGGTCGTCACGGCTGGTATTACAGCAACCGTCGCGAAAAAACCCGGTCAGCGGGTCGTCAGAACAGGGAACCAGGGGTTCTCCCAACACGTTTAGTTTAGCTTCCATAGTTATATCCTAGTACATCTGCAGGATAACGCAGCCCGGATCGACCATGACACTCAGCCCCGAACACTTGCCCCAACGTCAGCTGCGATACTGCGGGACGCCAGGAAAAAGTGTGCGATTGACCAGGTTTTGGCCACCAGCGCCGTGCCGATGATCGCATAACGCAAGCCGCCGGCATCACCGTAGTCGGCGCGCAACAAATCAGACAGGGAGCCGACGATTAGCGGACCCAGGCCCAGCCCGATCAGGTTCACGATAAAAAACAGGGCAGCCGACGCGACCGCCCGCTGACGCAGGCCCACCAGTGAATGCGTCACCGCGAGACACGGCCCGAGCCACATTGCGCCCAGCACCACGTAAGGAACATAGCTGAGGAACATGCTCCCCGGTGTCAGCGCGGAAAAAGCAAACACCGTCAGCGGTAGCGTCACCAGCAAGGCAATCGCCGGTGTCAGCACGTACCATTTCTCACCGCGTCGGGCCAGCCTGTCGGCGATCCAACCGGAGGATACGACACCGACAACGCCGCCGATTCCCATGATCAGGGCAAGTCGCCAGCCCACATCGCCAATGGCCATATCGTAGGACCTGATGATGAAAGAAGGAACGAAATTGCCGACACCGTAGCCAGCCAGTGACTGCAGGCTGGCCGCCATGGCGATGTGCCTGAAAGAGCGTTTGGACCAGAGCAGTCGCACAGTGTCACGAAATGAGGGCCGGACCGAATCCTCGTCATCTATTGTGTGTTCGAGGTTTCCACTTTCAATGCGCTCCGCCATTCCCCGCGGAGGCTCCTTGACGGTGATCGCCACCAGCACAGCCACAAATATTCCCGGCAAGCCAACCACGATAAATGTCGTCCGCCAACCCAGGCTTTCTGCCACCCAGCCACCGAATCCATAGGCGAAAAGGTATCCGATATAAACGCCCATCGAGAAAATCGACAGCGCCAGCGCCCTTCGCCGGAGCGGGAAAATATCCGAGATCATCGAATGCGAGGGCGGACTGCCGCCCGCCTCGCCGACCCCAACGCCGATGCGCAGGATCAACAAATGTATAAAATTCTGTGCCGCGCCGGACAGCGCGGTCATGATGCTCCAGAAAGCAAGCGCGGTGGCCACGACCCGCTTTCGCCCGACACTTTCAGAAAGGTGAGCAATGGGCAGGCCGAGTACCGAGTAAAAAACCGCGAACACGAAGCCTGACAACAGGCCCAGCTGCCAATCCATCAACCCCAGGTCGGCACGAATCTGCTCTTGCAGAATCACGACAACCTGGCGATCGACGAAATTAAAGGCATAGACGAGTGTCAGCATAGCCAACACATACCACCGGTATGCGGGCTGCTGGTACCTCGCCGTATTGTCGGGCTTCAAACTAACCGTAGTTCGATGCTACGAAATCCCAGTTGACCAGTGACCAGATCTCTCCCAGGTATTTCGGACGGGCATTACGGTAATCGACGTAGTAAGCATGCTCCCACACGTCAATTGTCAACAAAGGTGTCTTGCCGTTGCACATGGGATTCGCGGCATTTGAGGTGTTGACGATTTCGACTGAGCCATCATCGTTTTTGACCAGCCAGGTCCAGCCAGAACCAAAATTGCCAATGCCTGACTTGATGAAGGCGGCTTTAAATTCATCAAAAGACCCGAACGCCTGGTTTATCGCTTCTGCCAGCGCGCCTTCAGGTGCACCACCGCCCGCAGGGCTCAGACCATTCCAATAAAATGTGTGATTCCACACTTGAGCGGCGTTGTTGAAAATTCCGCCATCGGATTTCAGCACGATTTCTTCCAATGAAGAATTTTCAAATTCCGTGCCAGCAACAAGGTTGTTCAGGTTGGTGACATAAGCCTGGTGATGCTTACCATAGTGGTAGCCAATAGTCTCCGCAGAAATCACGGGCTCAAGTGCATCCGCAGCATAAGGCAGGGCGGGAAGTTCATGGGTCATCGATACGCTCCTTTATTCGGTGGTGATAAGTATGGGTTACCAAGCAGGTAGATTGGGACTCGAACCCAGCCTCTAAAGTGCAGACGCCAAATTTTATCCAGAAAACTTTCCTTAATTTTAGACCATCTGACGAATATTAAATTGTGTACATGTTTTGTACAGTATTATATGCTATTATCCAGTCTATAGACAATGTTTGTACAGCTTTAGGAATGCACTATATGAAACAGCCGCAACAAAAGCCTGATTGGTTCGTTGACACATCGCAGGCCACGATCAACATTGAGATCACCTATTTCATCGGCGAGTCCATCCTGGAAGACCGGGTAGAGGACGCATTAGATTACAAAGCCATTACCAAACAGGTGATCCAGCACGTAGAAGAAGGCCGCTTTCTTCTATTGGAAAAACTGGTTGCCGATGTAGTTGGCATATGCAGCCAGCCCCCGAGCGTTTAAATTCGCGCGCGTGGCGATCGACAAACCCCATGCCCTGCGCTTCGCAGACTCGGTATCTCTGGCGCTTGAATATCATGCCAGGCAAGACAAATCATTAACACTTCTGGAGAAAGCATCATGAGCGCAAACCCCATTTACCTGACTAAGGCTCCTGCTTTAGCAGAATTCGAACTCAGCAAAGAAGCCATCCTCGTTCGCAACACGCTCATCGAGCGCGGCCTGGAAACACCGATGATCGACACCGGCTTGAGCGCTGAGGAGAAATACCAGAGGATCCAGTTCCTGATGTCCGAAGTCATTGAAACACTGGGCCTGGATTTGACCGATGACAGCCTGGCAGAGACGCCTCATCGAATCGCCAAGATGTATGTACACGAGATATTCTCCGGCCTGGACTATCAGCATTTTCCGAAACTGTCTCTGATAGAAAACAAGATGGGTGCTGATGAAATGGTCAAGATCCGTGAAATTGATCTAACCAGTACCTGTGAACACCACTTCGTGACTATCGACGGAACCGCTAAGGTTGCTTACATACCTAAAGATAAGATCATCGGCCTGTCCAAGATCAACCGCATCGTCCGTTTCTTCGGTCAACGTCCCCAGGTTCAGGAGCGCTTGACCCGCCAAATACTGGTCGCCCTGCAGGTACTCCTGGGAACTGATGATGTCGCCGTCAGCATTGACGCCACTCATTACTGCGTCAAATCCCGCGGTGTCATGGACACGAACTCCCAGACCAGCACTACGGCTTTGGGCGGTTGCTTCAGAGAAAATATCCACACCAGGGCCGAGTTTCTCAACCCCTGATGTCAGCCGGCATCTGATTTAAGAAACGAGCGCGAAGCGCTGCTTATTCCGCGAGCGCCATTTCCACAGCTGCGACCAGGTCCGTATTTTCAGGCTTGGTACGTGGGCTGAACTCGGCGATAACTTCGCCGTCCCGGCCAATCAGGTACTTGTGGAAGTTCCAGGTCGGATACGTTCCGGCCTCATCTGCCAATTCAGCATAGAACGGGTGTGCATCACTGCCCTTGACCGTGGTTTTCTCAAACATCGGAAATTCAACACCGTAGGTTAAGCGGCAGAATTCTTCGATCTGATCCTCTGATCCAGGCTCCTGGCCAAGAAAGTCATTGGAAGGGAAACCCAGAACCACCAGGCCGTCCGACCCGTACTTTTCATAGAGATCTTCCAGGCCATCGTACTGCGGTGTGTTGCCGCACTTCGACGCCGTATTGACGACCAGCAGAACTTTGCCGGAATAGGCTTCGCACAAATTAACTTCTTCCTCGGACGCAAGTCGCCGGAAATCCTGATCAAGCAAGGCAGGATCACAGGCAAAGGCACTAAAACTGATCGTGCTGGTAAGTAAAGCCAATAAAATTTTCATCGAATTCTCCAATGGATCAATTAACCAATTGTACAGTTTTTGTATAGTTATACAACAGCTTTGGAGCGCAGCGAGCCTCGCCGGCGCGCCACGGGAATCCAGCCGGGTCAGTCGACAGAAACCAGCTCAATGTCAAAATTCAGTGCTTTACCTGCCAGCGGGTGATTCCCGTCGACCGTAATTGATTCTTCTTTTACATCGGTAATCACCAGGTTGACCAACTGTCCGTCCGGACCCTGCGCCTGCAGACCCATGCCTTCGGCTGGCTCCATGTCATCAGGTAAAGCGCTTTTCGGGACGTCCTGGACCATGGCCGTCTGGTGCGGACCGTAAGCGTCTTCGGCCGGGATATTGACGGTCTTGCTGTCACCTACCGTCATGCCATCAACCGCTTTATCGAAACCCGGGATGACCTGGCCTGAGCCCAACTCAAATGCGAGAGGGTCGCGACCTGCTGAACTATCGAACTGAGTACCGTCATCAAGCGTGCCGGTATAGTGAATTTTTACTGAATCGCCTGTTTTTGCCTGGCTCATTTTTTTCTCCGGAGAAATAAAAGCATGTCATCATACAGCAAGCTCGACACTACGTGATGAAAACAGATGCGATTGACTTTCGAAGATCAGGAAATGCTGGACGGGAAATCCGGCGAGGCCGTTGCCCTGGCCATGCGCATACTCAGCGACATGGGCCGAATCCAGGGCGCCAAAAAACTAATTTCGATCAGCTCGACACATATCGATGGATGTTTGTTTCACGGCGAGAGCGGCGTGGAGTTCGCTGAACGACTGGTCGCAGGACAAGGCCGTGTGGCGGTTCCCAGCTCGCTCAATGTCGGCGCCCTTGATTTACAACACCCGGACAAAGTCAGGCTGCCTGAACGGGAGCGAGATTTGGCGAGGCGGCTGATGAACGCCTATGTGGCCATGGGCTGCATCCCCACCTGGACCTGCGCACCTTACCAGGCAGGCTATCGACCGAAAAAGGGCGAAGACATTGCGTGGGCCGAGAGCAACGCGATCGTGTTCGCCAACTCGGTACTGGGTGCACGCACCAACCGGTACGGTGACTTCATGGACATCTGTTGCGCGCTTACGGGCCGGGCCCCGTATGTGGGTTTGCACAAGCCAAAAAACCGCTATGCTACGTTGCGCATAGAAACCTCACAGATTTCTGCGCAACTGAAGCGTGAGGACAGTTTTTACGCCGTATTCGGGTCATGGCTGGGCCGAATCGCAAGCGATGAGATCGCCGTGATCACCGGCTTTCCCACCGACGTCAATGACGATCAGTTGAAATCACTGGGTGCCAGTGCAGCGTCCTCCGGGGGCGTCGCACTGTTCCATGTCGCCGGCGTCACACCGGAAGCTCCAAATGCAGATGTGGCATTGAATTACCTACCACCTCGCAGAGAAATATCGCTGAGTCTTGATGAACTGGTCCGTGAACGCGACAGACTAAGCACCGTTACGTCAAAACAGCTTGATGTCATTGCGTTGGGCAGCCCACATTTCTCTCTCAACGAGTTCTCGGAATTACTTCGTTTACTGGACGGGCGCAGTTGCACCATCCCATTGATCGTCTGCACCGGGCGCCACGTCATCAACAAACTGGAGGTTCTGGACTGGATCCCGTTGATAGAAAAAGCAGGGATAGAGTTAATCATTGATACCTGTGTCGTCGTTACGCCCATCCTGAAGCAATCCAGCGGGGTACTGATGACCAACTCCGGTAAGTTTGCGCATTACAGCCCCTCTTTAACCCAGCATGAAGTGGTGTTTGGCAGCCTGGCGGATTGTGCCAATAGCGCTGTGGCGGGCAAGGTCGTGCGCGATGAAACAGGATGGTACTGAGATGTCTGCAATGAACACCAGGATCTTGATTGAAGGACAGGCACAGGGCCCCTTATTGAGGTTGAGCGAAGACATCAGTTTGTGGGGCGGCGTCGACCCGCTAAGTGGGATGATCATTGATACACGTCACCCGCAACACGGCCGACGCATTACAGGAAAAATCCTCGCAATGCATCGCTCCATCGGGTCCAGTTCCGGTAGCTCTATCCTGCTGGAACTGATGAAACACGGACGCGGGCCGCTGGGTATTATTCTGATCGAAGCGGATTTCATCATTACCCTGGGGGTGCTGGTCGCGCGGGAAATGGGTTTTGGAGACATTCCGGTGGTACAGATCGAAGAAAGCGACTACCCGTTGCTACCCGCCAACGCAAGCATCGGACTGGACGGCACACTGACCGAACTGCCTTGATGGGCTATTTAGGTTCGGTTGAGGGGCCGGAGAAAACCACCCAGGTTGCAAAATCGTCGGTGAAGTCTTCAAAACGATGAGCCACTCCGGCCGGAACGAACATCAGGTCACCGGGCTTGAATGGATGGCGTTCGTCAGCATTCCTGAAAAAACCGGTGCCTGAAATGACAACATACACTTCGTCAGACCAGTGCGGTTGCTGTGGATCATGGCCAACGGGTTTGTAAATCTCCACCTCGGTTTTCCCGTACTTAAACAACTCCAACCAGGTGTTTTCAGTGTCAGTCTCTAATTGCTCCAGCGCCTGTTCCGGGCACAAATGGTGTTTTCCAAGTGAAGATTCAGTCATCGATGCTTACTCAATTTCAAGGGGTTACACTGACATTCTAAGGTGATTCATGCTGGATTCCCAGCAATAAAAGCTTATTCATGCATCTTTTCTTCCCACACGCGACATAGCTCGATGATTACTTCCACCGCCTTGTGCATGTCCGAAGTAGATATCCACTCGAAGCGGGAATGAAAGTTATGTTCGCCGGCAAAAATATTGGGCGTCGGCAGGCCCATGAAACTCAGCCGTGACCCGTCAGTCCCGCCTCGAATCGGCTCGACTCGAGGCTCCAGACCGCTGCGCCGGTAAGCCTCAAGAGCATGCTCAACCACGGTGGGATGATGATCCAGTACTTCCTTCATGTTGCGGTAGCTTTCTTCAACCTCGACCATCACGCTGGAACCGGGGTGTGCAGCCACAGCTTCCAGGGCAATCCGTTCGACGGTCTGTTCCATTTCGTGCAGGGCGGGGGTAGCAAAATCCCGAACCAGCAATTTGACAGAAGTCCGCTCCACACCGGCGTCAAGCATGTAGGGATGCACGAAACCTTCGTATCCTGAGGTCGTCTCCGGGGACAGCCCATCCTTCGGTAAGCGGTTGATAAAATCTGCCGCCACCTTGATGGCATTGACCATTTTCCCCTTGGCAAACCCCGGGTGCGTGTTACATCCCTGGAAAGTCAGGGTGATCGCGTCGGCGGAAAAGGTCTCGACCTGCAGTTCCCCCAGAGTTTCGCCATCCATCGTGTAAGCGCAATGTGCCCCGAAGCGCTCCACATCGAAAAACTTTGTGCCGTTACCCACCTCTTCATCCGGCGTGAAACCGACCCGGATCGGGCCATGGGCAATCTCCGGGTGTGCCAGCAGGTATTCAACCGCGCCCATGATCTCGGCTGCGCCCGCCTTGTTGTCGGCGCCCAGCAGGGTCGTCCCGGATGCGGTAATGATGTCGTTACCGGTTTGTCCGGCGAGCAAAGGGTTTTCAGCCGCTGAAATGACCGCTTCGGGGTCATCCGGAAACACGAGATTTCCACCATCGTAGTTGCGATGCACGATGGGCTTGACCCCTGTCCCGCTCATTTCCGGCGAGGTATCCACGTGAGCGAGGAAACCGATTACAGGAACATCAGCCCGCGTGCTGGTTGCGGGCACCGTGGCGAACACGTAGCCGTATTCATCCATGGTGACGTCCTCCAGGCCAAACCCCTGTAATTCACTCTGCAGCAGACGCAGCAAGTCCAGTTGTTTTAATGTGCTTGGAAAAGTTACTGAGTCTTCACAGGACTGGGTGTCAATCGTCACATAGTGAAGAAATCGTTCAACGCAGTTGGTTTCATATCTTGGTGAACTCACTCTATTTCTCCCGATTCAAAGAAGGTTCTGAGGTCTTCATCCTGAGCGAGTAGCTGTTGAAAAACAGGCCCCGAAACCAGCTCTGCGTAGCTGACTGAGGGCAAATGACGCTCACGCAATGCGTGGATCAGCTTGAGTGTACGAAACGCATCGAACCAGGTATGCATCTGCCGGGTGAACTGGTCCAGGTCACTGCTTTGGCGAAACGCATGGTTCAGTGCTTTTTCTGCCCCGATTTCCTGTAGGCTTTCCAACAAGCCCGGCTGACCGGACACAGCTTTGGCAAGGCCTTCCTCTGACCCCGACTGCCAAATCTGTGGCCAACTCTGCAACCAATGCCGCAACAATGGGAACACCCCTGAATCGTAAAACCGATAATCCCTCACGGGGTCGTCCAGGTCTGTGATCCGGTTGACCGCCGCGCCGGTACCGAATGGAACCCGGTCCGATCTGCGCGCTTCAATCTGCAGCGGCTCGCAATCCGTTCCTGCAGTCAGCTCCCGAACCTGCCCGACTTTGGCCAACTTGTTGAGCAGATAGAAATCTTCCCCGGCTTCGCGTTTCGGGAAACCACGCACCTTGGCGTAATACTCGGCGCTGACGGCCATGGTGCTGCCGATGGTGTTAAAGGCATATGGAGAATCGGCATATCTCAACCCAGCGACGTAGTAGCGTAAAGACAACTCATACAACCAGGTTGCCCTCAACACCTCTGCCGGCACCTCACTGTCCGCAAACGCGGTATGGCAGTAGGGGTACACCAGGGCGGCATAGGTCGAAGCAGGGAAGCGATCTGTATTGGTGCACCTGAAGTAGGCATCGGGCAGGTGAACGTCACCGTCGGTGCAGTGTATCCAGCCGGAACGGATACGCTCGCGATAAATCAGCGCAATGGCAAGATCGGCGCCAATTTTTCGTGCCAGCCCTACTCCGCCCCCCTCGGGCAATTGACGCCCGGCACTGAAGCGATCCACCAGTAACAAGTCCCGGGGGGCACGCGGATCCCGCAACAGGCTCATGCCGAAACCATCTGACACGGGTGAGTTTTGCCAGAGTAAGGCATAGCCTGCCTCTATGCCTTCAGCCAGGTTTCGGTTGTTTTTTGAAACCTCCTCGCTTGCCAGCGGTGATTCATTGATCACCAGGATCATCAGGCAGCGCCCGCCACAGGGAGGAGGAAAACGCAAAAACCCTGACGTTTCATTGCAAGCAGGAATCACAACAACGTTCGCCCATGGGGCCTTGCCCGGAAAGGTATCCGGCAGGTTTTCGAGCGCAGTGGCTTCCGGCTCAGCGTACAGTTGCAGGTATTTTTCCATTTTCTTGCCGATTGTAAACGATAGGCCTAGTGTAACGCGGGCCGGATCGGTAGTTCACGAACAATGGCGGCTTCTGCCTCGAGCAGCTCCTCCAGTCGTGGCAGCACTTGCACTGGATCAAAGTAAGTTTCAGCCAGGCGATAAAACAAATCCTCGTGCTCCAGCTCGGAGCGGGTGATCGCCTGGTAAAAGCGTTTCATATCACCCTCCGGCAAGCTCTCGGCGATCAGGCCAAATCGCTCAGCACCACGTGCCTCAACGATACCGGCAATCAGCAGACGGTCCAGGAAATAGTACGAAGTGCCCTGCCGACTGTGCCGTCGCAATGCATTAACGTAGGGATCCTTTTCGTCAGGGAGCAAGGTCAATCCCCGCTCCTGCATCAATTTAACCACTGCCCGAAAATGACTGAGCTCTTCCATGGCCAGGTCGATCATGGCACTCACAAGTTCCGGTTTATCCGGGTAGTGGGACACCATCGTCAGCGCCATGCTGGAGGCCTTTTTCTCGGCCGCCGCATGGTCCGGCAAAAAGGTGTCCATTGCATCAATGACGGAATCCACCCATGCGTCCGGCGTTTTGAATTTGAGCTCGATCAAGTAAGGTTTCCCAGCTAAGAAAGATAAACAGGAAGTATAAACTACCTTCTATAAAATCCAGCCAGATATCAAGCAGCATGGTCTAGAATGAGCCCATGGCCGTGAGCAAACAATTTGATCCTATCTCCGGCCCCGTTGTTCCGGTGTTTTTTCACTACGCCATACCCTCGGTGATTGGCATGCTCGCTATTACATCGGCGGGCATCATCGACGGGATCTTCATCGGCAACTACGTCGGCGCAACCGCTTTGGCAGCGGTGAATATCAGCATGCCGGCGCTATATATCTTCGTCGCCGTCGTCTTCATGCTGGCGGTGGGCAGCTCGGTCATGTGCGGCAGGTTCATCGGCGAGAACGACTCTGCGTCTGCTTCCTCCATTTTCAGCAAGACCATTTACCTGATGCTCGCCATCGCTCTGTTGATCACCAGCCTGAGCCTGGTTTTTCTGGATGAACTGGTTGTCATTCTGGGGGCTAACCAGGCCCTGGCCGGACTGGTTCGGGAGTATATGGAAATCATCCTGATCTCCACCCCACTCTTTATCATGGCACTGACACTGGACTACTTTATACGTGTGGACGGACGGCCGGTTTTCGCCTCGGCCGGCCTGGTAGCTGTTGCCGTGGTGAACATTATCCTGGACTGGTTGTTCATCGTCGAGTGGGGTTGGGGATTGTCCGGTGCCGCCTGGGCGACGGCGCTTTCCTACTTGTGCATTTTTGTAATCCTGCTGAGCCATTGGTTCAGCTCACGCTGCACTCTGAAGCTGGTCTCCGTCCCGATGCGCTGGCGGGAAGGTTGGGACCAGATGTTCAGAGCGGCTTATAACGGTTTTTCAGAATTTGCCAATGAAAGCTCGATCGGCCTGATCACCCTGCTGTTCAACTGGATCATGATCACCCGCCTGGGCGTGGAAGGCGTGGCGGCCTTCACGATTATTAGTTATCTGTTGATGATCGGCATCGAGGTCAATTATGGCGTTGCGGAATCTCTGCAACCATTAATCAGCAAAAATCTTGGCGCCCGTCAATCAGACCGTATCGTTCACTTTTGCATTGTGGGGCTACTGTCATCATTCGCGGTAGGCCTGGCCGCAAGCAGTCTCTTCATTTTCATGCCCGAAACACTAGTGTCCTTTTTCCTGAAAGAAGGTGAAACAGGCACCGAGCTGATTGCGCTGGCCTTTATTGGTGTGTTCTGGCCGGCATTCCTGTTTAACGGCATGAACATCACGCTGGCTTCGATCCTGACCGCCATGCACAAACCCCTGCCCTCGGCGATCATCGCGCTGTCCCGTAGCCTGGTGTTGCCGGGGCTTGGCCTGCTGCTGCTTCCACGCTGGTTCGGAGACCGGGGAATCTTCCTGGCGATTCCGCTGGCCGAAGCGCTGACTTTCGCCGTGGCGTTGTTGCTAATCGCGCGAAACCGGCCCGCACGGGTAGTAGCGGCGCTGGGCTGAGCCAGGCTGGCCTTGCCAGAATTTCTAATCCGACCCAATCACCGTCAGTTCCTCGACCAGGTGGTCTGCGCCATAAACGGTGCTCAGCGCTTCCAAAATAATAGTCGTGTCCAGGCCTACCGCACGATTCATGCTTTCATCGAACCAGTAATTTCCGGCGATGGAGTGAATATTGCCATCGAAAGCCAGGCCCACCAGCGCGCCATCAGCCGCAATAATGGGGCTTCCCGAATTGCCGCCCGTGATATCCAGTGTCGCCACGAAATTGAACGGTGTATCCGGGTTGAGATTTTCTTTGGCGTCGACCCAACTGGCGGGCAACTTGAAAGGACGATTACCCGTTGCCCGCTCGAACAATCGACGGGTTTGCGTGAAGGGAGCAACCATCTCGCCCCGTTCCTTCCAACCCTCTACAGCGCCATACGTTACGCGCAGAGTGAAGGTTGCATCAGGATATTTATCCGTTCCATATAGCTGGAAGTGCGCATCCGCAATTTTCTCTTCGCCACGGGTGAGCGGCGCCTCAACTTCATCTTCATATCGCTTATGCAAAGCCCGCCCATCCTCATCGACCGAAAGTGCCAGCCTGATCATTGGATCATCACTGGCCTTAACCGCCTCTATGCCGCCGTCCCAGAGTTCTTTGCGATAAGCGGCATCAGCCAGCCGGGTTTTGTCGACCAGGGCGTCTGCGATCGTGTCCGGTGCATCATTTCCGAGAATCATGTGGACATATTTGCTGTCCGGCCCCAGCCACTCACGCATTTTGTCGAGTGAAAACGTCAGCCGGAGCTTATCGTATCCCTTGTCGATGGGACGTGCGGCCAGGAGCCGTTGCTCGACCTGTGGCAACGCAGCGTCGGTGTAATTCCGCATTCGCTGATTATTCGGCAACTCACGTTCCGCCGTACCGCGAACAATGGTTTTTGCATAGCCGTAAAGATCGCCCATGAGTCCGGCACCGGCTTCAATAAAGAGGTGTTCCACATACATATTGCGACGCGCTTCGACGGCGGCGTTTATCAAGTCCCAGGCATCACCATAGGCAGCCCGCAGCTTCGCATCTCCGTCGACCGAGGCCCGCATGGCCAGTTCCTCGCGCGTTTTTTCAGCCATCATCTCTTCGTTGAGCAAAGCCTTGAGCCGGTTTCGGACAACTTTGATTCCATTCTCAATCCCCAGGATATTCTGTTGCACGATACGGGCAGCTTCCGGGCTTGTGTTTTGCCAGACCAGCATGCGGCCACGTAACTCGGTATTTCGCAATAACCACAACTGGTAGACCTCGTCACGCAACATTCTGAGTTGCGCCATCGTCAGCATTCGATTGGTTGAACCTGGATGACCACTGATGAAAACCAGCTCTGCTTTTTGCGGCCCCTCTTTGCGCCACTTCAAAAAATGGGGTGTCGATGCCGGACTGCCATCCTCATAAACCCTGAGGAAAGACATATCCAGACTCCAGCGAGGAAAGTTGAAGTTATCCGGGTCACCACCAAACGCAGCGATATCCAGTTCCGGCGCGAACACCAGCCGGACATCGGTGTAACGCTTGTACTTATAAATGAAGTATTGGCCGCCGTTATACAAAGCAACCGCCTCACAATTTAATGTGCCACCGGAGGAATCCTCGCATTCAGATTCCAGATCGGTGAGTTTTGCTTTACGTGCCTTGTTCGCTTCTGCATCCGTAAGGTCCTGCGTGGCAGCCATAACCACAGACGTAACATCATCGAAGTCCATAAGTACCGAAACCTGCTGCCCCGGGCATTGCAGTTCTTGATTCCTTGAAGCGGCCAGGAATCCTTCATCAGACAGATTGCGTTCTTCGCTACTCAGGTTTCTGATACAACCCCACGTGCAATGGTTGTTGGTCAGAACAAGGCCGTCGGGTGATGCAAATGATCCGGTACAACCATTTTCAAGCCTGGTTGTTGCCAGCTGCGTGGAACGCAACCATTCGTCGTTGATTTCAACGCCGTATTTTTCTGCGATCCGATCCGATGGGAAATTGTCGATGGTCCACATCCCTTCGTCGGAAAATACCGTAAAGGGCATGAGCATCAGGGCTGTAAGAAGAATTAATTTGCGCATGGGGATGAGTCCGTCATGTGGATTGGGTTAAAAAGAAACTCGTGCCTTACTCTAGCCGGTCTAGCAATGCCTGGAAACGCGGGTGCCCACGTAACGGCACCAGGTCAGAGTCATGTTCCAGCCAGGCCCGGTGACCATAGCCTTGCGAGATAGCCCGGTCCAGAAGGTCGATGGCTTCATCGAGTTCACCCAACTGGGCATACATGCAGGCCACGTTGTAAATAATTGCAGGTTCGTTGGTATCGGCCTCCAGTGCACGCCGGGCCCAGTCCCGGGCGCGTTCCGTTTGACCCAGCTCCACCAGTGCATAAGCACCAAAAGCCAGGGCACGGCCGTCGTCAGGGTGCAGGTCTACGTGTTTCTCTGCATTTTCCACGGTCTTGCGGGCGGCTTCCATGCGTTCATTTTCCCGCCCCAGTTCTGCATAGGCCATGGACAGAAACGATGGCGCCTGGTAATCCTCCGGATTGACCCGGCAGGCATCGTTGAACAGGCGGGCGGCTTTTTCAAACTTGCCCTGCGACAGAGTGTCGCGACCATAAAAATAATAGGCCTCGTACAACGATGGATTGAGCAGGATTGCGTTTTCAAAGGCGCGTTCCGCCTCTTCGTGCTTACCACTGATAGCCAGGGCGGTGCCGCGAGCGGCATTGGCCTCGGCGGAATCCGGGTCCAGTGTGATCGCCTTAATGCTGGCCTCACTGGCCCTGCCAATGTTTTCGTCAGAGGAGTCGGCCCACTGGTATAGCAGCGAATAGGCATCTGCCATACCGGCATAGGCCAGTGCAAAATTCGGATCCTGCTCGATAGCCTTGCGGAACATCAGAATC
>RCNC010000908.1_pt1 | contig 19665 bp, 14 predicted proteins | sample 2041301 | NCBI WGS metagenome assembly RCNC01 (sample SAMN09708231, study PRJNA481090) | Marine sediment metagenome, whole genome shotgun sequencing project. | biome: marine sediment; feature: ocean; material: sediment; isolation source: Sewage treatment plant 13A marine sediment (STP13A) ...
CCTTTTGCAAAAGGGAGAAGGAAAGGAAAAATACGATCTGAAGCCAAAGATTGCAAAATCCTGGGAGCTCCCAAAAAGGATGCCATGGCGGAAGAAAGGGTTGCCGCAACAACACCGGCCGTAATCAGGGGGCCGAATATCGCCACATTGTTCATGGCTGCATAGTCACCCCTGAGAACCGACTGCGGCAGCGATGCAGAAAAAATAACCGCCGATAGAAAATAGACCACGATGGAAATACCCACGGCCAGAAAGGTTCCCAATGGAAGGCTTTTTCCCGCATCTTTCAGATCGCCGGACATACTGATACCCTGGGTAAACCCCGTTACCGCCGGAAAGAAAATAGCAAAAAGAATCCAGAAACCTGGCCCATCCAAAGGCCCTCGCCAGTTCTGCACCAGATTTGTGGACTCCCATCGCATGATGCCGCCCCAAAAAAACGATATGATAGCGGCCGTCATAATCACCATGACTACATATTGAAAACGTGTGGCCCAGTCAGCACCCAGCCATGCGAATATAAACAGTAAAACAACAGCACCACCCGCCACAAACTGCGGCCCATAAAGCTCAAAATTCAATAAAGGAAGCATCTGGAACATAACTTCCCCGAAGCCGATACAGTAAAAACCGATGGAAACCGACTGGGCCAGGAATAAAACGACCCCCAGGGCCCCCCCGAACTCCGGACCGAGGGTTCTTGAAATCAGGTAATAGTCCCCGCCACCTTTTATTTTTATGTTGGTGGCAATAGCGGAAAGGGAGATGCTGGTCAAAACGGATATCCCATTGGCGAGAATCAGGATAGCCAGCGCTCTTCCTAATCCGGCGTTTCCCACCACATAGCCAAGCCGTAAGAAGAGGATAATACCCAGTATCGTGAGGATGCTGGGTGTAAAGACACCGGAGAAAGTGCCCAAGGTTCCCTGCCGATCCAGGGCCGCCTCTGTTTGGGGACGATTTTTCATCATATGTTTGAAATAGTTTATTTCTCGTGTTAAATCAAGGAATAGTCGTTTTGGGACACGTGGGAATAGAAACACAAGGGTACAAGGAGTCAAGAATCCAAGGGGCCGAGGGAAAGATCGGAAACACTCAACTAAAAACCCCATGTAGTTCTCTGATTACTGTTGTCAGATGACAGATCTTAGCTACTAACCAAGAACCAGGCGCTTATCCTGAATCCTGGACCCTGGAATCCTTGGACCCTTTTTCAGGCAAACTGGGAAATACATAATTTCTCAGATTTTTCTCAACAATGAATATTGGATAGAGGCACATGAACCAACCAGACGGATACAGTATCGAGGAAAACATTCTACGCAGATCATATGCCATCCGATCCTACGAGGTAAATGCCGGCGGTCGATTGTCAATACCGTCCATTTTCAATCTGCTGCAGGATGCCGCCAGCAGTCACGCGCTGAAGCTAGGTCTTTCCGTACCTCAGTTACTTGCCAACAACTATACCTGGGTACTTTCGAGAATTTATCTCAAAATGAATCAATATCCTGGATGGGGAGATACGATCCAGGTTCACACGTGGCCCTCCGGAATTCAGAGGGTATTCGCTTTAAGAGATTTTGATCTCCACCAAGACGGCTGCAGTATTGGATCCTGCATCAGCGCCTGGATCATTATCGATGCAGCAAACCGTCGCCCGGTCCGGCCCACATCCTTTGCCCGGCAACTTAACCCTGTGGACAGAAAACATGTGCTGGAACACCCGCTCGGAAAGCTGCCCGTATTGAAAACACCCCAAATTGAAAAACGGTTCAGTGTCAGGTATCGGGATCTCGACATCAATCAGCATGTCAATAATGCCAGTTATATTGAATGGCTGCTGGAATGCCTTCCCGGTATCGTTGAGAACGGCCGCTGTTTATCGGAACTGGAAGTCAATTTCCTGGGAGAGGCGCTCCATGGAGATACCGTCCTGGCAAGATGCCAAAATCTGGACGAGAAAAGCAAGTTGATTGCCCACGATATTCTACGTGAAGCAGATGGCCGGGAATTGATCAGGGCCAGGACATCCTGGAGAAGACCAGACTGTTAGGCTATTAGACTGTTAGGCTGTAGGCACCTAATAGCCTAACAGCCTTCAGCCTGAAAATCTGGATTGCAGAGATGGCCCCCTTTGTCCGGCAGATCCACTGGCACGACAACAACGGCGTCAAAGATGATCATGTGGGTCTGGGTAATTGAGTTTGTCGATAAATTGTTGTTGCTTCGACATATAGGTGGTGATATGTAGATATTATCGTGATAATTCGACATATTGGGTGGTGATAAAATGAAATTCAACAGCTATGTACCTTATAATGACCTGCCAACACTCCCTCCGAAAATCGATATCGAGACAAAGCCGATTCTGAAAAAAGCGATCAATGCCAACAAAGCATTAGCCGGGCTAAAAGGCGTATGTAGTACAATCCCCAATCCTTTAATTGTGGTTAACGCTATCATTCTTCAAGAAGCTAAAGACAGTTCACAAATAGAAAATATCGTAACGACAAATGACCAGCTTTATGTAGCCTTCACCGAAACAATTAATACATACGATGCGCATACGAAAGAAGTTTTACGTTATCGTGAGGCATTATGGGAAGGCTTTAACCGTCTTAATAAAAATACCCTGCTGACAACAAACCTATTCATAAACGTTTATAATGTGATCAAAGCAACTTCAGCCGGCATTCGTAAGACACCTGGAACTAAAATCGCTACATCCACAGGAAAAACACTTTACACGCCACCTGAAGGGGAAAATATCATTCGAGACAAATTAAGAAATCTTGAAGAATTTATTCATAATGACAAGGATGATATTGATCCGCTGATTAAGCTGGCACTTATTCATTATCAATTTGAAGCCATACACCCCTTTACAGATGGAAACGGCCGGACAGGACGCATTATTAATATTTTGTATCTTACATTGAATGGGCTTCTGGATTTGCCTGTATTGTATTTGAGTAAATACATTATTGAAAATAAAGAGCTGTATTATCAATTATTAAGAAATGTATCCACAAAGAACGCATGGGAACCGTGGGTTGAATATGTGTTGGATGGTATCGAAACAACCGCAATTTATACCGAAGAAAAAATTATCAAAATTCGAAATTTGCTTGATGATACCATTGAAAAAGCAAAAGTTGAATTGCCTAAAAGGGTTTATTCGAAAGAACTCATTGAGCTCCTGTTTGTACAGCCGTACTGCAAGGTAAAACAATTGGTCGATGCCGGTATCGCAAAAAGGCAAACAGCTGCTGTGTATTTAAAAGAATTAGAGAAAATAGGAATTCTAAAAAGCAGGAAAGTGGGAACGGCAAAGCTATATTTAAACATAAAGCTGTATGAATTGTTGTCATAATGTAATATGGCGATGTCATCGACATATGCTCATGACACTGTCGAAAATTGATTAAAATTTCGACATATAATAAATAAAATCATAGCACGATTTTATAGAACGCGACGATGTCGTTCCGATACGAAAGTCTAAAATTCCTATCCCACGCTGCAAGCAGCGGGGAATTGATCAGGGCCAGGACATCACAGGCTAATGCAGACTGATAGGCTGTAGGCGCCTAATAGTCTAACAGACTACAGCCTAAGACGCTAAGTGAATATGACAAAATCGATTCTTATTCTTAAAATGGGTGAGACCTTGCCCTATCTATACCAGCGACGGGGTGACTTCGAAGACTGGGTAATGGCGCCCCTAGAAAAGGCCCATATAGGTTTCAATGTTGTTTCACCATACAAGGAAAACCTTCCATCCGATCCCAGCAAATTTGCCGGCATCATCATCACCGGGTCGCATGCCATGGTCACGGACAGGGAAGATTGGAGTGAGGAGACCGCCGCCTGGATACCCCGGGCCATCGAATCAGAAATCCCCCTACTCGGCATCTGCTATGGGCACCAACTTCTGGCCCATGCCATGGGCGGCGTCGTGGGAAACTTCCCGACCGGGGTAGAACTTGGAACGGTGCAGGTCACCCTGACCGATGAAGCACACAAAGATCCCCTGTTCAAAGGGTTGCCCAAACGCATATGGGCACATGCCAGCCACACACAAACGGTCGTTCAGCTCCCTGCGAACGCCATTCTTCTGGCTTCAGGTGAAAATGAGCCTCACCATGCCTTTGCCATGGCCCCCTGTGCCTGGGGAGTCCAGTTTCATCCGGAATTCGATGCCGAGATCATGAATACCTATGTTCACGAATTTTCAGACCTGATGAAAAGACATGGACAGGATCCAGATAAGGTTATCGAGGATATTACAGAAACCCCTCTCAGTCAGGTCCTTTTAGAACGTTTCGTTGACATCGCCATATCCTACCAATCCGCCGGCAATTCATAACAATCGTGAACCAAATTCATGAAGGGCCTTGCGTATATCGTCTTTATTCAGATATAGACACAATCTAAGGAATAACCAGATCGGGTCATCTCCAAAACAGTTGATCTATAGGGGTTGTCAGAAAAATGTTCCGATTGAGAAAAAAAGCACGAGGAAACCATGAGCATCCAACAAATGGCGGAAGCAGCCAAAGCAGCCGGTATTCGACTCGCTGCAACAGACGGTGCTTTAAGAAACAAAGCCCTTACCTCTATTGCGACGGCATTGCACGAAAACCAGTCTGAAATTATAGCGGCAAACCAGCGCGATCTGGACAACGCTCAGTCCGAATCTCTTTCAGCACCGTTACTGAAACGGTTGAAATTCGACCAAGCAAAGATCCTGGAAACCAGCCAGGGGCTGGAGAGTCTTCGACAACTTCCAGACCCGGTGGGTAAGACAGTGTACGCCACAGAACTGGACCAGGGTCTTGAGCTTTACAAGGTCAGCTGCCCCATCGGTGTAATCGGTGTCATATTTGAGTCCCGTCCGGATGCCCTGGTGCAAATCTCGTCACTTTGTCTGAAAAGCGGCAATGCCGTTCTTCTGAAAGGCGGCAGCGAAGCAGCGCACACCAACAGGACACTGGCGGACCTCATTTCAACAGCAGCAGGGCAAGCAGGAATTCCCGACGGCTGGATAGGGCTCATGGAAAGCCGGAGCGATGTTCAGGAACTTCTCGGTCTGGATCAGACCATCGATCTGATCATACCCAGAGGCAGCAACGCTTTTGTAAAACACATCATGGACAACACCCGCATTCCGGTGCTGGGCCATGCCGATGGCATCTGCCACGTGTACGTCGATAAGAAGGCCGATCTGGACATGGCTATCCGCATCACCGTGGACAGCAAGTGCCAGTATGTTTCGGTCTGTAATGCCGCTGAAACACTTCTGGTTCATGCAGATGTGGCCCGGGATTTTTTACCGGATGTCCAGGCGGCCTTGGCCGCACACAATGTCGAAATCCGGGGGTGTGCACGAACAGCCAGGTACATCGATGTCATTCCAGCCACCGAGGCAGACTGGCAAACCGAATACCTGGATTATATCCTGTCCATAAAAATTGTCGATACCCTGGAACAGGCCATGGGCCATATCAACCATTATGGCTCCGGACACACCGATGTTATCGTCAGCCATGATAGACAGCGGGCGGATATCTTCATGCGCCTGGTGGATACCGCGGATGTGATGATAAACTGCAGCAGCCGCTTCAGCGACGGTTTCCGCTTTGGACTCGGCGCAGAGGTAGGCATCAGCACCAACAAAATCCATGCCCGGGGGCCCGTGGGCATGGAAGGGCTCATGATCCATCAATGGCGGCTCATAGGCAACGGCCATATTGTCTCTGATTACGCTGGCAAGGGCTCAAAGTCCTTTACACACAAGGCTATCCAACAGGAGTTCAAGTGAAATTGGACCGAAAAACCTACCTGAAAAAAGTAAAACGGGCCGTCATCAAGATCGGCAGCGGTGTGCTGACCCGTAAAAGCGGCTTGAACCTGAATTTAATCGACGATCTGGCCACCGAAGTCTGCAAGCTCCGCAAGAAGGGAATTGAAATCATTCTTGTCTCTTCGGGAGCCATTGCAGCAGGGTTAAAAAAAGCGGGTCTGTCCAAACGCCCGACGTCGCTTTCACAAATGCAGGCGCTGGCAGCCATGGGGCAAAGCAACCTGATCATGGCTTATGAGGAGGCTTTTTCCAGACAGGGGGCCAAAGCCGCACAGATATTACTCACCAGGGATGATCTCACCCACCGGCGACGATATCTGAATGCCAGAAACACCCTGATGACCTTGTTGTCCTGGAAGATCATCCCCATCATCAACGAAAACGATACCGTCGGCATCGACGAGATTAAATTCGGTGACAACGACAACCTCAGTGCCCTGGTGGTCAATCTGACGGAATCCCACTTGCTGGTGAACCTGACCAATATCGACGGTCTCTACGATAAAGACCCGAGATGTCACCCGGATGCACAGCTGATCCCCCTGGTAGAAAAGGTGGATCGGCGAATAACCAGGGCGGCCAACACCATACCCGGTTTTCTGGGAACCGGTGGCATGGCCAGCAAATTGATGGCGGCCAGAAATATTTCCCTGGGAGGTATCGCCAGCATTATTGCCAATGGCTCTAAACCGGATATTCTGAAAGATATATTTTCCGGAAAATCCTGCGGCACATTTTTTCTCCCTGAAGCCAGCGCATTGAACAGCCGCAAGCAGTGGATCGCCTTTACCAAAAAAACTAAAGGATCCATCGAAATCGATAAAGGTGCCGAAAACGCACTGACAAAAAATGGCAAGAGCCTCCTTCCCTCCGGTATCACCGCCGTTGAAGGTCGATTCAATATGGGGGATTCGGTGGTTATACAAGACAAGAACAGGCAAAAAATCGCCATTGGTATGGTCAATTACAGCTCAGGGGATCTACAGAAAATTATCGGTGCCCGAACCAGTCAGATTGAATCGATCCTCGGGTATCGCCATGATGATGAAATCGTTCATCGTGACAACCTGATTCTCGAATCCCGATTGGAACGGTAATAGCAAACACATTCTCCATTATCTGTTGAACTAAAACTGTCCTGTTTGACGCTTGATAAATTCGAAATTCGAATATCGAAATCCGAAACAAATCCAAATATCAAATGCTCAAACAATTGAAGTTCCCCGCCGCAAGCAGCGGGGAATGCGCTCGCTGGTGCGTTTCAATAATTATTTGCGTCATGTGGCTTTAATGGGTCTGGAGGCTAATACGGCGTTGGAAACTTCCGTTTCAAGCAGACCGCCACTCCCGAACCCGCCCGGAGAAACCCCTCCATGGGAGCTGACTTCAAAATCAGGATAGGCATTACCCCCGTGTTCTGTGAAATCGAGACCTTCGATCTCCTCTTCTCTGGAAACTCGCAAACCGATGGTCTTGTCGATCAGTTTGAACATCAGATATGCCGCCGGAAAAACCCACATAAAACACGCCATGATTCCTATCATCTGCACACCGATGAGTTTAGCGGATGTACCACCCATATTGAAAATACCAGCTGCCAGCGTGCCCCATACACCGTTGACGCCATGCACAGAGATGGCTCCCACGGGGTCATCTATCCGGATTTTTTCAAAAAACATGACGGAAATCACCACGATGATACCGGCTACAGCACCAATAATAACCGCGCTCGTAGGGGAAACCGTTGCACAGGGGGCTGTGATGGCCACCAGTCCTGCCAGGGCGCCATTGAGACTCATACCGACCTCGGGTTTTCCATATTTGATCCATGAGGTAAACATGGCCAGAACGCACCTGCCGCTGCCGCCAGGTTGGTATTGACAAAGATCATGGCAATATCCTTGTTCGCAGCCGTTGTCGAACCGGGGTTGAATCCGAACCATCCCAGCCATAAGATAAAGACACCCAGGGCAGCCAGAGGCATGTTGTGTCCCAGAATCGGTTTTATTTTACCTTCCTGGCCATATTTACCCAGACGTGGTCCCAAAACGATGGCACCGGCCAGAGCAGCCCATCCACCCACCGAGTGAACCACTGTTGACCCTGCAAAATCGATGAAGCCCAGGTTTTCCAGCCATCCGCCACCATGAAAGAGGCTTCCCCATGCCCAGCTGCCGAATACCGGGTATATCAGGGCGCTGAGAATGATACTGTAGACAAGGTAGCCTGAAAATTTTGTTCGTTCCTCCATGGCACCCGATACGATGGTTGCGGCAGTAGCGGCGAAAACCACCTGAAACATCCAGAAGGCCAGCACCCATGGATCACCGTCAGGACTGAAGTCACTAAGAAAAAACCCGGAAGTTCCGAACCATCCGGTGCTGCTGCAACCAGTGTCCACATATAATCGGCATGGGACTGGACCAGATTGATGGCGTGCCGGTTTAATTCGATGCTGAGAGATTCATCTCCGGCCCAGGCCATGGAGATGCTTATCAGGGTCAATACCGCCGAAAAAATGATTCGTTTCACGTTTGTTTCCTCCTTGATCTTAAAGTTAAACCACGTATCCAATACATTTGAATTATGATTGGGTTTAGAGCAAAGAGGATGCCAGAAATTAACGTACCCATGTAAAACTGACTAACTTGCTGATAATACATTTAATTTAAATATTTTAAAGTGAAAGTGCTTTTCGTAGTCCTTTCAACGTTATTACATAATTGTTCTGTTGATATATATTTATTGCAATTATGCAATGTTATTCTTCAAGAGAATTCGCTCCTGTTCACAGGGATGCTCGGGGCAATTTTGTTGAGGCTTTGTCTTGCCTGTGCTACACTTGCGCAGTTTTTCAGTCTGGAAATAACGTTAATACTGTTGTCATAAACCATACGCGCAAGGCAGATGCGATTGAGGAGATTTCTGGGATGAGTTTAACCGGTCTGATTATTCTGGCTGTCATCGGCGGGGTTGCGGTGACGATTCAGGGGCAGTTCATGGGCCTGCTGGATAAAAGCATGGGCACCCTGGAAAGCGTGTTCATAACCTATGCAAGTGGTGGGCTCCTGGTGGCCGTGGCCATGATCGCTTCTCGTGGGGGCAACCTGAGAGCTGTTCAAACGGTTCCGTGGTATACATTGAGCGCCGGCCTTATGGGCCTGATCATTGTCGGAACCATCAGCTACACGGTCCCCCGGCTGGGTCTGTCCAAAGCCTTTACCATCATTGTAGCCTCCCAGTTTCTGGTAGCGTCCATACTGGATCATTATGGTCTGCTGGGCGCTGCTGTACGCCCCATGGATTTGTCCCGCCTGGTGGGTATGGCCCTCCTGGTTGTCGGAGTCTGGCTTAGTGTCAGATAAAGGCGTAGACCCCGTAGGGGCAGACCGGTGTGTCTGCCCGGATGGTCGCCCGGTTAGGTCCATGACAGAGAAAAAAATACCGAGGAAACCTATGGATAAACACGAAACGGGCGAACACACCGGTTCGCCCCTACATCGGGTGGTCCAATGGGCCACGGATCGAGAAAATCCTTTTGTGAAGACCACACGCTAAAGGGATAGAAGGGTATCAAGAGACACATTACTGATCATTGGCATGAATCTGCTGGACTTAGTGCATAGCCAAGTCAAGGTGATGGGGTTTCCCGAGAACATTTTTAAAATATTCAAGCATGAGAACCGAGCTTAATTCATATCTGTCCATCTTTTCCACCTGTTCGTCCTTGAGCAGGTCAGTCACCCACCTGGAAGACAATGATTTGTCATCGGCATATCTTTCCCGAATCGACTTCAGATAAGACCGGTTCAACTGTTGCAGCTCTTCCATTTCCATTGCCTTGATTTTGGAAAAATACCTTGTCATAACCGCAACATCAGGAAGGGATGGATTCTCGACAATCGATTTATAGGTCTGACCAAACCGCTGCAGGCCTTTGTATATATGATGTTTCTTTACCATGTTGATTTTATTCCAGCCGGCATCGAGCCACTTGAATGCCCCACATTTAACCTGTCTCGTTTCTCCCTGGGTTTCGTAATAGACGATAATGGAAAAGGAATCATACATATACGAACGGATCCATCCCAGTCCGGTTTTGTTCAATCCCTTTTTGTCTGAATAAAGATAGGTCCAGTCGGTATCAGCCCCCAGCACAACCCCTTTTTTTCCGACGTTCGATACACCGGTTTGATTGCCCAGGGAAATCAGAACATTATTTCCATTATGTTTCATCAGAATAAGCGTTCGATCCAGTTCATAACGGTAATATGCCCCTGTATGGATATCCGGTGTATTTTCCATGATCTCCCGACCCTTAACAATAACGGGGCCATCCACACCATCTATATTATTCCATAATTTCGGTGGGTTGTTACTTTCAGACCAGTAGGAAAGCCGCACCGATGAGGGATTCATTAAAAACGATGGCATTTCCGGATTGAAGGAAAGTTTCAGAATGTCAGTCAGGCCTTTATCCAGGGTGATTTCATTATAAGCCGAGGTGCCATCGAGCGCCCTATCGGCATAATAAAGCCTGCTGCCCTCCTTTGAAGCCACTATGAAATTGAAAAGCCCATCAATAATCTCCGGTTTAAATTCCTGATCACCATCAGGTCCGGTCAAAGCCAGAAGATGCTTAAACGCAGGATTCAGCGCCTCGGGGACCTTCTCTTCCATTAAATCGGTTTCCGACCAGGCTGCGTGAGGAGCCCAAAGAAGGACGATCAATAAAGTAAAGGTAATCCACAACCATTTCAATCTGTTTTCGATCATACTTTCCGACATATTTTTTCTGTACATAGGAACCATCACCATAAGGCTGAAAAAAAAGAGCCTCTCTCCTTAAGAGAAGCTCTGGGGTGTTTGATATATAATTATAATTCCATAACGGCTATTGTCAACTGGTAAAGCTTTAAGTGATAAGCACCTTGATTTATTGTTATCATTATAAGTTATCTCGGCCCGACCCCAGTCGCCAGAAATATATAACCAGGATCTTGGTATCAATTGTATATCACAACATGGCGGACCGATTATCCGACATAATTTGATACAATATCAGGGCTTTTCCACAGAAAGTGCAACCGCTTCTGTAACTAGGAATACCACCTTTTCACCCACCTTGCGCTGGCTCAAATCAATGTCATCGCGAACAGGAAGGGTTTTGACAATGCCGTCATTGAAGCGCACGGTGGCCGTGCGGTTGACCTGGTCGATGGCCGTCACTGTGGCGGTGACCTTTACGGCTTCGGCAACAACGCCGCCCGGCTGGGCACCTTTAGGCGCGAGCGCAACACCGGCAGCGTACGCGTCAGGCACAGATGCACCCTCTTCGTCGAGGTAAACAACCACTTCTTCGGTCAGGGTGGCCTTGACCAGATCACCCACGCTGATTTGATCGAAGTTAACTGCTTCCGGCGGCACCCTGACCGTCTTTTTGTCACCTTCTGGCAACAAAAGAGTCACCTTGCGGTTTTTTGTGTCTATGGCCGTGACCTTTGCGGTCATTTCTATACTGTTGACGATAACACCACCGGGCACACCTTCCTGCACGACGGTGGCGGTGTTCACTTGGGCTGGGGGCGGAGGCGTTGTAGTTGCACAGGCCGCAAGCGTGAAAAGAACGGCAAAAATCAGTGCCAAGGTATTGGTCGGACCAGCGGTACTTGTCAAATGGCTGAATGGTTTGTATTGCATGCGTCATCTCCTTTTTATGAAATATTTGGCCGGTTGTGATTATTATCGCATTTGGATGTAAAACCTTTTATTGTATGAGTGAAATAGCAATGTTCATGCCAATGGCTCATCAATTCCCAACCACCTGATTATTAAGGGTTTGTTAAATGGGCGGTGTATCATAAAAAGAATAGGGTGAGACAAATCTGTATCAAATGTATTGTAAGGTAAGAAAATAGCGCCAAAATTGGTGCAGATCTCCATTCTATATCTTGATAACCGTTATTGAAGAACCTCGCAGCATGCGAACCACTGCCGAACGGCAGAACCTACGGGGAATGCGCTCGCTATTGCGGTTCAGAGAATATATTTAGAAATAATCTCTTTCATAATCTCGGTGGTGCCGCCACCGATGGACAAGATCCGGTTATCCCGAAACAGTCTTTCTACCAGATAACCACGCATGTACCCATAGCCGCCGAATATCTGGACCGCATCATAAGTGACCTTGTCGCTGACACTGCAGGCAAAGTTTTTGGCCATGCTGATCTCTTTGATCTGGTTCTGCCCGGCATCGATTTTTGCTGCGATACGGTATGTAAATTCACGGCTCGCTTCCACAAGCGTTGCCATATCCACCAGCTTGTGCCTTGTCACCTGGAATCCCTTCAGTTTCCTGCCAAAAGCATCTCTTTCCCCGGCATAGGCAATAGATGATTCAAGAGCCAGTTGGGCCGTCATGTTGGCCATGATTGCCAGGGCCAGTCTTTCACCTTGAAAGTTTTCCATGATGGTGTAAAAGCCGGCATTTTCATCCCCCAGTCGATTCTGTATGGGAACGCGACAGTCATCAAAAAATATCTGGGCCGTGTCCGATGCCCACCAGCCGGTCTTCTTCAGTTTCTCGGAAACAGAATACCCCGGGGTTTCCGATTCGATGACCAGAAGACTGACGCCGTGGGCACCGGTTTCTCCGGTGCGTACGGCACAGGTAACCTGATCTGCCCGGTATCCGCTGGTAATGAACACCTTGCTTCCATTGACCCGGTAGTAATCTCCCTCTCTGACAGCCGTTGTCTGCAAATTGGCCACATCCGACCCCCCTCCCGGTTCGGTTATAGCAAGTGCCGATATTTTTTCTCCCGCCAGAACCGGCTTGACAAACCGTTCTTTCTGGGATTCGGTTCCGGCCGACAGAATCGGGGGAATGGCGATATTCAGGCTGCCCAGACCCGCTACCAGACCGCCTGACCCTGAGCGCATCAATTCCTCGGATACGGCGATGTGAAAAAAAATGTCTCCGGGTATGCCGCCGTATGCTTCAGGATATCCCGTTCCGAGAATACCTACTGCCGCTGCCTTTTGATAAAGCTCCCGTGGAAATTCCCCGGCTTCCTCCCAGTCATCTATAAAGGGAATAATCTCTTTGTCCACAAATGCCTTGATCGATTTCCTCACCATGTCATGAGCTTTACCGAAGTATTCCTGACAGTTTGCTTTGGAGCTGAATTCGTATGTCATAATAGACCGTTTTAAGTTTTAGGTTTTAGGTTTGTCTACCGCTATCAGCTATGAGCAACAATAAATTACGCGCATAGCGCTAATGTCGTCCGAAGGACAAATGACAGCCGAAGGCGTAATGACGCGCGCAGCGCTAATATCGCCCGTGGGGCTAATAACAGCCGCAGGCGTAATGACGCGCGCAGCGCAAATATCACAATATTGTTTTGGGCACGTCAATGATCCTGGCCCTCAGGTATTCACCCAGTGTTTTGGCCTGGGGGTCGCTCCTCAGGGACGCGGCCACACCGTCGCCCAGCAAGCCTTTGATGTAGAAATTCAAGGCCAGGAGGTTCGGCAGCTCATAGCGCTCGATTTCAAAATCCGCCATATCTTTGAGAAGTGTTTTCAGGTGTTCCACCGACAAAAAATCTCGTAAAAAGGCAAACGCCTCCGGTGTCTTTGCCCAGACACCCAGGTTGGCATTGCCGCCCTTGTCTCCCGAGCGTGTGGCAAACAATTTCCCAAAAGGCACTGATATGGTTTCACCAGGTGGAACCGATGGAATCGGTCTTGGTTGAAGCGGTCCGGCATCCACCGCTTCTCCCGGAGCAAGAGATTTGACAATAAACTCCTGGCCATCGATAAAAACATGCTGTTGGATATGGTCGTTCGACACCAGTGCCGGCCAGTGTACAATAGCCGGGACACCCTTTGTGGGAGGGGCTGTGGCCGTAAAACCGGGGATGCTGGCCAGAGCCAGCTCCACCAGTTTTGAAGAAAACAATGCCACTTTTTTGAGATCCGGATCCATCACGGATATCCGCAGATGCGCAAACGCCTCCTCGTTGATTTGTGGATTTTTCTTTTCCGAGCGAACAAGTTGTACATCCACCACCGAAAACAGTTTTTCCCCACCCAGACTTTCAAAGAGAGCATCTGTCACGATCTGTGCCTTTTTCTCGATATCGAGTCCGGTCAGGACGATGGTCATGCTGTTACGATATCCCCCCAGGTTGTTGATGCAGACTTTGGTGGTGGGGGTGGGGGGCTCCCCCTTGACACCTTGAATCCGAACCCGGTCGGCAGCTTCCTGGAAAATATCGATGGTGTCGAAACGGGCGGCCACGTCCGGTGTCAGATATCTGGGTTCCCGGACTTCATACAATAACTGAGCGGTTACCGTGCCAACCGAGACCAGTCCACCCGTGTAAGGATGTTTGGTAATGACCGAGGACCCGTCTTTTTCAAGCTCTGCAATGGGAAAGCCTACATTTCTGAAAGAGGGTACTTCCTCGATAAATGAGTAATTGCCCCCCGTCGCCTGGGCGCTGCACTCTATTACATGGCCCGCCACCGCCGCACCTGCCAGTGCATCCCAGTCTGTTTTCTCCCATTTATATTGCCATGCCGCGGGTCCCATAACCAGTGCTGCGTCGGCAATGCGTCCCCCCACGACGATGTCCGCACCGTGATCCAGTGCCTCTACAATCCCCCAGCAACCCAGATACGCGTTGGCTGAAATCGTCTGAGCATTGGCATCTCTCAAGGCGATCCCCTTGTCCATGTGGGTAAATGATTCTCCTTTACCCTGGAGATCCTGCAATCGCTGCATCAGGTTGTCACCCTCAATATAGGCAATTTTGGGGTGAAGACCCAGGGTGGCCGCAACCTTCTCAAGTTCTTTGGCAAGTGACGCTGGGTTGAGACCTCCTGCATTGGCGACAACCCTGATACGCCTGTCAAGACATTCCCCCATAACAATTTCCATCTGCTTTAAAAAGGTCGTGACATAACCTGCATTGGGGTCCTTGAACTGTTTCCGAAGAAGGATGGCCATGGTCAACTCGGCCAGATAATCACCTGTCAGAAAATGGATAGGACCGCCCTGGACCATCTCCTGTGCCGCAGAAAACCTGTCACCGAAAAACCCGCTGCAATTGGCGATGATTAATTTCTCGTTAGATAAATTGTTTGTCTCATTCATCTGCAAACTCCTGGGACAACCTGACGGTTGTCGGATATTAGCTGTTTGCTTTTAGCCCTTGGCAGTCAAACAGCTATCGACTAAGGACCATTGGCCATTTCCTGTAGGCCACCATCTGCCGGCATTGACCCGCCGATTCCCGAAAAAATATAATTTGTCGGTGCTTGAAAAGTCAAGCACCAATAAATTCGTTTCACAAATTTATAAAACACATCTTTGTCGCTTCCAGGTTTACCCCAACGTTTCAAAAGCCGGAGGGTAAACAACATTGGGGTTTAGATTCTTCGGTTACCATACAGTGCATGATCAGGTTTTGCCCACCCAAGCCCTTTGCGATCTCAAAGCCTTTGTATTTGCTATCCAACCGAGATTATGCTTAATATTCACTTCATCGTTGTTGTCATATGTATGTTTTATTTAACGTCCTGCCAATCAGTTCAGAACGTTATGTTTATACCGCTTATCATAATAATGTTCCGAAAATTGGTTGGCGGCATAAGGGTTTGTAGCAGAAGAACGGTCCTCAATCGGAACGTTTTTCTGACAACCCCTGTATATCGGTTTAAACAATCATTCCAGAAAGGACTTGACCATGAAAGACGTTGTTATTGCATCGGCATGCAGGACCGCCATCGGAGCCTTCGGGGGGACCCTGAGGGACACCATCGCTTCAGAAATCGCCAAGGTTACCATGCAGGAAGCCATAGATCGGGCCGGTATCGATCCCGCAACTATCGATGATGTGCGTTATGGCTGCTGCCTAGAGCCGGTAGACACATTGAATGTCGCTCGAACAGCTGCCTTGCTGGCAGGTATACCCGACACCGTTCCCGCCGTAACCATCAACCGCGTGTGTATTTCGAGTATGGAAGCGACTATCTCCGGAATGGCCATGATCCAGGCCGGCATGGCCGATATCATTCTTTCCGGGGGTGTGGAGCACATGTCCGGGGTTCCCTATGTCGTGCCGGCTGCCCGTTGGGGATGCCGCCTCCAGGATCAGGTCTTCGTGGATGCCCTGATACGGAGTCTCCATTGTGGCTCCCATGTGATACCCCATCCTGAGAACGGGCCGGTCAATGCAGACGAGCCCCCCTTAAGCTATTTTAAAGGAAAACCGTATATCATGGGCCATACAGCAGAATTTGTGGCCCAGCAGTATGGCATCACCCGGGAAGAAATGGATGAAGTGGCCCTCAGGAGCCACAACAACGTAGAGCGGTCAACCCAGGACGGATCGTTCAGGGAAGAAATCGTACCCATGGAAATTCCCCGGCGAAAAAAAGATCCCATTCTGTTTGATAAGGACGAGCACTTCAGACCCGGGATGACCATAGAAAAGCTTCGGAAACTGCCCCCTGCATTTATACCCAAGACAGGGAAAGTCACAGCGGGAAACGCAAGTGGCATCAATGACGGGTCGGCCGGAATGGTGATCATGTCCGCTGAAAAAGCTGCGACACTCAACATCCAACCCCTGGCAAAAATCAAGGCCGTCGGAAAAGGCGGGTGCCACCCCTCGGTCATGGGCATGTCACCCGTTCCAGCTGTCCATGACCTGATGACACGCAGTGGCTTGAAAATAGAAGATTTCGAACTCGTTGAAGTCAACGAAGCATTTGCGGCCCAGTATATCGGCTGTGAAAGAGAGCTGGGCCTGAACCGGGACATCACCAATGTCAATGGATCGGGAATCGGGATAGGACATCCGGTCGGTGCCACGGGTGCCCGTATCATTGTCTCTTTGATCTATGCCATGAAGCAGCGTGGAAATACACTGGGACTGGCCACCCTCTGTGGTGGCGGGGGCGTGTCCATGGCGTGCGCTATTGAAATGATGTAGGGTTGGAGGGTAGCTGAAAGCTGATGGCTATTTGCACCTAACAGCCTACAGTCTAAACAGCTAACAGCCTGTGGTAACTCAATGAACCAAACATCGGGTTGGTGGGGGAAGAAAAATAATTGTCATTTGCTGCGTGCCATTGTAGATTGTTTTAGGTTTTAAATGAAAACAAAGGAGCCGTCCCATGAAAGACCTCTTCAAAACAGTTTTGCATGATCAGCATGTCGGCCTGGGTGCCCAGATGGTCGAATTCGGGGGCTGGGTCATGCCCATACAGTACCCGCAGGGAATTGTTCAGGAGCATCTGGCCACAAGAAGGCACGCCGGTCTTTTTGACGTGTCGCATATGGGCCGATTTATTCTTCGGGGCCAGGACGCCCTGCCGTTTTTACAGCACGTCCTCTCCAACAACGCCAGCGGACTTGAAGAAGGAGAAAGCCAGTATACCTTGATTCCAAATGACAATGGCGGCGCCATCGACGATGCCTATCTTTACCGCTTTTATGCAGATGAATACCTGCTGGTCGTCAACGCCGGCAATCGTCTCAAAGACTGGGATCACTTTCAATCCTTTCTGCCTGATTTTAAAAATATGACCATGGAGGATAAAACCGAAGCCATATCCATGCTGAGCCTGCAAGGGCCGACGTCCAAAGATATTCTTCAAAAAATATTGGACACCGGAGCACTTCCGGAACCCATGCGTAACCAACTCAGCATCACCACCATTCAAGGAAAAAAAGCGTTGATCGCCCGCACGGGATACACCGGTGAGCCCCTCTGCTTTGAACTGTTCATCGACAGCGCAGACACACCCGGTGTCTGGGACCTGTTGATCGAGCAGGGTGCCAACCCCATTGGTCTGGGCGCGCGGGATACACTCAGGCTTGAAGCTGGACTTCCGCTGTACGGACATGAATTGGGTATGGATCCGGACAACAGGGAAATCCCTGTCTACGCGTCACCTCTATCAAGGTTTGCCGTGAGCCTGTCTCCCTTGAAAAAAAAATTCATCGGTCGCAAGGCCCTTGAAAAGCAATTTGAAGCACATAAAAAAATCACCGACCGGGACTATTCTCTCATCCATGACCTCCCTCGCTGCATCATGCCGGTGGCATTGAAAAAGAAAGGTGTAGCCCGCGCTGGATACAAGATTTTTCAGGAAAATCATCATATCGGATATGTCACCAGCGGCACCATGATTCCGAGATGGGAGATCGAGGGGGAAGGTATCTTCTCGAAATTGACCGAGAATCATGATCTCAGAGGAATCTGCCTGGCGCTGGTGGACAGCACCCTGGTGGAGGGTGACGACATCGAGATCGAAATCCGTTCAAAAAAGGCACCGGCGGTTATCGTTCCCTATCACATGCGAAGCGAAGCACCGCCTTTTGCCAGGTCTATCCCCTGGGACAGGATTGGGCCGGAAAAGAAATTGTCAGAAAAAGAGGAAATCTCCGAAAACGTTCAATCTCTGCTCAAAAAATCGATTCGAAACACAGAATGGCGTCAAAAGGAATGCATCAACCTCATCCCCTCCGAGCAGACCCAGTCCGAGCTCATACGCTTGCTCTCCATCATGGATCCCTGTGGACGGTATGCCGAACACAAGCAGGTAGGCGCCTTCAGTGAAGCCGAGGTTTTTTATTACCAGGGAACCGATTTCATTGCCGAAGTCGAGACAAGACTCGAAACAGAGTTAATAAAATTCTTTGGGTGTCAGCAGGTCGAAACCCGGCTGGTTTCCGGCCAGATGGCCAATATGGCCTTGTTCAGCGCAATGGTGGACTATATCAATCGAGCCGACCGAAAAAGTGAGCAACGACGACTCCGTAAGGTAATGAACAACCATATTATCAAGGGCGGCCATCTGAGCGCGCAGCCTATGGGCGCATTGAGAGACTTTGTGGCCCGGGACCCACTGTCTGAAAAACCGGCCGTAGTAAACTTTCCGGTTCTGCCCGAAAACCCTTATAAAATCGACCTGCGTGCCTGCGAGGCCCTCATCCGCAAACACAAGCCGGAGCTGTTCATCTTTGGCAAAAGCATGGTCCTCCACAAGGAACCCGTTTCAGAAGTTCGTCAAATAATCGATGGCCTGGGGATCGATTCGATCATCATGTATGACATGGCTCACGTTCTGGGTCTTGTAGGCCCTCACTTTCAGGAACCTTTTAAAGAGGGTGTGGATTTCATAACAGGATCAACCCATAAAACCTTTTTCGGAACACAACGGGGTATCATCGGTACAAATATCACGGATGAAGACCCTCGATTCAAACTGTGGGAAGCCGTCAAACGCCGGGCGTTCCCCGGAAGTGTCAGCAACCATCACCTGGGAACACTCTTGGGGCTCTTGATGGCTGCATATGAAATGAACCATTTCAAGAATGAATATCCCAAGAAAGTACTCGACAACGCACGTGCCTTTGCCAGGGCATTGAACGACTGCGGGTTGAGCGTGGCCGGTGATCCCGATATTTCTTTTACAGAAACCCACCAGGTTATACTCAACGTCGGCTATGCAAAAGGGCCTGAAATCGCCAGGAAACTGGAAGAGAACAACCTCATCGTCAACTACCAGGCAGCCCCAGTGGAAGAAGGCTTCACAGCTTCCGGATCTCTTCGCATGGGTGTACAGGAGATGACGCGTTTTGGCATGGAAGCCGGGGATTTCGAAGAACTGGCGCAATTTTTCAAGGATGTCCTGGTGGATAACCAGACTGTCAAAGAAGCCGTTATATCGTTTCGAAACCGGTTTTTAGATATGAAATACTGTTTTACAAC
>RCNC010000909.1_pt1 | contig 19645 bp, 21 predicted proteins | sample 2041301 | NCBI WGS metagenome assembly RCNC01 (sample SAMN09708231, study PRJNA481090) | Marine sediment metagenome, whole genome shotgun sequencing project. | biome: marine sediment; feature: ocean; material: sediment; isolation source: Sewage treatment plant 13A marine sediment (STP13A) ...
GAGGCCGAGGTCCTGGAACCGGTTGCTGTTGGGGCCGAAGGAGAGGACCTGCCCCTTGCTGGTCGCAGGATACTGGTCGCGGACGACGAACCCGACCAGCTCGACTTCATCTCCATGGTTTTGGAGGACAATGGAGCAGAGATATTCACGGCGACCAATGGCGACGAGGTGCTGGAGGTTGCCCGGCGGGAGAAACCCGATGTCCTCACCCTGGACCTCCACATGCCCGGACGGGACGTAGGAGAAGTGTTCGAGATGATTCGGGAAGACCCGGAATTGGCGGACCTGAAGGTCTGCATCGTTACCGGGAAGCCGGAGCTCAGGAGGCTTATTTACGACCGCTCCGTCAGGCCGCCTGAGGGCTATGTGGACAAGCCCGTGGACGAGAAACGCCTCCTGCTGAACGTGAGGAAGGTGTTGGAGGTCGTCCACCAGGACGAATAGATAAGAGCCCGAGAATAGACCAAGGCTCCACGAAGGCTTGAGAAGACGGGTTTCCCCGCCGCCGGTCGGTGGCGGGGGGCCTTATAAGCCATAGGGTGGCGGTAGCTAGCCTCCCGGGGAGGGTGCAATGGAACTGGACTATCGTGAAGTATTCGAGGAAATGCCCTGTTTCCTCTCCGTCCAGGACCGGGATTTCAAGATTGTCAAAACCAACGCACGGTTCCGGAAGTATTTCGGGGAGTTCGAGGGCCGGTACTGCTACCAGGTCTACAAACAAAGGTCGGAACGGTGCGAGATATGTCCCGTGGCTCGGACCTTCCGCGACGGGGAGAGGCACGAGAGCGAGGAGGAGGTGACCACTCTTTCAGGCGACACCCTCCATGTCCTGGTGCGTTCCAAACCCATCTACAACGAAGAGGGTGAGATCGTCGCCGCCATCGAGATGTCTACCGACATCACCCACATCAAGAACCTCCAAAAACTCCTTCGGGCCAGCCAAAAACGATATCACACCCTCTTTGACGAAGTTCCCTGCTACATCTCCATTCAGGACCAAGATCTGAACATCATCGAAGCCAACAAAGCCTTCCTGCAAGACTTCGGGAGGGCGTTGGGGGCCAGATGTTATGAGGCCTACAAGCATAGGAACACGCCCTGTGAGCCCTGCCCGGTCCAACAGACCCTGGCCGACGGAGTTTCTCACACCCGGGAAGAGGTTGTGACGTCCCAGCACGGGAAACGCAAGAACGTTCTGGTGACCACCGCGCCCATCAGGGAGGGCGGCGAGCTCACCGCCGTCATGGAGATGAGCGCCGACATCACGCCCATCAGGGACCTCGAGGACAGGCTTACTCAGCTCGGGCTTCTCATCGGGTCCGTCTCCCACAGCCTGAAGGGGCTCCTGAACGGGTTGAGTGGGGGCATGTACCTGGTGAACTCAGGCTTCAATAAGGGTGACCAGAGCCGGGTAAAACGAGGATGGTCTACGGTCCAACGGAATGCCGAGAGGATCAAGTCCATGGTTTCGGACATCCTCTACTACGCGAAGGACCGGGTCCCGAGCTGGGAAATGATCTCCACCCAGGAGATCGCCGAGGACGTGGTTGCCATGATGGAATCACGGGCGGTGGAACTGGAGGCGGACCTGTCCTTGGAAGTCGCCCCGGAGGCAGGGGAGTTTGAAGGTGACCCCCAGGCGGTTAGGGCCCTACTGGCGAACCTGGTGGAAAACTCCCTTGATGCTTGCCGTTTGTCCGAGTGTACCGAGGGTCACCAGGTGGTTGTCAGGGTAGCCGGCGATTCCGAGAGAATCCGGTACGAGGTGGAAGACGACGGGTTGGGAATGGATCAGGAGACGCAGGAGAAAGCCTTCTCCCTCTTCTTCTCAACCAAAGGAACGGGGACGGGACTGGGCCTCTTCATCTCCCACAAGATTGCCCGGGCCCACGGAGGTGATATCGACCTCTATTCAAAACTTGGCGAAGGTACCAAATTCGTCGTAACCTTACCCAGAGTTCGATCCAACGAATCGGTGAGTCCCGATTCTTCTATTTCGAGGGAGATAACGATCGATGCCTGATGGCGTAAAGACTATCCTGGTGGTGGACGATGATCCGGACGCTCGGGATTTCTTCATTACGGTCCTGGAAGACCATGGCTACAAAACCGTTTTTGCGAGGGACGGCAATGAGGCTCTGGACCGGATCGCCGAGGAACTCCCGGACCTGATCACCCTGGACGTCACCATGCCCGAAAAGTCCGGGGTCGGCGTTTATAGGAAGCTGAAGGAGACCGAGGAGTACCTGGACATTCCGGTCATTATCATCACCGGCGTCTCCGACGACTTCAAACAGTTCATCTCGAGTCGTCGGTCGGTCCCGGCACCGAAGGGATACCTGAGCAAACCGATTGAGCCGGAAGAACTCATCGGCTTGGTGGAGAAGCTTTTGGCCTGAGCGGTCCACTTCGGGAATAGCCCCAGGTCCTGGAAGAAAGCATCAGGAAACGCCCACCGCGGGAGTGATGGCACTCGCGCGGTGGGCGTTCGCGTTTGTGTGTCGGGAACGGGGTCGGATTATCGCCTTTTTCGCCGGTTGCGGGGAGTTAGGCTCTACCCCATTCTGATCGATGTGTGTTGGGTTTCTTGAACCTCGTTTCCTTGCGGGGGTTCTGGTTTCCAGGTACCTCCGCGCCTCGGACGGGAGTGCAGTATGGCGAGTCTGCGGTCCCTGCTGAAGAGCGAAGACTGGATGTCCCTGTGGGTAGGGCTTCTTCTCTTCGCATTGTCCCTTGGGTTGCTGGTTGGAGTCGACGTCCTCGGATGGGCGGTGAAAACCAACGTCTGGGTGTCGGCGAGCCAGGCCCTTCAACCCGTTTCGGAGGGATATTCAGGCCTTGGAGGAGGCCCCTCCCTCGTTCTCACCTTTCTTTTCCTCCTCTTTTTGATGACCGCTGCGGCTCGCGGGCTCGAGGCGAATATTCCCCGATTCATGTCGGGGTTCACGGTCATCTTCGTGGTTTCCTACGTCTGCTGGTTTCTGGGACACTACGGCTATATCGCCGCCACTCCCGACAAGCTGGAGTCCCTCGGGATTGGGTGGTCCATGAACCTTACCGGGGAGGCTGGCTATATCCTGGCCCTCCTGGCTGGGTTGGTGGTGGGAAACTTCTTTCCCAAGACCGCCGACAAGATCGCTGAAGCCACCAAACCTGAGCTCTTCATCAAGATCGCCATTGTTGTCATGGGCTTGGGCTTGGGTGTGAAGGCCGTGGATGCTTTGGGGTTGGCGTCTGCCATCATCTTCCGCGGACTCTGCGCCATCGTCGAAGCCTACCTGATCTACTGGGCCGTCGTGTACTTCGTGGCAAGGAAGTACTTCAAGTTCAGCAAGGAATGGGCGGCTCCACTGGCGTCCGGCATCTCCATATGCGGGGTTTCGGCGGCAATCGCCACAGGCGGCGCGATCCGGGCCAGGCCTGTGATCGCCATTATGGTTTCGTCCCTTGTTGTGGTGTTCGCTGTTGTGGAGTTGGTGGTCCTGCCCTTTGCTGCCCAGACCTTCCTGTATCACGAACCCATGGTCGCTGGGGCCTGGATGGGTCTGGCTGTGAAGACGGATGGGGCAGCGGTGGCAGCGGGGGCCATCACCGATGCGTTGATACGAGCGAAGGCCATGGATGTGATGGGGGTAGAGTGGGCCGAAGGGTGGATTCTCATGGCCACCACTACGGTAAAAGTCTTCATCGACATCTTCATTGGAGTTTGGGCATTCATTCTGGCCATTCTCTGGGTCACGGTCATCGACCGGAAGCCGGGTGAGAAAGTCCGACTGTCGGAGATCTGGGAGCGGTTCCCCAAATTTGTGCTTGGATACGTTCTGACCTTTGTCGCGACCCTGACGCTCTGCGTAATGGTACCGGACTTGCTGGAAACAGCCAAAGCGGCCGCCACTGAAGCCAACGTTTTCCGGCAGCTGTTTTTTGCCATGACTTTCTTCGCCATCGGAGTCGTTTCGAACTTCCGAAAACTTTGGGAGGAAGGAATTGGGCGTTTGGCAGCGGTTTATGTGATCTGCCTGTTCGGCTTCATCATCTGGGTAGGATTGGCGATCTCGTGGGTCTTCTTCCACGGCGTTACCCCGCCCCTTGTCGGCAGCTAGGAGCTTGTCATGACCGAACCTGAACAGCCGCGCCTGGCTGAAGAAATGGAGAAGATGGAGTATGAGCCCCTTCTCCCGGTGGAAAAGAAGCTCATCATCTGGAGCATCTCCCTCGGAATATTCCTGCTGGTCGTTCTAACCTGGGTGAGCAACACCTTCTTCCCGGTGCCATAAACGAAAGAGCCGAATGTCACTTAGAGCCCTGAAAAAGACCGTCCGCGGGATGCTGTTGGACGGAAAACTCGAGGAGGTCGCTGAGCTCTCCCGGGAACAACAGAGGGTGCTGGGAAGCCTTATCACGTTGACCTTCGATACGGACCTCCTTGTGGTCTGGAGGGCCATCGAGGCCATGGGTCTGGCCATAAAAGAGGTTGTCCAGGTCGATCGGTCCCAGGCCAAGGAGCACATGAGGCGCCTCTACTGGCTCATCACCGAGGAGGCCGGGGCGGTTTTCTGGAGGGCTCCCGAGTGCATGGCGGAGTGCTGCGCCAGCGAGCCGAAATTCTTCAAGAGCCACATACCCATCGCTTACCACCTCCTGGAAACCCTCGCAGAAGAGGACCTGGAGCACTTTCGTCCCGGCGCCATTTGGGCCATCGGCCGGCTCAAGGATCTCGCTCCGGATCATCTTCCTGCGGTGCTGCCTCTGCTGGTCGAAGCGTTGGACCGACCCCAATCGCAGGCTCGGGGGATGGCAGCCTGGTGTCTGGGGGAAGTAGGAGAGGCCAAAACCATGGAAGGCCGGGCTGACCTGCTGGAAGACCAGGGTGTGGTTCACCTCTACCGAAATCGCGAAGTGGAAGAAACGACGGTGGCCCAGGTGGTCGGAGCAGCACTAAAAACCGACTGAGGGGAAGTGCTGTGTCTTTTTGAGAGAGCCGCCTCCATTGGTCGGGGGCGGCTCTCCGTTGCTTCTTCTTCCTATTCTTTCGCGCCCAGCAGAGTATCGACCAAACCGTCCACCGAGTGAGGCGAGGCTTCGATGGCTGGATCATGCCCCAGTTCCTTCAGCGTGGCCGTGGTGAGGGGACTGATGCTCACCAACTTGGCACTCCTCAGCAGGTCACCGTACAACCGCACCAGGGAGCGGGCAGTCGGGGAACTCGTAACGGTGATGAAGCGAACTTCCTCAGCCTTCAACGCATCAGCCACGTCCGGGTTCGGCTCGTCTACATCCACGGTTCGGTAGACCGGTACCTGATCGACTCCCGCCCCCACCTCCTCCAGTTCGTCGGCCAGAACCGGCCGATCACCGGTGGCACGGGCCAGGAGGAAGGCAGCCCCGGGGGCCTGGTCCATGAGGTCCTGAGCCAGGACAGAGGGATCGACTTTTTCCGGAGCCAGGTCCGGCTTTAGATGGTAGTGGAGCAACCTCTCAGCCGTGCCTTTTCCAAGGGCGGCCAGGCGTACACCCCCTAGGGCCCGGGCATCATTCCCCCGACCCAGAATTCGGCCCATAAACCCGTCCACGCCGTTTCCACTGGTGAAGACCACCCAGTCATATTGGTGGATCTGACCCAAAGCCGAGTCCAGGGGTGCCCAATCCACCGGCTCTGCGATGCGGATAGCAGGTTGTACCAGGACCTCGGCACCCAACACCGATAGACGGGACCGAAGCTTCGAACTTGTCTGCTTCGAGCCGGCCACCAGGACGCTGGTGCCAAAGAGCGGGCGTTCCTGGAACCAGGAGAGGGTCGGGGCGTGGTCCACCACTTTACCGACAACAAAAAGGGAAGGGGGGCGAATGCCCCTTTCCCCGATTGCATCAACAACGGTCTCGAGAGTGCACTTGGCGGTTTGTTGCCTCGCTCGAGTGCACCACTGGACCACGGCAACTGGTGTGTCCGGGGGTTTCCCGTTCTCGATGAGGGCGCTGCTCCACCGGCCGGCATGTTTGACCCCCATGTAAAAGACCAGCGTGCCCGGGAAAGCCGCCAAGGCCTTGTAATCGAGTCCGGATTCTTCCTTGTCGTCTCGCTCGTGCCCTGTTACCAGAGCCACTGCCGAGGCGTCGAGATGATGGGTCAGGGGAATCTCCGCATAGGCAGCCGTAGCCAGACCCGAAGTGATCCCCGGAACGATCTCGAAAGGGACCCCTGCCACCCGGCACGCATCCGCTTCGTCGATTCCTCGGCCGAAGATGGATGCATCCCCGCCTTTCAGCCGGACCACAGTCTTCCCCTCCAGGGCAGCTTCGACCATCACCTCCGAGATCTCGTCGGGAGTGAGAGATCGGCCTGAATCGTGGCGTCCCAACCGGACCAGTTCCGCTCCCTCTGGGGCATACTCCACCAGCATGGGATTGGCCAGATAGTCGTAGAGGACCAGGTCGGCTCCCCGCAGGCATTCCACGGCCCGCATGGTAATCAGGCCCGGATCGCCGGGACCGGCTCCAACGAGGTGAACGGTTCCCGGTGTTGGTTTTGAGGCAGAAGTCATGGTATTTCGCAGTGTTTAGATCGACTCCGAAGAGTCGGAAACGATGGAGGCAATCAGGCCGGGAAAGAGAGAGTCTTCCCCCACCGGAGTCATAAGTTCCAAATGAACCTCAGGGTGGGCTTCAGCAAGCTCGGCCACCAGGGGTTTGATGTCTTTGTCCACGTGGCCGGCGCTGGCCATGAACATGGGAAAGAGCTTGAATCGCATTTCCCCGGCGGCGATAGCTTCTCCCACCACCTCTGGCAGGGTAGGGCCGTCGAACTGCATGAAGGCAATCTCTACCCTCCCTCCGGCCAGCCTGGATTCCACCACTTTGGCCAGCGCATGGAGGGAACCCCTCCATGCGGAATCCCGACTACCATGAGCCACGAGGATCAGCATGAATTCACTTCTTTCCCCACTGGTGTTCCAATCCCGCTATTCGGTCTCTGGTTTTTCTTGCGAGGCTCGGGTCCTGTCCGTCGGTGAAAACGGCCACGGTGGTATCGGAGGCATGGTGCAGGGCTCCGAAAATCACCTCCGTCCGGTCCGCTGACGAGGCGTCACACACCAGAATCCCCTGGTCTTTGGCAGACCGAACCAAACGGGCATTCAGTTCCTCGCTGTCACTGGCGATGACTGCAAGAAAAGCGCCCTCCAGGTCGCCCTCCTCGGCCGGTTTCCCTAGCCAGCCGAGTTCTCCGGTCTTGGCGAGGCCGGCTACTTCTTCCGAGGCCTCCGGGGACACCACAGTGACCGCAGCCCCGGCGTTCAGAAGGTTTATAGCCTTCCTGGTTCCGATGCGTCCGCCGCCCACAACGATACAAATCCGGCCCCGGACGTCCAGGCCGATGGGAAGGTACCTCATTTTTGGCTTCTTGATGGGTTGATCCTCGAATCCGGGCCGACGGCTGGCCGGCCCGGGTGGTTGTACGTCCTAAATTTGTTCTCCCGGAAGATCTCTGATCAGTGTCCGACGGCAACCAGTCCGCTGGCAGCCAGGGTCAGGACGATTACTTCCAGGGCGGCGATCGTGGCGTAGATCCAGTCTTTCTTTCGGAGAAGGCTCGGAATTACGCCCATATAGCAGACAATGGTCACAGCCGAAAGAAAAGCGATCCCAACAAAATTCAGGTAATCCCCCATCCCGAGAAGGTAGACCCAACGCCATCCGTTCACGACCTCGGGGCGGTGAAGGAACTCATGGTTCACCACATCCAGATATTCGTGGGCGCTCAGGGTCCAAAGTCGGGGTAGCTCCTCGATGGGAATTCCCGGCTGGACCAGGCCCGTCATATAGAGGGTGAAGGTGACCAAAAGAAGGCCCAAGCCAAGGTACATTCCTTTGGCCAGGATACTGGCATATAACAGCTGGTCGGCGTCAGCCTCCCCCGAAGGGTTTGGAGCGGAGGCTGAAGCTTCCCCGGATCCTGCGTTTTTCTCTGTCGCAGTCATGGTCCTATTCCCTCTGCCTCAAACAATGAAGGGGAGACCCAGCCCATCGGTGACGGCCTTTGCCCCCGCGAATGTGAGCATGGCAATGACGATCCACCGCACAAACGTGGGCTTGGTCACCCGAAGAATCCGCACCCCGATGAAAGATCCCAACATGATGCCTACGATGGAGGGAACCACCATCATGGGGATCACGCATCCCTGGTTCATGTAGATCCAGGCCGCCGAAGTATCGGTGATGGACAGGAGGAACTTGCTCGTCCCAACGCTGATCTTCAGCGGTACCCCCATCGTCAGGTTCAGGACGGGCACGTTTGCCCACCCGGCGCCGAGACCGAACATTCCCGCGGCGAACCCGATGAAGATGAAGAGTATAAGTCCGGTGAGGGTCCGGTGGATCTTCCAGTCGATGGTCTGGCCCAGGCTGGCTTCGGTATAGATCCCGTAGATTCCTAGAATCGACGAGAGTCTGTCAGACTCCGGAACGTCGGGGAAGGTGGATTTCTTGGCCGTGGCCATGAGGACCACAATTCCCAGGATGGTCGCCCCAAGGGCCGTCTTGGTGACATTTGTGGGAAGTGACAACCCCACCAAGGCCCCAAAGATGGCACAGGTCGATGCGATGAGGGCTACCGGCATGGCCAACCTCAAGCTGGCCAGGTTCATCCGGAGGAATCCGGGTCCGGCCGCCAAGGCACCGCTGAGGGCGACCAGCAGGCCCGCTCCCCTCACAAAATCCAGATGGAAGGGAAAAAAGCCGCTGACAATGGGGACATAGAGAACGCCACCCCCTACCCCTCCGAGGGCCGCGAGAATTCCCATGACAAAGGTCAACAGAAGCAACGACAGGGGCCAAACCCACCACTCCACCGTGCTTGCTTCCATAAAGACTTCGGGTTCCTGCGCGCCAAGCAAGGCCACAGGGGCTACCACCAAAAGAACTGTCAGAGCCGCAAATATGCGGGTGAAGTTGAAGAGACGGGGCATCGCCAACAATCGTCCTCTTCGCCCTGAGATCCCGGTAGGGCGTCGTTTTAGGGGTAAGGATCGAACCACTTGATGGCCAATCGAACCTCTTTTACACCGGATACTGAACTCACCAACTCGGTTATCCGAGTCCCGACTTCCCCCGTATTCAACAGGGGGGCTTCACCCGTAATTCTTGCGACGCCGTCCTTAAAAGTGGCGTCCAGGTCCAGGGTTTGGGTGCCGAGGTCTTCCAGAAGGGCGAGGCGAACCTGGCATTCCACATGAAATTCCTCCAGCTCCTTCATACGATCAGGGGTCATCTCGAACTCCGGCCGGGAAACAGCCGCGTGGATGACCTTGCATGCCTCTTGGATGGAGAAGTTCTCCAGGTTCAAGACCATGTCGTATAGACCGGAGTCCAGGATGGACTCTCCGTACAGGTTCTTGACCCAAACGGCCCGAGCCTCATCAACTTCCTGGATGTAGTGTTCAGCAGATACTTGGTCCATTCCATGGCTATCCATGAGGGATCCGATCCGAAACTCCATGGGTGCTATGAGACGGACCCGCAGGACCCCTGGCAGCCTCCTCAGGAGGAGCCCGCCGGCCAGCCCATGGTAGATCAGTTTCCCCGCCCGGGCGTGATCGATCAACGCTGCCCGAACAGCTGCCACGTAGAGTTTGGTGATGAGGGGTTTGCGCCCGAACCTCCCGGGCCGCTCCTCCATCTTCTCCCCGACGTCTTCAGGTGGAACACCGAGCTGGGCGGCTGCTTCCTCGAGGACCTCAGCTCCCAACACGGGGTAGCGGAGCTGCCCTTCCAGGCAATCGGCCAGGGCCTCACCACCACTCTTGGTGCCTCTTTGGATCGTGATGATGGCCATGCCTCAACCCCCCTTTTCCCGATTGAAGCGATCTCGACAATCTGCGGCAAAGGCGAAAATCTCAGCTTCCACCTCGTCCGTGATTTGGAAGTGCGATTGGTCTGCTGCCACAGCGATCGTTTCGCAAGCCGATTCGATGGTATGGGTACGGAGGTTGACGGTGATGTCATAGATGGAAGAATCCGAGACATCCGCCCCATACATGACCTTGACCCATCGACTCCGATCCTGGTCCACATCTTTGATGAAATCCTCAGCCTGGGCGCCGGTCATCTGGGGATGAGATTCCAGAAGTGCTTGCACCCGCATTTCCAAGGGGGCGATCAGCCGGACTCGGAGGATCCCCGGAAGTCCCTTCAGGAGGTGGTGCCCAGACAGGCCGTGATAAACCAGATTTCCACGGGTGCACCATTCTGCCAAGGCCGTTTGCACAGCCAGCGTATAGGTTTTCCTGGCCTTGGTCAGGCGGCCCCAGAGTCCGGGGGTCGTTTCGTATTCCCCACGAAATGCTTCCTCTGTTGCGCCCAAGGCCTCGGCGGCTTCCTGGAGCACTTCCCGTCCGACATCTGGGTATCCGAGGCGAGAACTCAGAGACTGGGCGAGTGCCCGACCTCCGCTCAAGGACCCCCGGGAAATCGTGATTATTGCCAAAGGATCATCCTTTCAAAGCTCCACCCGAGCGTCATTCCTGCCCACCCCCTAAGGTAGACCTGAACTTTGCGGCTCTCTGCACGAGAGCCGGTGCCCAATCCGTTGTCCCCAAAGCGTGGACATGTGTATAAAGGGCGAGCACGTTTTCTCTGCAAATGCCATCGTGCACGCCGTCGAAGCCGTGGCCTCGGTGCATCCTGAAGGCGAAGGTCAAATCCTTCCCTTCCGGAGAAAGCATATAGGTATAGTGGAATTCGTGTCCCCGCAATATCTGACCAACCGGGAAAAAGGGGTTTTCCCTGACCGTTTCCAGGACAGTGTATCCGTGGCCGGCTGGCTGGGCCTGAAACCCATACGAAACGGGGAGAATTCCCACCATTGGGAAGCTGTCTCCCCGGTAGTGAAGGGCTTCTCCCAGATAGACTGCTCCTCCGCACTCCGCATAAATCGGTAGCCCATCCGCCGCGGCTTCACGAAGGGATTTCATGAAGGGGGCGTTGCCGGAAAGGCCCGTGGCCAGAGTCTCGGGGAATCCCCCGCCCAGGTAGAGGGCGTCCACATCCGGTAGGGAGGAATCCTGAAGTGGAGACACCTCCAGCAAGGTCCCTCCCGACTCCACCAAGTGCTCGAGGTTTTCCGGGTAGTAAAACTGGAATGCCTCATCCTTGAACACACCGATCCTGACGGTTGGGCATTCCAGGCTGTTCAACTGGAATGCCTCATCCTTGAACACACCAATTCGGGCCTTGGCTTGCTCCCCAACCTCGGGTTGAGGCTGTTTCTCAGGCCCATCGTTCAGATGGACGTGGACTTTCCCCCCGTTACGCTCCCTGCCCACCGGCGAAGAAGAAGCCCCCTTGGCGAGTGAGAGAATTCCGTCCAGGTCCAGGTACCGTTCGGCAACCTCCCGGACGTTTGTTATGGGGCCCTCAACCTCTTCGGTTTCCTGTGGGGGAACGAGCCCAAGGTGCCGCTCGGGGAAGGGGTCCTCCCGGAGTCGGGGGATCGCGCCCAGAACCGGAATCCCGCAGATGCCTTCGATGGTCTCCCGAAGGATGGCTTCGTGTCGGGCTCCGGCTACACGATTCAGCACCACGCCAGCCAGGGGGACCTCCGGATCCAGGGTTTGGCACCCCAGAACCTGGGCGGCGGCGGTTCGAGTCGTCTTGGTCACATCCACCGAAAGGAGAACCGGAGCCTTCAGGAGTTTTGCCAGCTCGGCGCTGGAAAAACTCCCCTCAGGGTCCATTCCGTCGAAGAGGCCCCGGTTCCCTTCGATAATCGCCAGGTCCGCATCGGCGGAGTTGGCTCGGAAGGAGTCCAGGACCACGGTGGAATCGAAGAGAAAGAGGTCCAGATTTCTGCAGGGGCGACCGGCCGCACGAGTTAACCAGGCGGCGTCGATATAATCGGGCCCCTTCTTGAAGGGGGCCACGACCTGCCCCCTGAAACGAAAACTCGCCGCGAGTCCGAGGGAAAGGAGTGTCTTTCCACCTCCCCCTCGGAAACCCGCGACGAGTAACCGAGGAACGCTAACCTGCAAATCAGTGCATTTCGATAAAGTTGCAGGGGCAAATCTCAGCGCACTTGCTGCATCCGGTGCACTTCTCAAGCTTCCAGCCGTAGGGGAATCCACCGCCCATGGGCTTCTCGATGGCCTGGTCCTGGCAGTACATCCAGCACTTCTCGCAGTCGAAGCAGTAGCCGCAGCTCATGCAACGGTCCGCTTCCTTCATGAGTTGCTCTGCCGTGTAGCCGAGGTTTACCTCGACATCCAGGTCCATCCGTTTGTCCTCTTCAACATGCCCCGGAGCCTGCCGCTCGGACTTCTCATAGTGCGTGAGCTGCATGGCATCGGAGTGCACGACCGGCCGTTTGTCCTCTTCCCGGGGAGCCCCGGTAAAGGAGCGGACGATGTCCTCGGCTGCCTTCCGGCCGTGGCCGATAGCGTCGGTGACCAGGGCCAGATTGGTGACGTCCCCACCAGCCCAGACCTTGTGTTCCAGTGTCCGCTGATCGCCGTCCACCTTGATCCAGTCTCTCCCAGGAACCTCGATAAGGGACTCGAAGCCTGTGAAATCAGGCTGCTGGCTCACGGCGGAGATGATGGCGGTGGCCGGGATCTCGTATTCCGACCCCTCGATTGGGATGGGACGCCTACGCCCTGATGCGTCAGGCTCGCCCAGTTCCATCTTGATGGCCGTCATTGCCTCAACCAGTCCGCTGTCACCCTTCCTGAAGCCCGTCGGGGCCGACAGGAATTGGATGTCGATGCCCTCAGCGAGGGCCTCATCGATTTCCTCTTCGATGGCTGGCATTTCGGCACGGGTCCGGCGGTAAAGCACCGTTACGTTGGCGCCCACCCGCTTACAAATCCGGGCTGCGTCGATGGCGGTATCCCCACCACCCACGACGATGGCCACAACGTCGGTCCCCAGGTCCAGCTGTTCCCCGTGGTGGAAACGGCTGAGGAAGTCCACGCCGCTGAAGACGTTGGGCGCGTCCTCTCCGTCCACACCCAGGCTGATACCCTGCTGGGCACCAAGGGCGAGGTACACAGCATCGTAGTCGGCTTTGAGCTGTTCGAGAGTGATGTCCTTCCCGATCTTCACGCCGTATTCGATGTCCACACCGAGGTCCAGAACCGCCTGGACTTCAGCGTCCAGAACCTCTTCAGGGAGGCGGTAGCCAGGGATACCCCAGCGGAGCATACCGCCGGTCTTTTCCATGGCCTCGAAGATTTTCACCGGGTAGCCACGACGGGCCAACTGATAGGCAGCGGAGACGCCGCTGGGTCCACCCCCGATAATGGCTACCTTCTTGTCCTTCTTCTCGTCGGAGAGCAACCGAAGACCCAGCTTTTTCTCGAGACCGTAGTCACCGATGGCACGCTCGATCTTGTTGATGCTTACGGCGTCGTCCAGGTCTTTCCGGTTACAGCCCGTCTCGCAGGGAGCAGGACAAACCCGACCACAGACGGAAGGGAAGGGGCTGGTGTTCGTATAGATGTACCAGGCCTCTTCCAGGGCTTGATCCTTCGTCTTCCCGAGCTTCTCCGCCTGGGCGATGGTGGTGATGAAGCTTCGGATTGCGTTCCCCGAGGGGCAGGTATGCGTACAAGGGGGCTTCTTCTCAACGTGCTTCGGCCGAAGCGGTGATTGTTCACGCCCCTTCCCCCCACCGGAGAATGAACGCCCCCCCAGCTTTTTTTTCTTTTTCTTAACGACTTTAGCCATAGAACACCCCTAACGACCGGCTTGGGTAGTATTCACTCTTACGCGAGCGGTCCCCTGCCCCCGGAGGAGCAGGGAACCCCTGCGTAACTTCTTGAAGGTCCCGACCTCAACTACAGATCAGGAACCGCCCGCAGCACCTTCTTCGTGCGGGACTTCAATGAAGCTGCCGCCGAAATAGGTGTAGACGCATCGGCCCGAATCCGTAAGCTGCCGGATGGCGAGCTTAGCCAGCTTCTTGTCGACCTCGTCCTCACCGAACTTCTTGATCATCTCTTTCGAGAGGTCGCTTGCTTTGAACTTCTTTTTCCCCATGTACTCTTCAACGAGCGCGTACATGGCGTCGGCGACCTGATCGACGGTCACAGCCATTTGGAACCTCCCTAGTGTCGGAGCTGTGCGGACCGCTTGAAGCTCAAGCCCGCATACTTGTAATCGTCAATGTGCTCCTTCTGGAACTCAAAGCCCGTAAGTTCGAAGAACTTGGGCCAACCGATGCGCTCGATGTATTCCCCGAGGCGCTCGTACTTCTTTGCTCCGTCCACCCAAACCTCCACGATCTTCCGGACCGCTTCGGTAACTTCCGGCCAGCGCGGCGGATTATTCTCGATGAAGGGGATGGCCAGCTTAGAGAACATAGGCTCGGAGCGTGCGTTTGACACCTTCCCGCCGACCCAGATGGAAATTCCATCGTTCAGGGCGTCGGCCATCGGAAGGGCCGGGCAGACCGAGAAGCAGTTCGCGCAGAACATGCAGAGGTCTTCGTCGATCTCAACAGACTGATGCCCGTCCACCTCGGTGGGCCTGATGGCTGCCGTGGGGCAGGAGGCCACAACGTTGGGGATCTCGCAGAGCTTGTTGATCTGGTCGTGCTGGATTTTCGGCGGCCGACGGTGGACGCCGAGGATGGCGATGTCCGAGCAGTGCACGGCACCGCACATGTTCAGGCAGCAGGCCAGGGCGATACGAAGCTTGCCCGGAATCGGCTTGGTGCCGTCGAAGTAGTCGTGCAGGTCGTCCATGACACACTTCACAACCCCTGATGCGTCCGTGGCGGCAGAGTGGCAGTGGACCCAACCCTGTGTGTGCACGATGCTGGAAATGGCGTTCCCGATTCCGCCCACGGCGTGACCCAGTTCCGCCAGATCGGCGATGAGGGGATCGATGTTGGCTTCGTCCGTGACGAGGAATTCAACATTGTGCCTGGATGTGAAGCGAAGGAACCCACCACAGTACTTATCAGCCAGATCGGAGAATACCCGGATCCGCTTGGTGCTCATGAGGCGGGGGGAGCCCGCCCGAACGGTGTAGAGTTTGTCGCCGGTCTCGCCGACGTGAACCATGACGCCAGGCTTCACGATGTCATGGTACTTCCACTTCCCATAGTTGTCTTTGATCATCGGGGGCAGAAACCGCGAATAGTGCGGAGGGCCGATGTCAGTTCTTCTTTCCGTTGCCATTGTATGGTTCTCCCGAAAGTCTTTTTCGTTATCTCAATTCCATGAAAGCGATCGGCGATATTCCTATTCGTCGTCGTCGTCGTCGTCGTCGTCTTCCTCGTAATACTCTTCGTAGAAGACGTAGGGATTGTCTCTCGGGTATGCGACCATCTGGGGAATTGGTTCGAGCCCGATTTCCTCGATGAAGTTCCCGAGGCCTACACGCTGCATGAGCTCGCCGACCCGCTCCCTGTTCTTCCCGTGTTCGCCCCAGAAATCCCAGATCCGTTCCGCAAGATCTTTGATCTCATCGTAGGGGGCTTCCATCTTCGTGAACGGGACGAGAACCGACGAAAGCTGGGCGCCTTCAACGATGGGAGCTTTGGCTCCCACCAGGATGGTCGCTCCGGTGTCGGTCCCTGGCCGCAGGGCCTTGGGCATGGCGTTGATGCAGTGCATGCATCGCACGCAGTTGCTGTTTTCGATGGTCATCTCTGTTCCGTCCCACTCGATGCACTTGGTGGGGCAGTTCCCGCAGATGTCCCGCTCGATGTTCATGCCTTCAGCAGCAGCAGCCCGGACTTCGTCCTGGTCGATGCGGATGTCGTCACGCCAGGTTCCGATGACAGACATATCGGAACGAGCGATCGCTGCCACGCAGTCGTTGGGGCAGCCGGAGAACTTGAACTTGAACTTGTAGGGGAAGAAGGGACGGTGCAGCTCGTCCTGGAACGCCATCGTGATCTCGTGGCAGGCGTCCATGGTGTCGTAGCAAGCCCATTCGCAGCGAGCCTGACCCACGCAGCAGCTGGGGGTCCGGACGTTCGAACCCGACCCACCGAGATCGAAGTCGTTATCGGTGAGCTCCTTGAAGGTGGGCTCCAGCTCGGGGGTCGAGGTTCCCAGGAGGATGATGTCTCCCGTGGATCCGTGCATGTTGGTGAGACCGGAACCATGCCGATCCCAGATGTCGCAGATGGTGCGGAGGGCGTCTGAAGTGTAGAACCAGCCAGCCGGTTGGTTCACACGGATGGTGTGGAAGTGGGCGATAGCCGGGTACTCATTCGGAAGATCGCTGTACCGGCCGATAACACCACCGCCATATCCCATGACGCCCACGATGCCACCGTGCTTCCAGTGGCCCACCTTCTCGTGGTAGGACTGCTCAAGGAGGCCAAGGAGCTGATCGCACTCCTCTTTCTCATCGGCCATTTCCTTGATCTGTGTGACGAAGCTGGGCCAGGGACCCTTTTCCAGCTCGTCCAACATCGGGGTACTTCTCTTGGAATCCGCCATCGTCGTCTCCCTTTTCGTATTGGATTGATGGCTCAACTACTAATAAAAATCGGTGAATGCTTCTTGAAACCTCTGCAATTACGCCGCCATCATCCGTTCCCGGACGTTCACGACGATTTTGTAAATCAGTGTCAACATCATGAACCCGATGGCGTAGACTCCGACCGTAACGGCCACCTCGACGCCAGAGGGTGAATAGTCGGTAATGCGTCCCAGCGGGTTGGGCACGAAGCCCGTTACAACCATCCCAACGCCCTTTTCGATCCAGATGGCGGCGATGACACCGGCACAGATGAATCCGAGAACCTTGAGGTTGTTTCTGATTTTCGGAATCAGGAGCAGGGTCACGCAGGTGATGGTCAGAGCAGCTCCGGTCCACATCCAGGGCACCAGGGCATTGTGGCCGTCGAGGCCCAGGTAGAGGTACTCGAAGGCATGCACGTGGTGGGGCATGTCGCTGTAGAGGGCCGTGAAGACCTCAACGCTCACGAAGAAGACGTTCGCGCACATGGCGTAGGCGACGATAACGGCCAGGCTCCGGATGGCTTTTTCCCCGGGATCGAACTTGGTGAAGGTCCGGAGAATCAGGGCCAGGATGATGAGGAGGCTGGGACCGGAGGAGAAGGCCGAGGCCAGGAAGCGGGGAGCCAGAATGGCCGTCATCCAGAACGACCGGGCTTCCAGACCAGAATACAGGAAGGCCGTGACCGTGTGGATGCTCACTGCCCAGGGAATGGAGAGAATGATGATGGGCTTGATCCATTTGGGCGGCGGGCTGTCTTTGGCCTCAGAATCGAAGGTCACCATCCCGATGACCAGGTTCAGAGCCAGGTAGCCTGACAAGGCCATCATGTCCCAGAACATCATGGAATTCAGGCTGGGGTGGAGGATGACGTTGGTGACCCGTGTGGGTTGCCCCATGTCCACGAAGATGAAGAGCATACACATAATGACTGCGGAGATCGCCAGCCCTTCACCCAGGATGACCATCTTTCCGAAGTCTTTGTAGCTGTGGAGGTAGTACGGCAGCACCACCATCACAGCTGAAGCGGCCACCCCCACCAGGAAGGTGAACTGGGCGATATAGATGCCCCAGGTCACATCCTGGCTCATCCCCGTAACCGTCAGGCCCTGGGTGAACTGCAAGCCCCAGGCGTAAAGGCCCACCAGGATCAGGGTGGCCCAGACCCCGAGGAGAATCCAGTATCGCTTGCCCCCGCGAAAAGCGGCTTCCAGCATAACGCTACCTCTTTGTTATCCCGCTGTATCCCAGCCGGGCTGTTTTCCTCAGACGATGTAGAACACGTTCGGTCCGGTCCCCAGCGCCACCCGGCGGGTGATTGTGCGCTGAGATGACAGGACCTGGCTCACTTCCGAACCCGAATCGGCGAGGTTCCCGAACTTCAGGGCTCCCTCTCCGCCCGGTATTTGATTCGCTGCCTCTACACAGGCCGGCTGGAGTCCATCCCTCAGCCGCTCAGCGCAGAAGTTGCATTTCTCCACCACACCCCGGGTCCTGGTCGGATACTCCGAGTGGAAATTCCCCTGTGCGTCAGTGTCTATGAGGTCACGGGGGTCTCTCCAGTTGAAGCTCCTGGAGCCGTAGGGGCAGGCTGCCATGCAGTACCGGCATCCGATGCACCGGTGCATGTCCATCATCACGATCCCGTCCTCGTCACGCTTCCAGGTGGCCTGAGTCGGGCACACCCTGACGCAGGGAGGGTTATCGCAGTGATTGCAAAGCACCAGAATGGGTGCTTCCATGACAGATGCTGGCATATTGTCGTGAACCTGATCCGGGAATACGCGCTGGTACTCCTCTTCCCAGATCCACCGGATTTTCTCAGCCGGATCCTCGATCCGCGGGATATTGTGAGCCCTGGTGCAGGCCTCCGTGCAGGCATTCCGAACAGCAGGGTTCTGGATCTTTTCCTGGTCGATGACCATGGCCCACTGGCTTTCGACTGGGCCACTCCCGTGGGAGTCCTCTCCAGCGGAAGAACAGGCGGCCGTGAGGACGGATCCACCACAGCTCAGGCCAAGGGCTGCACCAGCGGTCTCTTTCAGGAAGGTACGGCGGCTCTTCTTATCCATGGTTCAGACCCCCCCGCCAGGTGTGGTGTGACACTGCCAGCACGTCGGCTGGACGTCGGCGTAGTCATGGCACTTGGTGCAGAAGGCGTCCCTGTCCTCATGGCAGCTCAGACAGGTCTTGGTGAGGCTCCTCGTGTACGTCTTCCCCGTAGCGAGGGAGGTGTACTCGGGATCCCCATCCCGGACCAGGTCGTCTCTCCACTGGTTCAGGAGATCCATGTGGTTGGCCGCCATGTAGGCGCTGTCTTCCACGCAACCTGCGACCGCATTGGCTCCACTCGGGTACACCAGGTCTGCCCGACCCGGCGGGGCGTCCCCGGCCGCGAGCCGACTCCAGAACGGATATGTGACCAAAATCACGAAAACGGACAAACCGAAGAGAATCTTCCCTTTGTCACCCATCTGTCGACGCTCCTTCCTCCGGTTTCATACCCTCTTCTTCATCAAGTTCCATGCCCGGTATGGGTTCGAGACGGAGGTTCTCAGTGCGCTTCTTTTCCCCGGTGAGAACCATGGCGTTGACCACCAGTTCTGTTATTCCGGTGACCTTCACACCAGGGGCCCAATAGTCACAAACTGTGACCAGGGTGGCCCTATCAATGGCGCACATAGCTGCCAGCTGGTTCACGCCATGCTGTTCCTGAACGTGCCGCACCGCACTTCCTCGTGGGAGGCCACCACGGAGACGCATTTCCATGTTTTCGTCGGTCCCGAGGCCGGCGCCCCCACCGCAGCAGAAGGTCTGTTCCCGGATGGTGTTCTCCGGCATCTCATGGAAGTTGTTGCAGACGTTCCGGATCACATAGCGGGGTTCTTCGAAGATCCCCATGGCCCGGGCAGGATTGCATGAGTCGTGGTATGTGACGTTGATGTGGTCGTTCCTGGATTTGTCGAGCTTCAGCTTGTCGTGGCGCATGAGGTCGGCCACGAACTCCATCAGATGGATCATCTTCGTGGATTTGGCGTTCTCGAAGACGGTTCCGGTGATGGGAGACTTGGGCATCTCCAGGAAGCTGGGTGGCCCATTCATGGTGTCCATTTACTGATTGCCCACCCGCCACATGTGCCCGCATTCACCACCCAGAATCCACTTTACTTTCAGT
>RCNC010002804.1_pt1 | contig 19635 bp, 20 predicted proteins | sample 2041301 | NCBI WGS metagenome assembly RCNC01 (sample SAMN09708231, study PRJNA481090) | Marine sediment metagenome, whole genome shotgun sequencing project. | biome: marine sediment; feature: ocean; material: sediment; isolation source: Sewage treatment plant 13A marine sediment (STP13A) ...
TTTCACCCAACTGGCCAAGGTGTTGCGAGAGTTGGGGCATGACGGTGAGGCGCGCAAGGTTCTTTTCAAGCGCGAGCAACTGTTGCGCCGCAATATCCGCGACCAGCAACATATCGCGCCCAATGGAGATATATCTGTTGGGCTGCACAGCATTTGGCGCGATATCAAGAATGGGTTTCGGTATGGTCTCGACCTGCTCTTGCGCTGGGTTGTGGGCTACGGCCACCATCCCTTTCAAAGCCTCTGGTTGCTGATCGCGCTTATTTTCCTAGCCACATTCCCCACCCATTACGCCTATGAAGAGGGCTCTTTTGCCCCCAACTCCGGGCCAATTCTGGCCTCGGCGGACTGGCAGGGCTATGCCAACACCCCCGGCAACCCTGCCGAGCGATGGTCCGCAGACGGGGCACCGGGGCAGGACTGGGAAACCTTCAACCGCTACGCCTATGCCGCTGACCTTGTGATCCCGATCATCGACCTTGGCCAAACTTCGGCTTGGGCACCGTCCACCACGCGCGGGTGGTGGGGCAAACAGCTTTGGTGGGCGCGCTGGGTCTTTATCACACTGGGCTGGATTGTCACCGCCTTGGGCGCCGCTGCCATCACCGGTTTGATCCGCCGCGAATAGGCGCTTTTCAATCTGTGGTGCATCGTTACTTTGGCCGGAAAAAACAGCAAGGACATGCCGATGGCCCAACCTAAAATCTCGACAAGAATAGGGGTGATCGGCGGCTCCGGCATCTATGATATCGACGGGCTTGAAGGCGCGGAGTGGACCAGCGTGGAAACCCCATGGGGCGCACCGTCAGACGCGATCCTGACCGGACAGCTTGATGGGGTCGACATGGCGTTCCTGCCCCGGCATGGGCGCGGCCACGTCCACAGCCCTTCAACTGTGCCTTACCGCGCCAATATCGATGCCCTGAAACGGCTGGGTGTCACCGACGTCATCTCTGTCAGCGCCTGTGGCTCGTTTCGCGAACACATGGCCCCGGGCGATTTTGTCATTGTCGATCAATTCATTGACCGGACTTTTGCACGGGAAAAGTCATATTTCGGCACCGGATGTGTGGCCCATGTTTCTGTTGCGCACCCAACCTGCCCGCGCCTAAGCGATGCCTGCGAAACGGCGGCGCGTGGTGCCGGTATCACCGTTCACAGGGGCGGTACGTACCTTGCCATGGAAGGTCCGCAGTTCTCGACCCTTGCAGAGAGCAAAATGTATCGCGAGGTCTGGGGCTGCGACGTGATCGGCATGACCAATATGCCCGAAGCCAAACTCGCCCGCGAGGCAGAGTTGTGTTATGCGTCCGTCGCGATGATCACCGACTATGACAGCTGGCATCCCGAGCATGGAGAGGTTGATGTCACAGAGATCATCAAGACGCTGATGGGCAACGCAGACAAGGCCCGCAGCCTTGTGCGCGCCCTGCCTGCTTTGCTGAGTTCTGTTCGCGCGCCCTGCCCGCATGGCTGCGACAGAGCGCTGGAATATGCCATTCTCACCCAACCGGAGGCACGCGACCCGGCACTTGTTGCCAAGCTGGACGCAGTGGCTGGGCGGGTGTTGTGATTGGGTACCGCTAAAATGGCACCCAACCGGTTCAGGCCGGTAGATACACCCGATTGATGATCTCAAGCGATCTGCGCATGCGCACAGACCACGGCAACGAACCGTCGTCACAAGACTTTCCGTTGGCCCGTTGAGCCAATTTGTTATAGGGCGCATCTTCGTCATTAAATTTGCTTTTGCCGACAAAATTAGAATGTTCAGCAAAAGCCACCGCGACGGTCCTGCGATGGATCGCGCCAGTATTGTCAAGCACCCTTGCATTGAGCGACTTGCGCACCGTGCAGACTTTGTACCCACGACTAAGGTGCCAGGCCATCTTCTCTTCGCAGTCGATTTCCGTGAAATCATCCGCCATGCTCAAGTCTTTGATTACCTTTTCGGTGCCCGTGAACTTTCGCCCGCTTGTGGGCAACAATTTCGGGTCAATCACAGGCGTTTCCGGATCGGGCGCAGCGTTCGCCTCGCCAATGAGCCAGGCCATGGCCTTGATAGACTTGACATAACCCGGAAAATCCTCACGCAGCACATTGTAATATAGCGACGTCTGGATTCTGCTTACAGAAAGCCCATCGGCCTTTAGGGAACAGATTTCGCTGATATTTCCGCGCGGCGAAACCGCAGCAATGCTGCCCGGCGCCAAAAGCCGGTCGCCTGTGCGAAAGTCCGCCTCGTGATAGGCGTAGATGTCGCCATCCGAGACGCCAAGAAGCCAGGAATAGGCAAAGAGCCCGGACACCATCAAAAGGACAAGGAGCCCAATTCGTTTGAAATACGGCATGTCATCCTCCTTTAGCGCGAACAGCAGCTATCCGTGCCACATGGGTAGTGGGTGTCGGGGCACAGAGGCGGCGGGGAGGTGGTCTGCGCGGACGCAATCAGCGGCAGAACAAGCAAAGCGGAACACAAAATAATGCGTTTCATAACAAGTCTCCTAATATATTCGAATCAAGTTTTGGCAGTCTAATCTGATGATTATACCACCATAGAGGGAATCTTCGTGTGACCTTGATCACACAACGTCTCTTGATGTTTAGACGTCGGTCTGGAAGGTATGCCGGGTTAGCAAACCAGAACGGACCCGCTGAATGCCTCTCGATCTCTGGTTAACCTTTGTTGCCGCCTCAACTGCGCTGTTGCTGATCCCCGGACCGACCGTGCTGCTTGTGCTCAGCTATGCATTAACAAAAGGACGCCCTGTGGCCGTCGCTTCAGCCGCTGGGGTCGCGTTTGGTGACCTTCTGGCTATGACGGCCTCGCTTGTCGGTTTGGGCGCGTTGGTTCTTGCGTCGGCGACGCTTTTTGCCGCGTTGAAATGGGCTGGCGCGGTTTATCTAATCTATCTTGGCATCAAAATGCTGCGCAGCGCACCCTCAGCGGGATTGGGCGCCGTGCAGACAGACAACGATGTTGGCGCCCGCGGCGTATTCGGCCATGCCGCTGCCGTTACTGCGCTGAACCCGAAATCAATCGCGTTTTTCATCGCGTTTGTGCCGCAGTTTCTGCGCCCAGAGACACCTCTCGCGCCACAATTCATCATTCTGATTGCCACCTTTGTCGGGTTGGCCGCGATCAATGCGCTCGCCTATGCCCTTCTGGCCGACAAAATGCGCAGCAAATTCGGCAAACCGCATGTCATCACTTGGCTGACACGTGGTGGTGGTGTAGCGCTTATTTCGATGGGTGTACTCACCACCACATTGCGCCGCGCAACGTCCTGAGGACTATATGAAAACTGTCAAAGATTACATCCGCACCATCGTTGATTTCCCACATGAGGGGATATTGTTTCGCGATGTCACCACGTTATTCGCCGATCCGCGTGGGTTTCGCATGGCCATTGACCAGATGCTCCACCCCTACGCCGGTTTGCGGATAGACAAGGTAGTGGGGCTCGAGGCGCGTGGCTTTATTCTGGGCGGCGCAATTGCGCATCAATTGAGCGTCGGTTTTGTACCGATCCGCAAAAAGGGCAAACTCCCCGGGGCCGTCATCAGCGAAGAATACACACTGGAATATGGCGAAGCTATTGTGGAAATCCACCATGATGCCATTCAACCGGGTGAAAAAATCCTTGTGGTTGATGATCTTCTGGCCACCGGAGGGACAGCCGAGGCCGGCATCAAACTCATCGAGCGGCTGGGAGGAGAGATCGTCAGCTGCGCCTTTATCATTGATCTGCCGGAATTGGGCGGGCGCGCGCGGCTGGAAAAAATGGGGATGGAAGTTTACGCCCTGTGCGATTTCGAAGGTCTCTGAATGGGGCTTCTTCAGGCCTGCAAATCACGTCCGCCGTCAGCCGCGCAGCACGGCGCCGGGGTTCATGATCCCATGCGGGTCCAGAGCGACCTTGATCGCCCGCATCGCCACAAGTTTGACCGGATCGCCATAACGTTCTAGATCGTCGACTTTCAATCGGCCGATCCCATGCTCGGCACTGATTGATCCGTGCAATTCATCGGCCAGATCGTGCACGATCCGCGTGATATCAGCCTTCTGGTTTTCGTGATCTCTCCGCGACTTTCCGGGCATCGGGAACACGTTATAGTGCAAATTCCCGTCCCCCACATGGCCAAAACAGTTGATCCTGAAGTCGCCGATCCTTGCAATACGCTGCGCACCGATATTGATAAACTCCGGCACCGCCCCCAGTGGCACAGAAATGTCATGGCTCGAGATCGAGCCAATACGCCGGTTGGCCTCTGGCAAATGCTCGCGCACGGACCAGAAATCGGCGCGCTGGCCCTGCGACTGGGCAATCACACCGTCCCGAACCAGGTTCGCGTCTGCCGCCGTTTCAAAAAGCGTTTCCAAAGCCGAGACAGGGTTCAGACCTTGCGCCAGCCCTACTTCGATCAGCACACACCACTCGGGTTTTACCTCGAAAGGTTGCCGCACTTCAGGGAGGGTTTCGCTTAGAAACTCCAACCCCTGGCGGGGGATCAATTCAAACGCGCTGACCCCTTCGCCCATTTGGCTACGGGCAAGTGACAACAAATCCAACGCGGCCTTGGGGGATGTCACGACCATCAGCGCCGTGCCCGAGCCAAAGGGGCGCGGCGAAAGCTTCAGCGCGGCAGCCGTGATGATGCCTAAGGTTCCTTCCGATCCGATCAGCAGATTGCGCAAATCATAGCCGGTGTTGTCCTTGCGCAATCGTGTGAGACCGTTCCAAATTGACCCGTCCGGCAACACAGCCTCGAGCCCGAGGCACAAATCCCGGGTATTGCCGTACCGCAGCACATTTACGCCGCCCGCGTTGGTTGCGAGATTGCCGCCAATGCGCGCCGATCCTTCCGCCGCAAGCGACAGAGGAAACAAACGGTTCACCTCTTCAGCTGCCGCCTGAACGTCCGCCAGGATCACTCCAGCTTCCGCGATGAGTACATTCTCGGTAGGGTAAACTGCCCGCACTTTGTTCATCCGTTCCAGTGAAACGATGACTGGCTCTGGGATATCCGGGGCAATCTGACCCCCGACCAATCCGGTACCCCCGCCATATGGGATTACTGCCACCCGCGCCTGCGACGCGGCACCTATGATTGCCGCAACTTGTTCCACGGTGTCGGGCGCCAGTACAAAACCGGCTTGCCCCACGTATACCCCTCGTGGCTCCTCTAGATAGCGCGGATCGGGCGCGCGAAATACGTCCTGCGGCAGCAAGCTGCGCAGATGGTTGGCAAATGCCGCATTGGCGGGAGATAAGTTCATGCCTCGTTCAAACCGCGAAGCCCGGCAAAACACAAGTGTCTATTGCTCGACCCGCAACCATTCCGGCTGCAACACAACCACTGTTGGCCGGTCTGGCAGGCTGCGCAATGACAGCTCAATGAATGCGGCGGCGGGGCGTTTGATAACAAACTCATCCGACATGCCTGTGACAAACGCATTTAGCGTATAGCTGTCAAACCAGTGCATCGGGATGACCACCGAGGATTTGAATCGTTTGAGCACTTGGATCATCGTTGGCAAATCCAGCGTGTTGCCACCGTCAACCGGCGCCATCACCACGTCCAACCGCCCCAAGGCCGCATATTGGGCGTCATTGGGTTCATGGTGCAGATGGCCGAGATGACCGATGCACAATCCTGCCACTTCGAAAACGAAAATCGAATTGCCGCGATCCTCGGTGCCACCAAATTGCGAGCGGATGTCGGTCGACACATTCCGCACCAGCATTTCTCCGAGATCCAGATGATGATCAATCCCCTCTCCGAAAGGCCCCCAGCCGGGCAGCACATGCGGTATCGCCGGATCGGGAAACTCGGTCCAATGGGTTTCATGGGCATGGTTCATTGTGACGATATCCGGGATCAGCGGGGCTGTCCCGATAAACCCGGCAAAGTCTGTTACCGCGTTTATCCCCCCCTCGGTCTGAAGCAGAAAACTGGCATGAGCGATATAGTGCAGCCGCACTGAAAACTCCGGCACCGGATCGGTGTAGCTGGCCTTTTGGATGAATTCCAACTCAGGAGCGGCATCTGCGATCGCAATGCAATGACTTGGACGACGATCTTGCGCAGCCACAGGAGCAGAGATCAAAGCAAAACCGAGGAGGGCGCGACAAAGCATGGGGTCAACGATAACGCGGTTGAAACTTTGGTCCACCCTTTAGCTGATCGCTTATGGCACGATCAGGCTCAGGACCAATAAACCTTCCTGTCGACAAAGGTCTGTTATGTGGACAAACCTGTCCTTGGCTGCAATGAACACGAACGCCGCTAGCGGCCCATTGCCGACCTTCGTACCTCCCGCAGCGAAGGACAGGTTTTGAGTTCAGGGCGGGCCTGCAAGAATTGAAATAAGCACCGCCGACAGTCGACGATGCTCACCTTCAAGAATAAAAATTCTTACCGGGTCAAAATCTCGTTTGGAATGAACAATGGCTTGGCTGTCGGCCACTCCGTAATCAACTCAGGCATGTAGCCTTCTGGATAGTAATCTGAAGGCGGGATTTCGAGATCACGGATTTCTTGCTGTTGAATGTCACTGCGTAAGTGCAGCGGCGGGGGAATAAGCAAACCTCCGGCTACTTCGGTGTCGAACTCCGGTGTGGCTACGTTTGAGTATTCCGGCAGAACACCATCGCGTACCCAAATTTGGTCCTTGGTCATATTCACGACAATCATATCCGGAGCGCCAAAATGAAAGGGACCCTTCCAATATTCGCGGATTTGCGCAAGCAATTCAGGGTTGGAATAGGCATCGTATGACATGTGCGTTGTCATACCCAAGCGCGGTTTGACTTCGTTGAAGAGATAGCCAGCCGCATAACCCGGGTTGTGTGATGTATCCACAGTGTATCGACCCATCACCGGCAGTACACCGTTGACCCCAGAGGAAATGGAATTCAGTTCGACCTGCACTTCAGTGATGACAATATCGCATCCTTCCGCATACTTAATGGTCAGAGAATTCGGACGACCGTCGCCCGTGAATGCGACACACATTCCGTTCCAGTCCAAACGATAGGCACTTGCCCCATCCTGCGTGTGAGACTGACGCCAGTGAATGATCTTGGCACCATCCTTTTCGTACACGACGCCACCATCGTCATCGAAGGGGAATTCGTTGACATCCATATCATAGCCTTGCCCGACCGGGAAAATCCCGAAGCTGTCTTTATGCCAAGTCAACATCTCGCTCATACGATCCATCATGTATGAGACCCCATGTTTTTCAGTCCGCCCTGACGGACCATGTACGCGGAATGGCTCGTTCCAGCGACCGGCCCATGCACCGAACATAAATGCGTAGGGGATCGAAGCTGCGTGATCCCAATGCAAGTGAGTAAGAAAGATGTTGTTGAGTTGGTTCAAGGGAATGCCGGATGCCAGATAGTTGGCCACCGAGCCAGGACCCATATCAAATATGAAGCTGTCACCATTTCCAAGTTCAACATAAACTGACGTGCCCATTTGACCGGGCCTTGGGATCGGCGAGGAACCCATGAAAGTTACACGTATTTCTTCAGGTTGGACTTCTTCTTTTCCCGGAACCCAGTTGGCGGCACTGGAAAGCCACGGCATGGGTTCGATACCTTCGAATGTTAGGCCCTCTTTCCACCGACCATTTGGTTGGCCGCCCGTGACTAACTCCTGAAATACTTCGGGCGCAGTCTCATAGCCTTGTTCATCCAGCTTCTTGATGGTTTCTGCGTCAAGAAGCGGAGCTTCTTGCGCTGACGCGCCACCGAAGGCAAACGGGATACACAAAAGCGCAAATGCCGCCCTTGCGCGATTTAGTTTCAACATAGGGTACCTCGTTCTTAGTTTCCTGCAAAGGATTGTGGCGCATCCGAAGCGCGCTTTACCAGAAGTATTTTGAGATCAAGTCGCGCGGAATTGATAACGAGCATCGGCGGTAGGTTCATCCCTGAGCTGACTTTAGAGCGAAGCGCAGCCAAGGGTTGCTCACCGCCATTCGCGTTGGATGCTGCGGTCGGCTCTAAGGTTTGAGAACGGCTCAATCAGGACATCCAACGCTTTTGGTCAGTTTATGGTTCCTAAGCCTAGGCAGAATATGACCTTAAGAGAGTAGTGCAGCGCTTTAATGTAGTGAAGAAGGATCAAATGGGGACGATTCAAACGCTCATCTACACCCCCTGAGGCGCACCAAACCGTCGGTTCCTATCCTGCTTGGGTCTTGCCGCGCCGGTCGCTGCGCAAGGACGCATAGAGCACGTGGGTCCGCCAGCGACCTGCGATCTGCAGATAAGACTGCGCAACGCCTTCGTATTTGAAGCTACTGCGCTCTAGCAGTCCGCGCGAGGCGGCGTTTTCAGGCAAGCAGGCGGCCTCGATCCGGCTGAGTTCCAGGCGAGTAAACGCATGATGCACCACTGCCATTATCGCCTCGCGCATATAGCCCTGGCGGATAAACGGGTGTCCGGTCCAATAGCCCAACGTCCCTGCCTGCGACGGACCGCGGCGGATATTGTCCAGCGTAATTGCGCCCAATAACGCCTGATCCTGGCGCCGGATCAGAAACAGCGGCAAAGCCGAACCATTCGAGATCGAACGGTGTGCCCAATAGACCCGATTGGCAAAGGCCTTGCGGGTCAGGTGATCCACCGCCCAGCTCGGCTCCCATTGGGTCAGAAACTCTTCGCTGTCGCGACGCAAACTGGTCCATGCCCGATAATCGGAGTGCGATGGCGAGCGCAGCGTCATGCGCTCCGTTTCGATCTTGAGCTTGCGTCTGCTCAGCAGCATCAGGCTGCGCGCCTGCCTTGCAACCGCGCCAGATCGGGGGCGTCTTTGACCGGCCCATAAAGCGCAAGTGCGGCAGGGGCTTGCGTCGCCATGTGCCCGGCAAAGTCCCGCACGTCGCCGGTTGTGACTGCATCAATGCGTTGCACAACTTCGTCCAAATCAGGCACACGGTCCCAGATCTGGATCATCCGCGCGATCCGCTCTGCCCGGTTGGACGGGCTCTCGAGGCCCATCAGCATTCCTGCCTTCATTTGCGCACGTGCTCGTGCAACTTCGGCAGGGCTCATATCATCTGCCGCGCGTTTCATCTCGTCTATGGTAATCTCGGCCAATTCCCCAATCTGGGCGGCGCTGGTGCCGGCATAAATTGTGGTCATGCCGGTGTCAGCATAGGCGCCGGCCTGTGCAAAAATAGTGTAGCACAAGCCCCGGTTCTCGCGGATTTCCTGGAACAGGCGCGATGACATGCCGCCGCCAAGGGCACTGGCGTAGATCTGGGCAATGTAGATGGCTTCATCCCGGTACCCGGGGCTTTCAAATGCAAGTGCAAAGTGGGCCTGTTCAAGTTCCTTAGCGTGTCGCACTTCGCCACCCGAGAATGCCGCCGGAGCGATATCAAACGCAGGGGTTGGCGTCAGATGGCCGAACAGCTTTTCCGCTTCGCGCACAAGTGCATCATGATCGATGGCACCAGCAGCGGACAGGATCATCTGATCCGGTCCGTAATGTTCGGCAACAAACCCGGACAAGTCTTCGCGCGTAAAGGCGCCGACCCGCTCGGATGGGCCCAGAATCGTACGCCCTATGGGTTGGCCCGGATAGGCCTCTTCCTGCAACCAGTCAAAGATCACATCGTCAGGCGTATCAAGCGCCTGCCCGATCTCTTGCAAGATAACACCGCGTTCAACTTCAATCTCACCCGGTTCAAAAATCGGGTTCAGTACAATGTCTGAGATAACGTCCAGCGCCAGCGGCACATCGCTGGCCAACACGCGGGCGTAATAGGCGGTTACCTCGCGGCTGGTATAGGCGTTGATGTAGCCCCCGACATCTTCGATCGACTCAGCAATCTCCAGTGCTGTGCGCCGCTTTGTGCCTTTGAACGCCATATGTTCCAGAAAATGGGCAATGCCATTTTGCTCTGATCGTTCGTGCCGACCACCCGCCGTCACCCAAATCCCGATAGACGCAGACTGCAGCCCCGGCATATGTTCAGTTACGATGCGAAAGCCGTTGGCCAATCTATTGTATTGTACTGTCACTGTGTAATCTGTCCTCTGACAAAACTCTCTAATGCCGCCAGATCGTTACCAATCCGGGTGACGCGCTCCGGCCTCTCATACAGGTCAGACATGCGGGGGGGAAGAGGCGGGCGTATCCCGGTCGCCGTTTCCACAGCATCCGGAAATTTTGCCGGATGCGCCGTGGCGAGTGTGATCATCGGTACAGGCCCACTTAAATGCTCATTTGCCACTTTTACCCCAACCGCAGAATGCGGGCACAGCAGCTCTCCACTGCTGGCCAGTTCGGACGCAATCGTGGCCGTGGTTTCTTGCTCGGATGCCCGGCCCGAAATGAAGGTTTCTTGCAACATCTGCATCGCGCCCTGACTGACATCAAAGCCGCCTTTGGTCCTGAGTTCGTCCATCAGTTGCGCTACGGCATTGCCGTCCCGCCCATACGCATCAAACAGCGCGCGCTCAAAGTTTGAACTAACCTGTATATCCATCGACGGGCTGATCGACGGTTGTACGCCATCAGTATGATATCCCTGTCCTTGCAGACAGCGATGAAGAATGTCGTTCTGATTGGTCGCAACCACCAATTGGTCGATCGGCAGGCCCATCTTTTTGGCAATGAAGGCTGCAAAAATATCGCCGAAGTTGCCGGTTGGAACGGTAAAGCTGATTTTGCGGTGCGGCGCGCCCAGGCTGACAGCAGAAGTGAAATAGTAGACCACCTGCGCCAGAACCCTGCCCCAGTTGATCGAATTCACGCCCGCCAGCTTGACCTCGTCGCGAAACTCGAAATCGTTGAACATATCCTTCAGGCGCGCCTGACAATCATCAAAGTCGCCATCCATCGCTATGGCGTGAACGTTGGATTCAACTGGTGTCGTCATCTGGCGACGCTGCACCTCGGATACCCGGCCATGGGGGTAAAGGATAAACACATCGACAACGTCCAGACCTCTGAACGCTTCGATTGCAGCGGAGCCAGTGTCGCCGCTGGTTGCGCCCACAATTGTCACCCGGTCGCCTCGACGTGCTAAAGCGGTCTGGAACATCTGACCAATCAATTGCATGGCAAAGTCTTTGAAAGCTAACGTCGGCCCGTGAAACAGCTCCAACAGGAAATGGCCCGAGCCGAGCTGCACCAAAGGCGCACGCGCAGCATGATCAAACCCGGCATAACTGCGCGTGATGATGTCGCCGAATTCGGTATCCGTAAACGTATCGCCTACAAACGGGCGCATAATGCGATAAGCCACCTCTTCATAGTTAAGACCAGCAAGGGCGGCGATATCGCCAGGGCTGATCTGAGGAATCGTTTCGGGCACATAAAGGCCGCCGTCGCGCGCAAGCCCGGTGAGCATTGCATCTTCAAAACTCAGCACAGGGGCATTTCCGCGGGTCGAGATATAACGCAACGGTTTAGCTTTCTGTTTTTGCACGAGATCCGCGCAGGAAAAATCCGGTCATCACCAGCCAGACGAGCGCCAGCGAAAACCACGTGATCGCATATTGCAAGTGATCGTTGGGAATACCAGCACTGTCGACCGGCATGGGTGTCACGGACGGGTCAGTTTCTGAGGTGGTGCGCGCAATCAGCAACACGGGCAAGGTATCCAATGCATTCGCCAGTTCAGGCACGTCGCGGGCAAACCATGTGTTCGTGTTGAGATCGGTTGCGGGTGTATAGCTGTCGGTTTCCTGAGGCCAATGCAGATTTCCTGTTACCTCAATCGGGCCTATGATCCGAGTCAGGTTTTTTGCCGTTGAGCGAACAAAACCCCGGTCCAGCAAAATGCGTCGCCCATCGGACAACCGATAGGGCGCGATGATGCGATAACCGGCACCCACATCCTTGACCGACACCAGCACATGCGCCTCGCCGCCTAGCAGGTCGCCGGCGGCGTGCACTGGCAGGTATTTGTCCGCCTCAGGATCGGGGGTTTGAGGGACAGTGACCGGGGCGGCCGTGATCCGGCTATCAATCTGCGCCACAACGCCCTGTTTCCATGCGAGCCGTTGCATCTGCCAGACGCCCAGCCCAATCAAGACCGCAGCCCCGGCCAACCCAAAGGTCAAAAGAAACAGCCAACTGCGCATCAGCGATCAAAGCCCTCGTCTGGCAAGAGAAAAGCGCGCGGAGATCAAATCCGCACGCTCTGGTTCGTTAGGAATGGTCAGTAAGGGTTCGGTTAACAAACCATCGCAGTCAGCAATCAGATGACCCAGATGCCCCAAATATAGACGGCAAAGAAAAGGAACAGCCAGACCACATCCACAAAGTGCCAATACCAAGCTGCGGCCTCGAATCCGACGTGCTGCTCGGGGGTGAAGTCCCCTTTTATTGCGCGCACAAGGCAGACCGTCAGAAAGATCGTGCCGATGATCACGTGAAAGCCGTGAAACCCGGTGGCCATAAAGAAGTTCGAGAAGAACTTATCTTGGCCAAACGTCCAGTCCTTGTCCACCAGCAAGTGGTAGTATTCGTACGCCTGAACGACCGTAAACGCGACGCCCAGAACGATGCTTAGCGCCAGACCGGTTACCAGGTCTTTGCGGTTATTTTCATGAACCAATGCGTGGTGCGCCCACGTAACAGCGCACCCGGAAAGCAGCAGCAACAAGGTGTTGATCAGCGGAAGTTCAAAGGCGCTAACCTGATAAAAAACCGGCGGCAGATATTCGCTGCCGAAATAGTCGTTCATCGGATAGATCGCATGTTTGAAGAACGACCAGAACCAAGCGGCAAAAAACATGACTTCGGACATGATGAACAGGATAAAGCCATATCGCAGCCCGATCCGAACCACCGGCGTGTGATCCCCGATATGGCTTTCATGCACAACTTCGGACCACCACGCGAACATGACATAAAGAACCAGCACAAAGCCCGCCAGACACAGGAAGGGCGTCATACCGTGCATCCAGAGCACTGCGCCAAACAGCATGGCGAATCCGCCCACTGCGCCCAGCAACGGCCAGACCGAGGGGTGCAGAATGTGATAATCGTGGTTCTTTGCGTGTGCCATAGTTTAATTGTCCCTCACCTTGCGGCTTAGTTTAGAGTTGGTTTCGCCTGATTATCCAGAGAGGCATAACCTTCTGGCAGATCAATTTCATAGAATGTATAAGACAGCGTGATCGTATGCACGTATTTTGCGTCCCTGTCCGTCACAATTTCCGGATCAACAAAAAAGGTAACAGGCATCTGCACGCGCTCGCCGGGCGCAAGGACCTGCTCTTCAAAGCAAAAACAATCGATTTTGGTGAAAAAGCCACCGGCCTCATAGGGGGTGACATTATAGCTAGCCGATCCGGCAATTGGCTGATCCGTTGGGTTATATGCCTCGTAAAAGGCCAGCCCGGTTTCACCGATACGCAGTTTCATTTCGCGTTGTACCGGTTTGAATTGCCACGGCATATCGCGATCAAGTGAGCCGTCAAAGCGCACTGTTATGGTTTGATCCAGAACCTCATCCGACCCGACCTCGGCAATGCCTGTTGTGCCACCAAAGCCAGTGACCCGGCAGAACCAGTCGTAAAACGGCACCGATGCCCACGCCAACGCGCCCATGAAGACCACCAGCGAAACAGTCTGTACAACCGTCTTTTGGGGACCCTTCAATGGCATCAGTTCTGCACCTCGATTTTTGGAACTTCAAAATCGCCGCGCGTAACCTTTACAAACGTCAGTCCAAATATCACGCCGATGAAACCGACAAGGACCAAGGCAACGCCAAGGTTGCGGCCAAAGCGCCGTTTGTGGATTTCATGCTCGTGGTTAAAACTCATGACCAGCCTCCCAGACCCAATGGGGCCAGCGCGGCTTCGGCAAGGATCGCACTGAAGTGGGCGAAAAGATACCATAACGATAGACGGAAGAACGTGCGTTCAACCAAAAAGTTATCAGCCTCTGACATTTCTTCGTCGCGCCGCCAGATCTGCACTGCACCGCGCAGGAACAGGATATTCAATACAATCGCTACGCTGAGGTAAAATGGACCACCAATGGCGGTGAACCCGGTCCCAACAGCCAGAATGGCGAGGACGACAGTATAAGCAAGAATATGAACCCGCGTCACACGACGGCCATGGGTCACCGTCAGCATCGGCACGCCGGCGTCGTCGTAGTCCGAGCGCATGAACAATGCCAGCGCCCAGAAATGCGGTGGCGTCCACATAAAGATCAGCGCAAACATCAACCACGGCTCAAACGACATCGTGCCAGTGGCGCATACCCAACCAATCACTGGCGGAAATGCACCCGCGGCGCCGCCAATCACGATGTTCTGCGGCGTCGAGCGTTTCAGCCACATGGAATAAACAACAGCATAAAAGAAGATGGTAAACGCAAGCAGCGCCGCAGCCAGTATATTCGCTGCCAGCGCCAACATCATTACCGCCAAACCTGACAGACCGAGCCCGATAGCAAGTGCTTCGCCCGGTTCAACTTTGCCTGCGGGGATCGGGCGTTTTGAAGTGCGCCGCATGATCACATCAATATCAGCGTCCCACCACATGTTGAGCGCACCGGACGCCCCCGCGCCTATTGCAATGAACAAGATTGAAGCAAAGGCGATCATTGGATGAACAGATACCGGAGCCGCGAGCAGACCTACCACAGCCGTAAAGACAACAAGTTGCATCACGCGCGGCTTCAACAGCGCAAAGTAATCGCCAAAGCTGGCCTCGCCGGGGCCGACCGCTTGTTCAGTACTTAGGCTTGCGTCGCTCATCTGGTTTGTCCGATCAAAGGCGCACGAGACCAAGGCCCCCTGCGCCGCTGCGCCTTAGTTTGACGCGACGGTCTCGTTGCGCGGGACACCCGCATATTCTTCGATCGCACCATCCAGCCAGTCTTGATAGGCTTCTTCGCTGACAACTTTGACAGTAATCGGCATATAGGCGTGATCCTTGCCACACAGCTCGGAACACTGACCAAAATAGATGCCTTCCTTTTCCGCCGCGAACCAAAGCTGCGCCAACCGACCTGGGACAGCGTCCTGCTTGACCCCGAAGGCTGGAATAGTCCAGGCGTGGATCACATCCGCGCCAGTCACGTTCATAACGATGGTCTTGCCAATCGGCACTACCACGGCTGTATCTGTCGCCAAAAGATACTCATCCTGACTGTAGCCGTGCTCTTCCAGTTCCTCACGGGGCAGAAGAAAGCTCTCAAAGCCAAATTCGTGATCGACATATTCATAGCCCCAGTACCACTGGTACCCGGTCACTTTGATTGTGATATCAGCTTGGGGGATTTCCTGTTGCTTAAACAGGATCGGCAGCGACCACGCTCCGATTGCAACCAGAATAAAGATTGGAACAATTGTCCACGCTATCTCGACGGGTGTGTGGTGCGTAAAACTTGCCGGGGTCGGGTTTCTTTTGCGGTTATAACGAAATCCGGCATAGAGCATCAGAAACGTGACAAAAAGAGAGATCGCGGTAATGATGACCAGCAACATCCCGTCGAGCCATTGCAGATCGCGGGCCAGTTCGCTGGCGGCCGGTTGAAAGCCCATTTTGCCATCCACCGGCGCGCCGATAATCTCAAGGCCATCCTGAGCCATGGCTGGCAGAGTGGAAAGGCCGGTGATAAGGCCCGAAAGCGTGAATACGTTTCTCATCTTTATTCCTGATCCGTTGATCGCTGTTGGTCGTCAGTTGCCGGGCTTTTTGCCCGTTTGAAACTTCGGCCACGACGTATTACGCGTTTGCCCGTAGTCTTAGTTCAGCTTACAATCATAGTCTGCTCGACAGATAAAGCCACAAGCTTGCGTCAAACAGACGCTTTTTTCGATTTTTTGCACTTATGAAGGCCGCACACATGTCCTCCTCCAGTTCTGACGGTACATCGAACCTGAACAAACCTTGCCCTTTTCGCCCGTTCGAGGAAGCATTGGACCGGGATGAAGCGCTTGAAATCCTGCGTGCGGCGACACGTGGGGCTGACGACGGAGAGCTTTTTCTGGAACGTCGCAGGGCCGAAGTTTTGTCATTCGACGACGGGCGCATCCGCACCGCGAGCTATGACGCGTCAGAGGGATTCGGTCTGCGTGCTGTTCTGGGCGAAGTTGCAGGCTATGCCCACTCGACTGAAATCAGTGCCTCGGCCATGCGCCGCGCCGCTGAGACAGCTCGACTGGCAGTTGGCGCAGGCGGCGGCACGCTGGCTTCTGGCCCGCAGTCAACCAACACCCGTTTATATACGGACGAAGATCCGATCACAGGTGCCGCGTTTCCTGTTAAGATCGAAACGCTGCGCGCGATTGACGCCTTCGCACGCGATCTGGATTCGCGTGTCGTGCAGGTGTCGGCGACGTTGGCGGCCTCTTTACAGGAAATCGAAATCCTGCGGCCGGATGGCCTGTCTGTGCGCGATGTACGGCCAATGGCGCGGGTGAACGTATCCGTCATTGTCGAAAAAGACGGTCGCCGCGAATCCGGGAGCGCGGGCGGCGGTGGGCGCGTCGGTCTGGACGGATTGATGGATCCCGCAGATTGGCAAGCCAAGACCCGCGAAGCGCTCCGCATTGCCGTTGTCAATCTTGACGCCGTCCCGGCTCCGGCAGGCATTATGGATGTTGTATTGGGCAACGGCTGGCCCGGCATTCTACTGCACGAGGCCATCGGTCACGGGTTAGAGGGCGATTTCAACCGCAAGGGCTCCAGCGCGTTTGCCGGGTTGATGGGTCAGCGGGTTGCATCCCGCGGTGTCACAGTTCTGGATGACGGAACCATTCCGGACCGGCGCGGTAGCATCACGGTTGATGACGAAGGCACGCCATCGGCAAAAAACACCCTGATCGAGGACGGCATTCTTGTGGGGTTCATGCAGGACCGTCAGAACGCGCGGTTGATGGACGTAGCCGCTACCGGCAACGGTCGGCGCGAAAGCTACGCCCATGCACCGATGCCGCGGATGACAAATACCTATATGCTGGGCGGGGATACCGACCCCGCCGACATCGTTGCCGATCTGAAAGATGGGATCTACGCAGTCGGCTTTGGTGGCGGTCAGGTTGACATCACCAACGGCAAGTTCGTGTTTTCCTGCACTGAAGCCTACCGCGTGGAAAACGGGAAAATCGGCGCTCCGGTAAAAGGCGCAACATTGATCGGAGACGGGGCAACGGCGCTGAAAAAGATCCGTGCACTCGGCAATGATATGGCGCTGGATCCCGGCATGGGCAATTGTGGTAAAGCCGGGCAATGGGTGCCGGTCGGCGTGGGTCAGCCGACAGTGATGATCGGCGGGCTCACGGTGGGTGGTTCCGCGACGTAAATCCCTTCACCGCTTGTTAACCACCGGTGCAGTATATCTGATTCTGCAATCAGGCGGAGCCACGGATGACTGAGGACCTACATCCTTCCACTCACCCCCCACTCCCACCCACCACGGAAGATGACCGGTTTTCCTGGCACCGTCTGTTGCGCTCTCGCCGGGTCGGCATTTCCACGTTTTACAGACTGCTGGCAGAGCATGGTTCAGCACAAAATGCGCTCGTCGCATTGCCAGAGATCGCGCGCGCTGCGGGAGTTGCCGGATACAAGATTTGCCCGGAAGGCGTTGTTCACAAGGAATTAAAAAATGCGCGCAGTGCTGGAGCAGTGCTGCTGTTTCGGGGTGCGCCAAACTACCCTCCCACCTTGTGCGATCTAACGGATGCACCTCCCCTGTTGTGGGGGTTGGGCGATATCACGATACTGAAACGCCCTATGGTTGCGCTTGTCGGCGCACGCAATGCATCCTCGCTTGGAACGCGCATGGCCAAAGCTCTGGCGCGTGAGCTCGGTGAGGCTGGATATGTTATTGTCTCGGGCCTAGCGCGTGGCGTCGATACTGCCGCGCATGTTGCCGGCTTGGACACTGGCACGGTTGCCGTACAGGCAGGTGGCGTCGACATGATGTATCCCGCTGAAAACACCTGTCTTGCGGAACAGATTGCTCAGAAAGGTCTGCGCCTGTCCGAACAGCCTATGGGCCTCAGCCCGCAAGCACGCCATTTCCCCCCTCGAAACCGGATAATCTCGGGTCTTTCCAGTGCGGTTGTTGTCGTCGAAGCTGCGGGTAAATCCGGAAGCCTGATTACCGCACGCAATGCGCTGGATCAGGGGCGCGACGTGCTCGCCGTCCCGGGTCATCCCTTTGATGCCCGCGCCGCCGGATGCAACATGCTGATCCGCGACGGCGCCACATTGGTTCGCAGCGCCGCAGATGTCATCGAAGCCGTGGCGCCAATGGCGTCCCAAACAGCTGTCGGTGAGCCCGAATTGCCGCGCATCTCTGCCCCGCCATCAACGCCGGAGTATGGCTTGAAAGAAATCGCGGCATTGCACCGCCAAATATTGTCGCGACTGGGCCCGTCGCCGCTGGCCGAAGACCAACTGATCCGTGATCTGAAGGCACCCGCACGATCCGTTGCCCCTGTTCTGGTCGATCTTGAGCTTGATGGGAAAATCAAACGCCAACCCGGCGGGTTGCTGTCCTTAACAACTTAGCCAGTCGATAAATTGAACAGCGCAGAGAGTTCAAGAGGGTCCGGAAAATCGCTAAATTGCCCGACTAAGCCGGGCCCATACATTCTTGTTCCTGTAGATTTTGACGCCACTGCAATGGCCTTATTGCCAAGTGAGGGATTGGATGGGCACAGAGGTCATCCTGTGTTGCAGCCAGGAATGGCGAAGGTCTGCTTCGCCTTATCGATTACTGTCGATCCATTTGGACATCATGGTGCGATCACGAAAACACTCCTGTGGCACCTGGCGCTGCTTGTGTCTGGCAATTCGCTCTGCAAATGCGACTTGCTTGGAAGACGCGTAGCTGGAAAAGCGGCCCTGATCTGTTGCATTTTGTTTTTCTTCTATCCACGCCGAAAGCGATTTGCGGTCCTGTTGCACGTCCCACGGCAGTACAACACCACTTCGCTGTGCCAGCGCCCGCGCATACCCGATCTGTTTTTCAGTGGCAGGCAGTTCATGGTAGTCGTTTGTGCGATGAACATCGGTGACCAATGCGGCGTCTGATCTGGCAGCAGGCATGACGTCCTCCTTTCAATCTGTGTCCATACAATAGTAGAACAAAACAAGATCAAATGCAACATCCTGTAGGCAAGAACCCAAGATGCACGACATATAGACATGCGACGATGAAGTCGTCTGGCGTATTTTGCGCGACCGGATCGCGACACATTGCGATGCTCGGAGCCGCCAGATGGCCGGCTGTACACGTCGCAAAATGTGTTCCCAGTGGCCGCGTTATCGCGACGGTTGTGTCCAAGCTACCGCGTCAAAATCGCTGCCATTGGACACTCACCGGCGCCTGTGTCGGACCAGAAAAACCAACGATCGTTATCGTGCCAATTGACAATTCCCTCTTGCACCCCACATTTTGCGCGGCCATAGACGCCCAGGATTTCAAAGAAAAGGTTCCCCAATAGATGCCCGTTGTTGTTGTCGAATCTCCCGCGAAAGCCAAAACAATAAACAAATATCTTGGGTCCAATTATACTGTGCTCGCCTCATATGGCCACGTACGGGACTTGCCGCCCAAAGACGGATCGGTCGACACCGAGCGTGATTTCGACATGAAATGGGAGATCGCAACAGACAGCAA
>RCNC010000910.1_pt1 | contig 19633 bp, 14 predicted proteins | sample 2041301 | NCBI WGS metagenome assembly RCNC01 (sample SAMN09708231, study PRJNA481090) | Marine sediment metagenome, whole genome shotgun sequencing project. | biome: marine sediment; feature: ocean; material: sediment; isolation source: Sewage treatment plant 13A marine sediment (STP13A) ...
CCTGAAAGCCAGACAAGTTAAAAGTGCCTAAAGTGATCTAAAGTGCCTAAAGTTATGGAGTCGCTTCGCTCCGCTGATTTTATATAATTTGGTAGAATTCCTTAACGTTAACTCACTTCAAACTCTTGCAGCAATTCTTAAGGCAGAGCCAGAGAACTCTGACCTGGCCCAGAGGACCAGGTTTTTTAGGACGAAATAAATAATTCAGCATATTACCACACAAGGGACTCATGAATCCATCCCTTGTCGCCGTCGGCATGCTGAATGTGAATCCAACTCCCTTTGCGTTTAAGAACTTTAAACGGAATTCCTTTTTCGACCTCAAACAGTACCTCAAAACGCGTGTCCGGGCCTGATCGAATATTGCAATTTTCTGTTTTTGTAATTACTGAGGAAAATTTACCAAGAAGCGTTTTATGAATCCACCCTTCATCTCCTTCAAAATCGCGAAAATGGTACCATTGGCCGGACTTTTGAAATACGTTCAATGGATGGTATTTTTCCACGGCCCATAAGATGTCATAATTTTCCCCCGGTCCGGAACGTATGTTGGCTATGGAAACCGATACTGCCAAACGTTCAGCCGAAGCGACAGAGGCCAATACCAACAGCAGAAAAAATATTATCCATGCATAATTTTTCATTGTAAAAGGATAAGATGTTAAAATATCATAAACCGGCGCTGTCGGCTATCAAGCCGTTCGATTCCTTCTTCTTTTGCCGTCTGTAACGCTGTTTCAAAATCCTTTTGCGACAGATTAACAGAAAGTTCTTTGACCTCACCGGCTCGCCCGCAGGGTCTGTACTGCGGCATGATATTGACATAGGTATTCAAAGAAATTTTGCGGGCAATAAATCTCATAATTTCCCGCGTCCCCGAAAGCCCGGAAGGAAGTACCAGGTGCCTGAGTAAAATTCCGCTTTGGGCAATCCCACGATCATCGGTGACAAGGTCTCCCACTTGTCTGTGCATCTCAATGAGCGCTTTTTGTGTTATCTCAGGGTAATCTTTGGCGTTACATGTTGTCTTTGCAATTTCAGGATCCCAGAATTTGAAGTCCGGCATATAAATATCGAAAACACCTTCCAAAAGTTTCAGCGTTTGTACAGAATCATATCCTCCGGTATTGTAGACCAGGGGAACCGAGAGCCCCTCGGGTATTGCGATTTCAACGGCGGAAAGAATCTGAGGAACAACATGTGACGGTGTAACAAAATTAATGTTGTGGCATCCTTTGTTCTGCAAGTGAAGCATGATGCCTGCTAACTGTTCATTGGATGTTTCCTCTCCGTGTCCCAGATGACTGATGTCGTAGTTCTGACAGAAAATGCACAGCAGATTACAGTGTGTAAAAAAAATCGTTCCCGAGCCATGGGTTCCCACCAACGGGTCTTCTTCACCGAAATGCGCATTGAAACTTGAAACATATGCTTTTTCACCGGTTTTGCATACACCGGTTTCACCGGTAAGCCGGTCCACCTTACACTTTCTGGGACAGAGTGTACAGGATTTTAGAATTTCGTAAGCCGTTTCAATCTTTTTGGCCAGCAATCCTTTCTTGAAAGTGTCAATATAGGCGGGTTTAAACGTCGGCATTTTATATACCCCCCTGATTTACTAAAGAGGTCGCTTTACGGATTGGGAACACGCTTTCCTCAATTGAGGTAAAATATTATACTCCGATCATTGTCCCGCCCTGATAGACCAGAAAGGCCATTCCCCAGGCAAGCAGCGTACTGTAAGAAATACTGAAAATCATCCATTTCAAAGATGCGGTCTCACGCCGGATGGCGGCCAGTGTTGCAATACACGGCATGTATAATAAAACGAAAACCATCATTGCCAAAGCCGCACTCGGTGTCATGCCGGATGATAATAAGGCATTTTTAAGGGCTTCTGAATTCTCTCTTTCATCAGCAGCATAAAGTATTCCCATGGTACTTACAACGATTTCTTTTGCCACAAAACCGGTGAGAAGGGCCACACTTGCTCGCCAGTCGATCCCGATGGGTGAAAAAATAGGGGCAACGACCTTGCCGATGCGACCCATAAAAGATTTTTCAGCCTTTTCAGCTTTTTTCTCTGTTATGAGTTCTGAAACGGCAACATCCCGTTTCTGTGCTAATAATGCTTTGTCAGATTCTTGGGCGACTTCAATCTCGGTTTGAAAATATGTTTTGACCTGTTCTATTTCCATGTCATAATTTTTGGAATAAGATATGTTGTGCGGAAATGCAGTAAGCGTCCATACGACAACCGAACCTACAAGAATATACCCCCCCATTTTTTTTAAAAACATCTTGCTTCGATCCCACATATGGATCAGCAGGCTTTTGATCATCGGGATTCTGTACGGCGGGAGCTCCATGACAAACGGTGCATCAGCACCTCTTAAAAGGGTTGATCGAAAAAAACGACCGGTGATGATGGAAAGAATAATACCCAATAGATAAATGCCGAAAATTACGGTTCCGGCCTTGGCGCCGAAGAAAGCGCCGGCCAGAATAATGTAAATCGGAAGTCTGGCGGAGCAGGACATAAAGGGAGTAATAAGAATGGTAAGGATTCGATCCTTTTCACTTTCCAGGGTGCGGCTGGCCATAATGGCCGGAACGTTACAGCCGAACCCCATCAACATGGGGATAAAGGATTTCCCGTGAAGTCCGATAAGGTGCATAATTTTGTCCATCAGAAAAGCCGCTCTGGACATATAACCGGTATCTTCAAACAAAGCGATACAAAAGAAAAGGATTAAAATATTCGGCAAAAAAATCATCACACTTCCCACACCTGCGATAACGCCGTTTATCAAAAAATCCTTAAAGATATTGTCCGGAAGCATATGGGCCAGTAGTGTTGAAAATAGATTAATACCGCTGCTGATCCAGTCCATCGGATAGGCACCAAGAGAAAACGTCAACTGGAACATGGCCCAGATAAAAAAAATAAAGATTGGAAATCCTACAAACCGGTTGGTTAGGACGAGATCCACGTTTCGGGATATATCGACACGCTGTTTTGTCGATGTTGTAAGGGCTTCCATGATGATCCCGGCGATAAATCCATAACGTTCATCCGTCATTATGATTTCCGGATCATCATCAAAACGATTCACAAGGAAATTCCGCTGGTTGTCGATTTCTCTGAGAATATCCTCACCGATTTTTCCGGTTTTCTCTAGAACGCGTTCCTTTACGATTTTATCATTTTCAAGGAGCTTTATGGACGTCCATCGGATATTGTAAGGGATTGAATCTGCTGCATGGTTCTCGATAAAGCGTTCAATTTTTGAAATGGAATCTTCAATGTCTTTGCTGTATTTTACTTTTCGCTTTTTAGGGATAACATCATCCGATTCAGCCAATTCTATGGCCTTTTTTAAAAGCGTCTCGATACCTTTGTTTTTGTTTCCGATGGTAAAGACCACCGGAACTGCGAGAAGTTCGGAAAGTTTTTTATCGTCGATTTTGATCCCACGGGTTCGAGCAACATCGGCCATGTTCAGGGCAAATAAAACTTTGCAGTCGATCTCTCTTAATTGCGTCGCCAAATAAAGACTGCGTTCCAGGTTGGATGCGTCGATGATATCGATGACAACATCCGGCCGTTCATCCAAAATAAAGTTCCGTGCAACGATTTCTTCAATGGAGAAGGGGGTTAAACTGTATGTTCCGGGAAGATCGATAATTTTCAAATCATATCCGGATTTATTTATATTGCCTTCTTTTTTTTCAACAGTGACCCCCGGCCAGTTCCCAACTTTTTGACGGGTGCCGGTAATGTTGTTGAATATTGTCGTCTTGCCTGAATTCGGGTTGCCGGCAAGGGCTATTGAAAGGCGTTTTTGAATCATTACAATTTATTACTTCACATTTTCAACGGTAATTTGTGCAGCTTCTTCAACGCGGAGTGATATATGATAACCTTTGACAATCAATTCCACAGGATCTTTCAATGGTGCATATTTTTCAACCTGAATTCTTGTGCCTTTAAGAATGCCCATTTCGAGAATCCTTCTGCGCAGAGCGCCAATCCCGCCGACGCGGACGACAGTTGCGGTCTGCTTTTCTTTCATCTCACTTAACAACATAAGCCCGTCTCCATATTCAGCTTCTAACCGGTTCTACCAGTATCTTTTGGGCCAAGCCGCGTCCCAAAACATACCGGTTGTATTCCACAGCAACCACCATCTGTCCTTTATTGATGTTGGTAATGATGTCGATTTTGTCCCCAACCCTTAAGCCTATGGATAATAATCGCATGCGTGCGGAGGCGCCTCCGGTAAACTCTTTGATTTCCAGCCGTTCACCCTGTTTGGCATGAATTAGCGGCATGAGTTGTATATGGTCTTTGAGGCATTTGGAACAGATGCCGTAGATTTCCATCTTGTGCTGAAGCATATGAAAATTATAAGTCGCAGCGATCTGAGCCTGCATATTTTCGAGTTGTTCGTCTTCGAACTCGTAAATGTTTTTACATTTTGTACAGATCATATGATCATGATGGTGACCTAAATGTCGATGCTCGTAACGTGCTTCTCCATTGTAAAATCTATTTTTACGGGCAAATCCGAATCGACACATCAGCTTTAAAGTATCCCTGACAAAATCGGGTGTAAATGAATATCCGCTTTCATCGAGAAGCTGAATCAACTCGCTGACGGTAAGGTGGCGTTCAGTTTGAAGAAAGACGTCGAGGATCTTAAAACGATCTTCGAACGCATCAATATTTTCCTGCTTAAACAGTTTTTTAAACTGTTCCTTTTCTCGGCTATGAACGCGTTTCATGTAAATTCCTCGGGAAAAGAGTCTTATCTTACCTGAAGACCTTATATCCCTTTATTAAGAATAATCTCCAACAGTAATGCTTGATCAAAGTATTGTCAATAAACCAACTAGTGTCGGGTCAAGCTACCATAAATACGTAACAGCTTATCAGGAAGTTCGTGAACATCAGATATCACATTGTGATGAACGTTTCCATAAAGATCATCCAGCTTGGGATCGCCGTTAAAATGGACGGTTATGGCATGGGTAAATATGTTTTTTGAACGGGCTTCAAATATGGCTTTCCGTGTATCCTCTATGGCATATCTATGCTTGTAATCAATATCATTTGGAAATCCGTCACTCAAGATAATCAGTAATCGGACTTTTGAAGAGATGTTTTCGAGTTGACAGGTGGCATGACGAACGGCAGCTCCCATCCGGGTATTCCGTTGGGGTGCCATGGCATTAATGCGCCGTTTAACCCTGTCGTCCAAATTTTCCTCAAAATCCTTGATTCTCAGGTAATCAACCCCCAACGGTCCGGTGCTGGAGAAACCTGCAATGGCAAACGCATCCCCCACCACCTGAAGTGCCTCACAAAAGAGCACGATCGCCTCTTTTTCAACGCTAAGAATTGTCACTTTCGAATTATAAACCGTATTTGAGGTGGATCGAGAAAGATCGACCAGCAACAATACGGCCACGTCTCTTGTCTGTTTTATGTGCTTGATATAGAGACGGTCGGAAGGAATTTTTCCTGCTTTTTTATCTATTGCAAAATCCAAAAGTGCTCGATAATCAAACTCATCCCCTTCCACCCATTGTCTCAATCGTATGAGCCCTTCCGGTCGTAACAGTTCAAACGCATAGCGAATATTTTGAACCAGTCTTTGGTGCTGCTTTAGGGTGCTGATATAAAAGTCATCCGAGAATTCCGGCATTGATTTGTCCAGCACCCTTGTGTGGGTTGAGAGATAATCGTTCAAGTTGCAGTCCCATTCTTTGTACCAAAAAACAGGCCCGTTATCATCACTGATCAAGGGTGTGAGGGCTCTGCTGCTGTGCAATTGAGAAAGATCCAGCCACGACAGATCAATGGATATTTCACGTTTCGACACATTCTTGTTTTTAGTGTTTTGGTTGTTGAGCAGGATCGATTTAATATCCTCATGGGAAATAATACCCTTATTGGCGATCAATTTTCGACGAATATCCGACTTGTAAACCTTATATCCCTTGCTCGCCAGTTGAGCATTCAATTTCGCTGCCATCTGCTCAAAATTGAGGTGGGACATCAAAAAAAGATCGGATCGTACTCTCCATCCAAATGGTGTTCGCATGGGGGTGTAAATTTTTTCCAATTTATCGGGTTGTCCGGACGCATTTAAAAGCATATCAACACATGGAAAGGCGATGGTCACCAGTTCGGCACAGGTTTCTACCGTATGGTCCACAGCCGTTGCCGTTTTAAATTGTTTTTCCATCTGTTTTATAAAAGCGGCTGTTTTCTTATCAAGATCAACGTATTTATGAATGGTGACATTAAGAGCGATCTTGAGATACAAAAGAAAAACAGCATCCGGATGTTCTTTCTGTTTGATTATATCCAGGGCCTCTTGTTGAAGCACGGGCAGGGTCTGCCGGATAAGTCCCGGATACTGCCAGTTGAGCAGAAGTCGTATGCGGCCGTGCTCGAAAGTGGTAAAAAGGTCGTCTGCCAACTCCGGGACCGGAAATAACAAGAAAAAACGCTTCAGATCAGAAATATGTTCATTATTTAAAAAGGAATTCAACTCGCAACCCTGATCCTTAATTCCTTCAAATCTTAGGCATTTTTCTGTTGCTTTTTCCAGGTCAAAGTCAAAGGTGCCGAATTCATAGAGTCCGGCCTCGAGCCGCGTAAGACACTTATATAGTTTTTTGTTTTCGTCTTTTGTAAAAAACTTACTGATTTCATCGGGCAAATAAATAAATTTTCCATCTGAACAGACGAAGGTCTCTTGGCCGTGGGCCTTGCACATTGAATCCGGCAAATTAGACAGTGATTTTACGGATATTGACAGGCTGGTACGTGCCTGCAGATAGTTGTTTAGCTGTTGTCGAACTTCGGAAAGCGGAACCGTTACCTGCATGTCCGAATATGTGTCGATGCCGAGTTTCGATTCCAGGGATAAAAATTTTGCTGCCAGTTTAAATCTTTGATTTAATTTGTTTAATGTTAGGGAAACAAAATCGTCCAGAGCGTCTTGGGAAAGCAGATACAACCCTTTTTTCATTCCAAGCAAAAAAGGATCGAACAGGCGATGGTCGGCCTTTATCACCCGATGGAGCTGTTTGATTTGCCAGGTCCGCCTTGATACAGAAAAAGATCGTATGGCACGGGGGATATTATATGCAAAATTCTGGCACTGAACATAGGACATTTCCCCTGAAAACGTGTCGCCCAGAAGATCAATATAGGCACATGCGGAGTCAAAGTCCTTCTCGTTTAATAATTTCGACAGTTCGTCAAGGGGATCTTTCAGAGTGTAGGTTCCCTTGCTTTCCATAATCATTAAAGTTTTCAGGAAACGCTTTAAAAAGTTGGAATCACCGTGTTTTAATACCGGCACAAGATGTTCGGCCATTATGCGTCCCAATGTCGGTCCTTTATGACCGAAGCGACGGATGAGTTCCCGATAGCGATAAAAATTTTCCGAACTCGCTTCTCCAATAAGATCCGCATAGCCTTTGGCCACAGACTGACCGAAGGATATCTCCACAGACAACGCCCAAAGGGTCTCCTCCACCAAAATGACAACATCTTCTTTCGACACGGAAACGGCTTTATGTTCCAATGATGTTTTGACTGCTTGAAACAGTTCCGGGTCAGCCAAATTAAGCTGTTTAAGGGTGTCTATTGTTTTCATGGTTTGTTAAGTTTGACGGCTTCGTAAAACGTTCAACTTTTGCGTTGCGCTACATTCCTCGTCACTGCGGCGTACGATAAATACGCCTCATTCCTCGGAATTTGCGCGCCTTTTTATCCCGCTGATCTTGTGCGGGGGAATTTGAAGCTTTTTACTTTGCCGTCGAATTTTGAGTTTTAAGAATACAAAAGAACAAAAATAACACGCCACGATAGTCTTTTTTGAAGCGATTGTAAATAACCGAAACTTTTCCAAGGCAAGAGCGCGTTTGTTTCAAGACGAACCCATCGTTTGTATATTGAAAAATGATAAATTTATATAATAACATTTCAAATTTTCTTGAAGTTTTATTATTATAACGGTAATAAAGAGTGTCGCCATTTGATGGATCCCGATTTTCTTCATGCTGGCTTATTGGGCCGAACGATCAGGCAGAAAGCCTTCATCAGCAAAGGAGGATTTAACACCATGGTCAAATATCAAAACATCCTTCTTGTTTATCCCAAAGTCCCAAGCAATACGTACTGGAGTTTTAAGTGTGCACTGAAATTTATTCGAAAAAAAAGTGCCATGCCACCTTTAGGGCTTCTGACCATCGCCGCCCTTTTCCCGGATATGTACAACCTGAAGCTGATTGACTTGAATGTTGCGCCTTTAGACGACAGCGATGTTCAATGGGCGGATGCGGTATTCATTTCCGCCATGATTGTTCAACAAGATTCCATGAAAGAGGTGATTCGACGCTGCAGATGGTTTGGCAAAATCATTGTTGCAGGAGGCCCCTTTCCGACGTCAAATCATAAGGACATCACCGGCGTCGACCATTTTCTCTCGGGAGAAGTTGATCAAACCTTGTCGGATTTTTTACAGGATCTGGAAAAGGGTGTCGCAAAACCAATTTATCCGAAACCGTGTTATCCGGATATCTCCAATCTGCCGGTCCCGCGGTTCGATCTTTTAGATATTGACGCATACAGTTCCATGGCCATTCAGTATTCCAGAGGCTGTCCCTTTCACTGTGAGTTCTGTGATATCTGGACCATCTATGGCAACAAGCCACGCTTAAAATCTGCCGATACGCTTTTGCGAGAACTGGATGCCCTTTATGATCTGGAGTGGCGGGGGCCGGTGTTTCTTGTTGATGATAACTTCATCGGCAACAAGAAACGGGTTAAGACCGAACTTTTGCCGGCGCTAAAAGCCTGGCAAATCGAGCATGGTTACCCTTACCATTTTTTTACCGAAGCCAGTATTAATATGGGCGACGATGAGGCGCTGCTGACGGCCATGCGGGAGGCTGGATTCAACCAGGTTTTTATCGGGATTGAAACCCCTGATCCCAAGGGACTTGAAGAAGCCGGCAAGATACAAAATCTAAAAGCGAACATGGAGCATTCCATTAGAACGATTCAACGACACGGAATGGAAGTCATGGCAGGATTTATCATCGGGTTTGACAGTGATAAAGAGGATATTTTCGACCGGCAAATCACCTTTATTCAACAAAATGCCATTCCCAAAGCAATGATCGGCTTCTTAAATGCGCTTCCCGGGACCCGTCTTTATCATCGGCTTATGATGGAAGGCAGAATATTAAAGGCGTCCCTCGGCAACAACACCCACTGCATGACCACTAACTTTAAAACCATCATGGACCCGAACCGGTTAAAAGAAGGATATAAAAGAATTCTGGCCTGTATTTATGATTTCAATCTGAAAAACTATTTTGAACGCTGCAGCCATTTTTTGGATAATATAGAGTATGCTGGATATTTTCAGAGAAAAATTCACGTTAAAGACCTAAAAATTTTTTTCAGATCCATTTGCTGGCAGCTTTTGACGCCATACGGTTTTCAGTATCTCAAATTTGTCCTTCGGAGCATGATCAAACACCCCAATATTTTTGGCGAAGCCATCTCTTTATGCATTACCGGACATCACTTTTACACCATTACACAACAAACTTTGAAAACCGAAAAAATTGCGTCGATTCTTGATGAGAAATACCATAATTTTTGTGATTTGGTAAATCAATATTCCGATGCCATGATGAACAATTCAAAAGAGAACTATCAATATTGGGTTAAGCTTTTGAAGAAGCAGGTCAAGATACTCCAGCAGATGCAATACACCATCAACAAAATCCATACAGACCACCGTTATGAACTCAGTCAAAAATACATTGAACTCTCAAGGAAAATGCGGGAAAAACTGACGAATTTCGAAGCCATGGTTCTGGGAACTGCCGCTCCATCCCGGAAGTAACCGAATGCCGGGATTTATCGGATTTTTTTTGCAAAGGTCTCTCTTTTTCTCATCCTCCATTACGCCCCTTTCATAATTTACGGATCAAAAACTTTCTTCTAATCTCAGGTGTTCTGTCCTTTTTTATGAGGTAATATTGTTGACCTTTGCTATGGTTCAATATTAGCTTGTGCACTAGTTTATGGGGCGGTCAAAATACCCGCTATTTTTTATTGACAGAACATGCCACGTTGTGTCACTAATGCAAGATTTGATATTATAAATTTCATCTTACTAAAATTGAGGGAGAAGTCTATGGACAGTGAAGAATTTGCAATATTTCGGAAAAAATTAAACAAAACCCAAAAACATATGGCGAATCTTTTGGGGGTATCTATCAAAGCCATACACAGCTATGAGCAGGGCTGGCGATCCGTGCCGCCTCATGTGGAAAGACAGATGTTTTTTCTAATGGCCAGAAAAAGGGGTGGCCTCAAAGCGCAAAAACCGTGCTGGACGGTCAAAAGATGTCCCGCAAAACAAAAAAAAGAATGTCCTGCGTGGGAGTTTCAAGCAGGAAGGTTTTGCTGGTTCGTTAACGGAACCATTTGCAGCGGGACAGCGCATGAGAAATGGAAAGAAAAGATGAAGGTATGCCGGTCTTGCGAGGTCCTGGCGCAGATAATGTGATCTGACTGTCGTCATGCTTCTAATAAAAATCAAACGATTTTAAATAAATCCTTGCCCCATATCCACAGTCGGCATTGGCAATTTAAAAAAGGTAAAGCAATGAATACGCTAGTTGCAGATCAAAAAAGCGTCACCCAACCCAAATCTGGAAAAAAAAGAAAACTCATCGGCGACAGAGGGGATTATTTTCTGAACAGAATCCAGGGGGAGACCGGTGCCAATGTTTCGGCGTGTTACCAATGCGAACGATGCACCAATGCCTGTCCGGTCAGCCATTTTATGGACATCAAGCCCCACCAGGCGATGCGTTATGTTCAACTGGGATGGCGCGAAGACCTGTTAAAATCGTCGACCATATGGGTATGCCTGTCCTGTGAAATGTGCACCACATACTGCCCCAATGAAGTGGGTGTTGCGGAAGTCATCAATCATTTGAGAAACATTGCAGCACATTCGTCCATCATACCGAAAGAAAGGAACCTTGCCGTATTTCATCAGACATTTCTGGAGGTGCTGAGAAAATCCGGCAGAGTCAACGAATTCCGGCTGATGAACGCCTATTACTTAAAGCCGAATATATTGCGTGAAAAAATAAAAAGCGGGAGTTTTAAAGAGGAGCTTATACTGGGGTTGACCCTGTTGAGAAAAGGAAGATTGAAACTCTTTACATCCAAATCAAAAGCCATCAAGGACATTCAAAAAGCCTATATTCAGGCCCGCGGAGAGATTGTTTGATGAAACTGTCTTTTTATCCCGGCTGTTCTTTGGAAGGCATGGCCGTCGACTATGCCCGATCCATTGATGCGGTATTTCAAGCGCTGGATATCGATCTGGTTGAAATCGACGACTGGTCCTGTTGCGGCGCCACGGCGGCTCACAGTCTCAGCGAGGCCATGTCCGTAATTCTGCCGGCAAGAAATCTATATGCCGCGGAGCAAATGGGGCTTGATATTGTTTCTCCCTGTGCCAACTGCTTCAATCGTCTCCGGTTTTCCCAGCAGATGATACAGAAAAGAGTTTTGGATATTCCCTGGCCGGTGACCGGTGATTTAAAAGTTCATGATATGACGCGTTTTCTGGCGGAGCCGGCCATGATCAAACAGATCAAAAAACGGGTTTTAAAATCTTTAAAGGGTCTGAAACTGGTCTGCTATTACGGCTGTCAGATGGTGCGGCCGCCGAGAATTACCGGTTATACGGATTATGAAAACCCCCAAACACTGGATCGTATTGCAGCAGCAACCGGAGCCCAGGTTATCGACTGGTCTTATAAAGCAACCTGCTGCGGTGCCAGCATCGGTATTGCTCGCAGGGAAATTGGAGAGTCCTTGACAAAAAGACTTTTGGATAAAGCGCGGCAGGCCGGTGCTGAAGCCATTGTTGTGTCTTGCCCGCTGTGTCAGTCGAATCTCGATATGATCCAGAAAGATCGCTTAGAAATACCAATTCCGATATTTTATTTTACCGAGTTGCTCCGGTTGAGTTTCAGCGACAGGGGAAATCCGAAGTGGTTTAAGACGCATTTTACGAATCCTGTTCGGCTGTTAAAAACCAAAAGCCTTCTGTGATAATTATGGAATCTTATCTTAAACCTCCGGTGGGAAAAGTGATTGTTGTGGGCGGCGGAATCGGCGGTATTCAGTGTGCCCTCGATCTGGCGGACACCGGTTTTTACGTTTATCTTATTGAAAAATCACATACCCTGGGCGGGAAAATGGCCCAGCTGGACAAAACCTTTCCCACCAATGACTGCTCCACCTGCATATTTTCTCCCAAACTGGTACAGGCGGCCGGTCATGCGAATATTGAGATTCTGCCGTTAAGCCGCATTCTGGAAATATCGGGCGGTCCCGGGCGATTTACGGCCCAGATTGAAAAGCAGCCCAGATATGTTAACGAAGAAAAATGCATTACATGCGGCAAGTGTGCTGAAAAATGCCCCAAAAAAGTACCCGATCCGTTTAACGGGGAACTTGGGACACGCAAAGCGGCATTTCTGACATTTCCCCAGGCGGTTCCCTTAAAATATGCACTGGATGCCGAATATTGCCTTTATTTAACCAAAGGAAAATGCGGAGTTTGTCAAAAAATCTGCCCGGCAGACGCCGTTGAATTCGATCAAAAACCGTTGATATTCAATATCGATGCCGGTGCGGTAATCATTTCAACCGGTCTTGAGCTGGCGTTGACGGCCCAAGAAGGAGAGTTTGGTTACGGAAGATATAAAAACGTTGTAACCTCTATGCAGTATGAACGCATGTTGTCGGCAACCGGCCCTTATGGAGGACACCTCAAGCGACCTTCCGATGGGAACGTTCCTAAAAAAGTGGCCTGGATTCAATGTGTCATGTCCCGCGATCCGGCTCGAAATCGCCCCTTTTGTTCTTCAGTCTGTTGTATGCATGCGGCAAAACAGGCGGTATTGACCCGCCTCCATGAATCCGAAACCCAAACGACCATCTATTTTATGGACCTTCGGGCACATGGGAAGGGGTTCGACGACTACATTGACCGCGCCCGATATCAGCACGGTGTGCGAACCCGGAGGTCGATGATTTCTCAGGTTTATCTGAATCCTGAAAATGAGAATCTAATCATTGAGACGTTTGATCATCATTTAAATGAAAAACGGGAAGATGAATATGATCTGATTGTTCTTTCTAGTGGTTTCAAACCATCCAATGATTTTGTCGACCTTGCCAAAAAACTGGGTCTTGTAACCAATCCTTACGGGTTTTTAGCCACAGAATTTGATGAACCCGTAGCGACCTCCCGGCCGGGTGTCTTTGTATGCGGCGGCATCGAAGCCCCCAAAGATATTCCCGAAACCGTCATCCAGGCCGGAGCAGCCGCTGCCGAAGCCTCCATCCTCATCAGCGAGGCCAGACATACTGAAACGGTGGTGGAAGAAACGCTGGAGGAAAAACCCATTGAAACAGCGCCCAGAGTGGGTGTTTTGGTGTGCCATTGCGGCACCAACATCGCCGGTGTTGTGGATATACAGAATGTTCTGGAAGACGTGAAGAAACTTCCCCATGTGGTGTTTGCCACCAATTTTATGTTTACCTGCTCCACAGAAACTCAGCAGGCCATTGTCGACATTATCAAAGAGCACCGGTTGAACCGGATGGTGGTGGCGGCATGCTCGCCGAAAACCCATGAGCCCCTGTTTCAGGAAACCCTGAAAGAAGCGGGATTGAACCCCTATCTGTTCGAGCTGGCAAACATCCGGGATCAATGCTCCTGGGTTCACGGGAAAAATCCTGAAAAAGCCACCCGAAAGTCCAAGGAACTGATCCGAGCCAGTGTGGCCCGGGCAATTCAACTTGAGCCGCTGTATGACAAATCATACCCGGTGGTTAATGAAGGGCTGATCATCGGCGGCGGCCTGGCCGGTATGACCGCCGCACTGACCATTGCAGATCAGGGATTTCATGCTCATCTGGTGGAGAAAGGCGACCGACTGGGGGGATTTGCACAGAATCTCAAATTCACACTGGAAGGACATTCTCCGTCTCGGTTGATCCGCTATCTCATCGAAAGGGTCACCCATCATCCTAACATTTCTGTTTATCTGAATAGCACACTTGTTTCCCATGGCGGACATCTGGGCGCATTCAACGGTTCGGTTCAAAAAAAAGACGAACGAATCGATATTCAATACGGGGCCGTGATTGTGGCCACCGGCGGGCGTCCGTATGAACCCAAGGAATATCTTTACGGCCAGGATGATCGCATTCTCACCCAGGTGGAGTTTTCAAAACGTCTTTTGGATGATCCCTTATGGGCCCGTCAACTCAAACGAATTGTCATGATTCAGTGCGTGGGGTCACGGGAACCCGATTTTCCCTATTGCAGTCGGGTGTGTTGTTCGGCAGCCGTGAAGAACAGTATCCAGCTCAAAGAAATGAATCCCGGTGCGCAGGTGGTTGTGTTGTATCGAGATGTCAGAACCTTTGGGTTTAAAGAACTGTATTATTTAAAGGCCAGGCAAAAAGGCGTCCTCTTTTTTCGGTATATCCCTGAAGAAAAACCATTGGTGGTTGATGACAGCGGAAAATTGATCGTCGATTTTACCGATCGAAGCTCTCATCAGGATTTTCGTATTGAGCCCGACCTGGTGGTGTTAAGCGCCGGTATTCGGCCCGGTGAAGGCGCCCGGCAGATTGCCCGCCTTTTAAAACTTCCCACCGCTGATGTGGGGTTTTTTCTGGAAGCCCATGTCAAATTAAGGCCGGTGGAATTTGCCACTTCGGGTGTTTTTCTGGCAGGCCTGGCTCATAGTCCCCGGTTTATTGAAGAGAGTGTTACCATGGCCAAAAGTGCCGGACAGCAGGCCATGAAAGTGTTGTGCAAAAAGATAATGACGACGTCCGCTGCCGTTGCCGAAGTCGATGCTGAAAAATGTGCGGCATGTTTGATTTGTGTTCGGGTATGCCCATTTGGTGCACCGTTTATCAATGAAAAAGGGGTATCCGAGATTCCGCCGTCGGCATGCATGGGATGCGGCATTTGTGCATCGGAATGTCCGGCAAAGGCCATAGAACTAAAACACAGTACCGATGATCAGCTTTTGGCAAAAATCGATGCCCTGCTTGAATTCGCTATGAAGGATGATTAGGTTACGTCTTCAATTTGAGCGAAAGAAAACGTTTTTCAAATGTCGCATGGGTTAAATGGAGGAAATAATGAAAGTATCTAAAAATATCAATTCCACCGTGGGATCGACACCGCTGGTGCGTCTCAATACCATTGCAGATGGGCTCGGCGCCCAAATCTTTGCCAAGCTCGAGTTTTTTAATCCATTGGGCAGTATCAAGGATCGAATCGGCGTTTCGATGATTGAAGCTGCCGAGACCAAAGGGTTGATAAACCCGGAAACCACCATTGTGGAGCCCACCAGCGGTAATACGGGAATAGCCCTGGCGTTTGTCTGTGCTGTCAAAAAGTACTCTCTGACATTGACCATGCCCGATACCATGAGCATCGAGCGGCGAAAACTCTTAAAGCATTTAGGGGCAAACCTTGTTCTGACACCCGGCGCAGACGGGATCAAAGGCGCCATTGCAAAAGCCGAAAAGATTTTGAAAAATACGTCGAATGCCTACATGCCCGATCAGTTTTCCAATCCCGCCAATCCGGAAATTCACCGAAAAACAACTGCCGAGGAAATCTGGCGCGACACTTTCGGCAACGTGGATATCTTTATATCAGGGGTTGGAACCGGCGGCACCATCACCGGGGTGTCTGAAGTCATCAAGTCCCGAAAGCCGTCATTTAAAGCCGTGGCAGTGGAGCCTGCTGATTCACCCATCCTGTCCGGCGGTCAGCCCGGACCTCACAAAATCCAGGGTATCGGTGCCGGGTTTGTGCCGGATGTGTTAAATACAGACATCATCGACGACATTGTTACGGTGACCAATGAACAGGCATTTGAAACCGCCCGAAAGCTGGCTGCACTGGAAGGGATTTTGTGCGGCATATCATCCGGGGCCGCGGTTTGGGCTGCCATGGAAATGGCCAGTCAGGTTGAAAACAAAGGAAAACAGATCGTGGTCATTTTGCCGAGTACCGGTGAACGATATTTAAGCACGGATCTGTTTGTTGACTGAAGAATCACTGCAAGAGTTTGAAGTGAACTAAAGTTTAAAGTGAGCTAAAGTTAAGGAATTCTATCAATTATATAAAAACATCGGAGCGGAGCGAAGCGACACCATAACTTCCCCGTTTAATACGGGATAAATAGGCACTTTAGATACTTTTAACTTGTACGGCTTTGAGCCCCTTTTAGGGGCAAAACCAAAACCTGGTCTTTTGGGCCAGGCTTTTTTACTACATTGTTTTCGGTAAGGGTCCATGAAGCTGTTCGATGATGATGGGTATAGCCGGGGGAATTCGCTGACTGCCTGCCGTGATGTTTCGTATCATGGAAAGATGTGTGCCCTGAACGATTCGAAGAGGAACACCCGAAAGCTGTGCAGAACGCACAGAAACAAGACCATCACCGACTTCATTGGACACTAAAAGAAGCACGTCTTCCATTTCTTTTACGGCGACCCGGGTATCTTCCGGCAGTTTGACCTCCAGGTTATTTGCGAAGTGTTCAATTTCATTCTTTTGCCACGGGCTCATCGTACCTGCAATGACCAGCATGTTTACATTACGGGGGTGAGGTCGACGGTTTAACCGTTCCAGAAACGTGCTTCCGGGCGTCAAATCAATACCAGCCTCTCCTGCACCATCGAGGATTCCCTGAAGCCAGTGGTATTTTTCGCTGAATAGACCTGTTATCTGTTCACGAAATTCGGTAAAGATACGAAATCGCGCCAATTCCGATCCATGATTCGGGGTGCCCACCATGATCAGTTGCAAAACGGCGGGCAGCTCTTTTTTATCTGCTTTTTCAGCATAGGACAACGATGGATGGGTCAGCATCTCACGTGCAACCAACCCCCCCATGCTGTGTGCAACAATTGAAATGTTTTTTGTTTTTGATAGACTGTGCGATTGAATGCATTCCAGGAAAAATTGGGCGGACTCTGTTATGGGCTGATCGTTCGGATACGTCATGGTCCAAACAGAAAAACCTTCCTCGACCAAAGCCGGGGCCAAATTCATCCAGACTTTTCCAGGTTCGTCAAGTCCGTGGACCAGGATTACCGCAGATGTTTGTGCATCAGGTTTTACCGAAGTTTTGGGTTGCTCAAAAGGTTTAAGACCATACATAGCCTTGAGTTGGTTGACGGCTTCCGGATACTCTTTTTTGACGGCATCGCGAATATGGGTTCTTATCTGGCGCTCTTCTTCCCTAAAATAGTGACGCGCGACCTGTATCACCACAACCAACGTGATACCGAGAACGATCAAAATTACCCATAGATTTTTATTGCCAGTTTTCAAAGGAAATCCTAAGTATTCGTAAGGACATACCGATAATTCTTTGCAACGGTTTTAGTGAAAAAATCACAGAAGAAAGGGCCAAGGAACTTGGTATCAATTCATTTGTTTTAAAACCTCTTGATAAGCGAGATTTTGCCATAATCGTACGCAACGTACTGGATGAAAAGTGAAAGCTGATTATCATAGATCTCCATTTCACCATTTCCCATTCACTTATGGCGCAATTTTGCTTAATCCTTTGGATATCCCTGACATTTTTTCCTGTTATTTCATATTCCGGATTCGCACCTCAATTTCCTTTTGATCCTGAAGCAATTTTAGAAGTTTCGAGGTGTCTGTGTTGCCAAAATGATAGGGGTATAAAATTTTCGGCTGAAACGCTTTCGCGGCGTCGGCGACCATCTCAGGTGTCATCGTATACGGCAGGTTCATTGGCAAAAAGGCACAGTCGATCTCTTTAAGTGATTTCATTTCAGGGATGTTTTCCGTGTCCCCTGCAACATACACCCGCTTATCCCAAAAGGTGATGATGTAACCGTTTCCGACACCTTTTCCATGAAAGGGTTGTCCGTTATCTCGCTTATGGACGAGATTGTAAGCCGGAATCGCCTCTATTTTCAATCCGTTGACGGTTTGAACGTCTCCGTTTTTCATAATAATGCCGTTTTTGACCTGTTTTGAACAGGCTTCGGTCAATACCACCTTTGTTTTTTCAGTCCGGACAAGTTCCAGCGCTTTCAAGTCTAAGTGGTCGTAGTGATCATGGGTGATCAGGATAACATCCGCTTTCGGAAACTTCGCATAATCTGCGGCTTTGGTGAATGGATCAACATGGATAATCTTTGTGCCAAAAGTAAACATCAGGGTCCCATGGCCGATAAATGTGATCTTTAAATCATCGGCAGATGTTTTTATAATATCTGTTTCGTATGGTTCCTTGGCGGTCGCTGAGAACGTAAAAACCATGATGAAAAACAAGATTAAAAAGCATATTTTACCCATTGTCATACCTCCTTATTTTTAAAGAATGCTTCATTTTTGGCTGTTGATTCGTAAAACTCTTCATATGTAAGTTTTTGCTTTTCCGGTAACAATGGCTTTCCTTTCATTTGGATTGGCATAACGCAGCGCTTCAGCGGCAGCGATTAGATGTCGGCTGAAAGAGCCAAGTTAGACCTTGGATACGTTCATTTTGCTTCTTTAATCATTTCCATTGTGATGGCTTCCACTTCTTCAGCAACCTTCATTAGAGATTCTGAATTTGACAAAACCTCCAATAGCGCTTTAGGCTTTATCATTCCAATTTTTGTTTTACCTTCTTCTGAATATACCTAAATACGGCAGGGGAATACCATGTTCATACTCATATCATCGGTCAACACTTCTTTGGCTTTTTGAGGATTGCAGATCTCAAGGATTTGACATTCATTGGGAAAATCAACACCCTTTTTCAACCAGCCATCCTGTTGGAGGAAAAAGGAGCCAGGGTATAATGTAATAAACCGTAAGATACCAGTACTTCCATAGAAAGCTTGTACTGTGCCCAAGGTAAATACCACAATAAAGGAGATCATAAATGAATAAAGGAAATGAAATATAAAATGACCACCATAAAGAAACTTTCAATCCTCTGCCCGGCCTTGCATTTTTCGCGCTTCGATAGATTACAAACCAAATTGGGGGTAAAATTGCCAAGTCAAATATGATCATAAATTTCGTGGAATATTGCTGGTAATACTCTGGAAGCCCTGCAATCCAAAAGAGAAGCCAGGCTAAAGATACTGTAGCAAACAGTTGTAAGTGTCTACGCAACCGCATCGTTTATATTCTCCAGCATATAACGGGCGCGAGGTGAGGTGCACCCCCAACTTGGGGCAAATAATTCCAGACAAAACAGAAACTTATAATTTAAAGAGCGTACCGGAAGTCCCCAAGCTCAGTTCTTCTTGCCTGTTAACTCAATTCAGTTACAGGCGAAAAATTATCACAATCATCGCAATATTTTTCCAGCGCTTTATGATAGTTTTTTTGTTTTAATGCGTAGAGGTTCTCATCCCAAGATTGTCCGTTTTTTTGCCCTAACAATTCAAGTAATTCGCTTATTTTTGATCGAATATCCT
>RCNC010000911.1_pt1 | contig 19626 bp, 19 predicted proteins | sample 2041301 | NCBI WGS metagenome assembly RCNC01 (sample SAMN09708231, study PRJNA481090) | Marine sediment metagenome, whole genome shotgun sequencing project. | biome: marine sediment; feature: ocean; material: sediment; isolation source: Sewage treatment plant 13A marine sediment (STP13A) ...
TCCGCCCACGAAGGTCCTGTCACAGGCAGGGTATTTGTCATGATCTCCAGGACCGATGACCGGGAGCCACGCCTTCAGATCGGGCGGGACGGGACTCCTTTCTTTGGGCGGAACGTGGAGGCTTTGGCCCCCGGGACCATGGGCGTAGTCGATGGCACCGACTTGGGCTCACCCTTGGAAAGCCTGATGGATTTGCCGGCCGGAGACTACTTCATACAGGGGATGGTGAATGTCTACACGGAGTTCCATCGGGCCGATGGACACGTAGTGTGGATGCATGACGATCAGTGGGAGGGCCAGGCGTTTCAGCGATCCCCCGGGAACCTGTATAGCGACGTGGTCCGGGTGCACCTCGATCCGGCGGAAGGATTCGATATCGAGTTGGAGGCGAAAAACGTCATCCCTCCCATCCCCTTTCCTGAGGACACGGAGTGGGTGAAGCGGTTTCGATTCCAGAGTCCGACCCTCTCGGAGTTCTGGGGGGAACCGATCTTCATCGGCGCGACCGTTCTCCTACCCAGGGACTATGAAGGGAGCACGATTTCCTATCCGGTTCTCTACAAACAGGGACACTTCTCCAGCGGTGACCCGCTCCGTTTCAGGGAAGGGTCGGAAATCCACGAGGAGTGGATCAAGGATGATTTCCCGAGGATGATGGTGGTGACCTTCCAGCACCCCACTCCCTACTTCGACGATTCCTATGCGGTGAACTCAGTGAATGTGGGCCCCTACGGTGACGCCATAATCGAAGAGTTGATTCCCGAGATCGAGCGTCGGTTCCGTACCATTTCCGAGCCCTGGGCCCGGTGGCTGGATGGTGGTTCCACTGGGGGGTGGGAATCCCTGGCCCTTCAGCTTTTCTATCCAGACTTCTTCGGTGGAGTTTGGTCATACTGCCCGGACCCGGTGACCTTCACCAACGTGGAGGGAATCAACGCCTACGAGGACGAGAACGCCTACTACAAGGTCCGGGGATGGAGGAAGGTTCCCACGGTGAACTCCCGGGATGTTGATGGCACGATGCGAATGACCTCCCGGCAGAGGAACTACTACGAATTGGCCAAGGGCACCAAGGGAAGGAGTGGGGAGCAGTTGGACATTTGGTCGGCCGTTTACGGGCCTCTAAGTGACGACGGGTACTTCAAGCCCCTATTCGACAAAGAAACCGGTGAAATCGACTCGACCGTGGCCGGGTACTGGCGGGATAACTACGACCTCCTGGAGTACATGAAAAAGAACTGGACCTGGCTGGGGCCCAAAATCGATGGGAAAATCCATATCTACATTGGGGATATGGACACGTACCGGCTGGAGCAGGCGGTGTTCGAGATGGATGCCTGGATGAAGACGACAACGAACCCCCACTACCCGGGCTTTTTCATGTACGGAGACCGGAAGCCCCATTGCTGGAGCGGTCCGGTTTCCACAGCGGAGCGCCTGAAGGAGATGGCCATGCACGGCCTACGCTACAAGCCGGAAGGGACGACAACTCCGTGGTGGGTGTACTGAAGAAGAAGAGGGCACCACGCCCAATCTCGACGGGCTGAGATTCCCTAGCTCTGGGACCCGGCCAGTTCGTCCAAGCGTTCCTTGAGGCGAACCAGGGCTAACGTATCCGAGGCACAAGCACTCTGGAGCTTGTGCCGGAGAGTCTCGAGTTCGCCGGGGCCTTGGGAATTCCCGGAAAACAGGAGGCTGTGGAGTAGGGCTTCGGCGGACTGCCCCGCGGATTCCTCTAGAGACTCATACCCAAGGCTCGGGACCAGAGGAGGGAGCACCGACGTCAGGCTGAAGCTTCCGAGGAAATCCGGGTGATAGACGTTGTCTCGGACGATAGGAAGGAGATCCACGGTCTTGGAGGAGATGGCCATGATCTCCCGGGCCTGTTCAGGAACTGCCGCGGAGATGGCTTCGAGGCATGTCTTCTGGGCCCCTTTGTCGTAGGCGACGACAACGTCCACCCCTTCCAGGGTTTCCAATAGGGCCTGGGCCATGACGGCTCGGGAATCGTCGGGCCCCTCGGCCAACCATTCGTGGTGCTTCACGTCCCCATTCGGCAATGCGATCTGGCAGCCAAACTGGACTGGATGTTTCTGCCAGGGGCCCAGGCCGACCCAGACCGGTATGGAGAGGGGGACAGTCTGGAAATCCAGGTACGCCACCCGGCCCTTAAACGGGGCTAAAGCCCCTTCCAATCCATCCTCTACTTGCAACTCCCCCTCCAAAACGGATCGTTGCTGCCGCTGCTGGATGAGAGTGAGGGGGAAGGTTGAGGGGACGTCCTCCACTTTGGTCAAAGCCAGGGTTTCGAGTTGGGCCGATTTCTCCTTCCGTAACCCGTAGAATGTCTCTACGTGGTGCTTGGGCAGGGCAGGCCAACAGCGTCCCTTGAACGGACAACTGGTGGGCTTATCACAGTGGTCCCCCACTTCTACATCCGGAAGAGACCCGCCCAATAGGGAGATCTGTTTGGAGATAATCTCGGAGATTTGGGGGTAGAGGCCCCGGACACGTCCGGAGATGGACTCTGTTACGAATAGGTCGTCCAGTCCAGGGAACCGGCACTTCTCATTCAAGTGCATGATCTCGACCGAGTCCACATCAACCCCGGCCCGACGGAGCACAAAGGCCTGGACGGCGACCTCCCACAGATGATGCGGCCGAATGGAGGTATCGGACTTTACTTCGATGAGGGAGTGCCCCCGTCCTTTCCGGGCCAGGATGTCCACGGACACCGCGACGCCTTCCTCAAGAAAGGTGGCCTGAAAGATGGCGGGCTCTTCCCTGGCCAAAGCCATCTCGGTGGCCTCAACCCTTTCCTGAATCTTGTCTTCGGGGAAGTCGATGAGGAATCCACCCGAGAATTCAGATCGGGCCATTTCCACCACCCGTTTCTCCTCATCCTGGAGGAACTGGACGGATGGATTCTCGACCGATTCAGGGGCCTCGGCTTCGTGCGTCATCCACCACAAGAGCTTGTTACACTGGAGCCCTGCGGCGAAACCGGATTTTGATATAAAGTTAGTCACAAGATCTTAATTTAACGCAATCTGGGAGGCAGGTGGAACCCCCTCTCCCTGGTACCGTTCGGGCCCGCTTGACCCGATGGCCCCTCTGGGAACCATCGAAGCTTAGACGGTTGACACTGTCAAGGATTTCCGCGATGTTATTCCGTCGCCCATGCAACGGGTGGACAAGATTTCATGAGGGCGGGGGTCTCGTTCTTGGAGGCTGTCGCCTTTTTAGTTTGTGACCAAATGGGTCACAGTTCGCGCGGAGTAACCGCGCAAAACAAGCAGGTCGGTAAGTACGTATTAACGTGGCTCCGACTCGCACAAGCAAGGAGCGCACAGATGCGTGCTACAGGAACAGTGAAGTGGTTCAACGATCAAAAGGGATTTGGTTTCATCACGCCGGAGGACGGTAGCAAAGACTGCTTCGTCCATCACAGCGCGATTCAGGCTGAGGGTTTCAAGACCCTTCCTGAGGGAGGCCGGGTTGAGTTCGACATAGTAGAGGGAGCCAAAGGCCCCGCTGCGGAGAACGTAGTTTCGCTCTAGTCCTATCGGACTGATCGAAATGGAAAGGGCCTTCCCGAGCAATCGGGGAGGCCCTTTTTTTTCACCGGCAGGACAAAAGCGAATCCACAGGCGCCCAAAGAGACCCCCCCGCTTCCCGAAGTAAAGACCTTTCCCCGAGGCCAGACGAGCCCGTAGAATTCAACCCAAGTCCCAGCCGGTGAGGGTGGCTCCCGGCCTTATTTTTGGTGGACAGCATGGATATTCCACGAAGATCGACGATCGGGAGGAGGTCCCTGCGGGTCCTCCTGGGCATGGCTTTGGTGATAGGAATCTCCCCCTCAAGTCCTGTGAATACACAGGAGCTTGAGTCTGGGCCCACCGCCGCCAAAAACAAAATCGATCCACCGCTACTCGAAGCGTTGAGCTCCGGGGAATCTGCCCGGGCAATTATCGTGGGTCGAACCCAGTTGTTCGCCCTGGTGGGTGGTCTCGAGGCGTTCCAGGAGACCCATGCTTCTGACGATCGCCTGGTTCTGCGCGAAGAGGTAGTGGAAACCCTGCAGCAGAACGCCGCGGAGGAGCAGGCTCGAATTCTGCGGGCCATAGGGCGGACGAAGGCCGATCAGGCGCTTTGGATCCTGAATGCACTCTCCCTGGAGCTCTCACCCAAGGAAATCCGGACGGCAAGTGGCCTGGATGAGGTGCTCTATATCTATGCCGGCGGAGAAAGACTCCTTTCCCGGGGGGAGAAGGCTCCCCCCATTCTGATCCTCCCGGATACTGATCCTCCGCCGTTCTCCATTTCAGGGAAGACGATCGCCTGGAACGTCCAGCACCTGAACGCTCCTCGAGTATGGACTGACCTGGGGAACGCCGGAGAGGGTGCGGTCATCGCGGTCCTCGACAATGGCGCGAACTACGCCCACACGGATTTGAGGGCGAACCTCTGGCGGAACGAAAAAGAGGTTCCCAACGACGGTGTGGATGACGACGGGAACGGGTGGATCGACGACGTCTACGGGTACAACTTCGGAGCCATGAGTCCCGATGTGAGAGATACCGGTGGCCCCCGGCAGCACGGGACCATGACCTCCGGCATCGCTCTTGGAGACGGTACCGGAGGTATCGTCACAGGTGTGGCCCCAAGGGCCCAGCTCATGCTCCTCAAGCTCACCGGAGGGAACGTCGATGGTGCGGGGAACCGGCCCATCGCGGCTGCCTTGGCCTATCAGTATGCCATTGAGCACGGCGCCGACATCTTGAGTATGAGCTTCAGTCTCCCGGGTCTAGGAAACCTCCGGGGCTTCTGGCGCATGATGAGCGACCATGCCGTGGCCGCCGGCCTGGTTCTGGTCGGGGGAGCCGGTAACTTCCGGACGACCCAACCGATCCCGGTTCAACATCAATCGCCCAAGGATGTTCCCAGTGTGATCTCGGTGGGCGGGATCGACACCCTGAACGTTCTTGTCCCTTTCAGCAGCATGGGGCCGGCTGAGTGGAGTACGGTCGCTTTGTACGGAGATTACCCCATGCCGGATGGAATCATGAAACCCGACCTCGCTGCATTCCCCGGTGCCGGGTTTCCCGTCCTCGGCCTTGAGGACACCGGGTACATCGACACAGATGAGGTGAGGATTCGCGGCAACTCTTTTTCCGGACCTCAGGTTGCAGGGATCGCAGCCCTCATTCTCTCTGAGCACCGGTCAATGAGCGTTTGGCGTCTCCGGGAGATCATAGAAAGCACGGCTCACGACCTTGGGCCCCCGGGGAAGGACAATATGTTCGGATACGGACTCGCAGATGCCTACGCAGCAGTGTTGATGGCCCGGGAGAGCGCCTCATGACATCTTCGCTTCGATCACAATCTCGATGTCGGTGCAGTCGGCGGTTTGGGCCACGGGGATTCGAAATCCGGTGCCCTCGCCGTACCGTGGGGCTTCATCTATGGCGTTTAGTACCTCCGGGGACAGGTCGTCCCGCCGGAGGAGGGACAACGCTCGATCACCCAGCACGATCCCGGCCAAAAATGTATCAGACTGTGGAATCAAATAGAGGATTGTGCGCTTCTTCTGTTTGAGTCGAAGACTCCAGCCATACTTCACGCCTGAAAAGCCCCAGGCCTCCGTAAGGGGGCCGTAGCTGGCCTCCATGCGGGCGATGAGCTCGAACCACAGCTCCTCGGAGCGACCAAGAACTCTCGCCACATCGCTGGCAACGGGTTCGACGGATTTGTCGTCGAGAGCACTCAACGCCATCGGGCCTCCTGGTTCACGTAAGGGTTTCGGGTGATTTCTCAACGGCTTCCCAACTCGGAGAATCTTGCCCCCTCGAACCTTTTTTGGAAACAGACTCGTCGTAAGACCAACAAGGATCGGTGCAACCATTAGAACTTTCAGGGCGTCCAAGCGGCAAGGCGACTACCGGGAACGTGGGGCTTTTCAATCATTCAGGGGGATCCATGTTGGGACTGAAGGCGGCATTCCGAACGCTCTTGAAAACACCTTTTGTTTCGGCTGTGGCAGTACTCTCCCTCGCCCTGGGAATTGGGGCAAATGCCGCGATCTATTCTCTCTTCGACGAAATGCTGCTCCAACCCCTCCCGGTGCCCAATTCCGAACAGCTGGTGAACCTCGGTGCACCCGGGCCAAAGCCCGGCTCCCAATCCTGCGGTCAGGCTGGGGACTGCGAAGCGGTGTTCAGCTACAGGATGTTCAGGGACCTGGAGGAAGCCCAGAACGGCTTCACCGGAATCGCTGCACATGTGGCGATGGCCGCGAATCTCTCCTATGCCGGGCAGACCGAGAACGGCTCAGGGGCTCTGGTTTCCGGGTCCTATTTCCAGGTCCTTGGCCTTCAACCCGCCGCTGGGAGGCTCCTGTCTCCTGTGGATGACCAGACCATCGGAGGCCATTTCGTGGCCGTATTGAGCCACGAATATTGGGAAAACCGCCTCGGCTCCGATCCATCCGTGGTTGATGGGACCCTCATCATCAATGGTCAGCCCATGACGGTAATCGGGGTAGCCCCCAAGGGGTTCCGGGGCACCACCCTGGGGTCCCAACCCGATGTGTTCGTCCCCATCACCATGCGGGGCCTCATGATTCCCGGTTGGGAGGGGTTCGAAGATCGCCAAGTGTACTGGGCTTATCTCTTTGCCCGTCTGAGGCCCGATGTCTCCCTCGAGCAGGCCCGGGCAGGGATGAACACGCTGTACCAGGGGATTGTGAACGAAATCGAAGCCCCCCTCCAGGAGGGCATGAGCGATCAGACCTTGGAGCGGTTTCGGGCCAAGGAAATCGTCGTGGAGGCGGGGAAACAAGGACAGAGCTCCCTCCACGCCGATTCCCGAGTGCCCCTACTTCTCCTCCTCTCCATCACCGGAGTGGTTCTCCTCATCGCTTGTGCGAACATCGCCAACCTCCTCCTTGCCCGGGGGGCTCACCGGGCCCCCGAGATCGCTATGCGGGCGTCCCTGGGGGCCAGTAGAGGGCGGCTTCTGGGGCAACTCCTCACCGAATCACTGGTCCTGGCCCTTGTAGGGGGGCTGGCCTCCCTCCTGGTGGCCTCCTGGACCTTGAACTTCATCGGTGCTCAGATGCCTCCCGAAGCGCAGGCCACCGTCACCGTCCAGCTGAGTTTCCCTGTGATCCTCTTCGCAGGGCTCCTTTCAATTGGCACTGGTGTGCTATTCGGCCTGTACCCAGCCCTCCACAGTACCCGGGCCGACCTGGTTACCATCCTCAAAGCCAACTCCGGCCAACCCTCCGGTGCCCGATCGGCCGCGAGGTTTCGATCTGGCCTGGTCACAGCCCAGATCGCTCTCTCCATGGCTTTGTTGGTATCGGCAGGGCTCTTTATCAAGAGTCTAGGGAATGTAAGCAAGGTGGACCTGGGCCTGGACACGGAGAACGTCGTTACCTTCGCCATCTCTCCGGAGTTGAATGGGTATGAGTTCGATCAGGCCAAAGACCTCTTCATCAGGGCCGAGGAGGAGTTGGCGGCCATTCCGGGAGTGAACGACGTCTCCCTGGCGTTGGTACCTCTCCTCTCCGGGAACAACTGGGGCACCGATGTGAACGTCGAAGGGTTCGAGTCAGGTCCGGATATCGATTCGAATGCCCGGTTGAACATCACTGGCCCGGACTATTTCAAGACCGTGGGGATGCAACTATTGGCAGGGCGGGAGTTCACGGAGGCCGACGTGGGGGATACCGTGAATATCGCCGTCATCAATGAAGCCTTCGCCCGGAAGTTCGGGCTCGATCCAAGGGATGCTGTTGGCAAGAGAATGTCCCGAATGGGAGGAGGCGGTGATCTGGAGATCGAGATCATCGGCGTGGTGAAGGACGCCAGATATGCCGAGGTCAAGGCCGAAGTCCCGCCCCTTTTCTTCACTCCCTACCGCCAGTATCGGGAAATCGGCGCCATGACGTTCTACCTGAAGGCAGGAATGGATCCATCAGCCATAATGGGGGCGGTACGCCAGGTGGTGGGGAACCTGGACCCGAACCTTCCGGTGGAGGACCTGAAGACCCTGGAGCAGGTAGCGACGGAGAATGTGTTTATGGATCGGATGATCAGTACCCTTTCCGCGGCATTCGCCACCCTTGCCACACTTCTGGCGGCCATCGGCCTGTATGGCGTCCTCGCTTACTCCGTAGCCCAAAGGACCCGGGAGATCGGGCTACGGATGGCTCTTGGAGCGGCAGGGTCCAAAGTCCGAACCATGATCCTTCAGCAGGTGGGAATAATGATGCTCATTGGGGGCATCGTGGGGATTCTTGCTGCTTTGGCCCTAGGACGAGGGGCCCAGTCCCTCCTCTACGAAATGCAGGGCACTGATCCCGTGGTGGTTACTCTGGCGGCTGTCCTTCTGACGGTGGTGGCCCTCGGGGCTGGTTACATCCCGGCGCTGAGAGCCTCTCGGGTGGACCCCATGAAGGCGCTTCGATACGAGTAGGGCGACCCGCTCAGCTTTTTTGAGTTGTATCACGGGCCTCCACGAAGGCGGCAACGCACTCCCGCACGTCCGTCTCGGTGGTCGCCCAGGAGCATACGCTGATGCGGATGGCCGGTTCGCCATTCCAGGAGGTGCCGCCGCACCAGAGGACCCGTCCACCCTGAATCCGAGTCAGCATGGCCTCGGTCTGCTCGGGGGTCTCACCCGCCATCAGGACCTGGTTGAAGACCACGTCATTCAGGATTCGAAACCCGCGGTTGCCCAGTTCTTCCGAAAACTGGGCGGCTCGCTCATGAAACCCGTCGATGAGTTCTATGACGCCGGCTCGGCCGAGATATTTCAAGGTCGCCCACAACTCCACCGAGCGGGCCCGCCGCGACATATCGGGGCCGTAATCCATCCCATCCCTCTGATCACTCCGAGGTAGATAGGATCCCTGGGCCTGCATAGCCCCCACCAGGGCCCCCCGGTCCCGGCATAGGATCACACCACAGTCATAGGGTGTGTTCAGGGTTTTGTGGCCATCGGCGGACCAGGAGTTTGCCCGGTCCATTCCTGCCGTCAGAGGCCTCAACGTCGGTGAAGCGGCGGCCCAGAGGCCAAAGGCGCCATCCACGTGAATCCATCCCCCTGAGTCCCGCACCCGGGAGCAAAGGGAAGAGAATGCATCGAACGCACCGGAATTCACATTCCCGGCTTGGAGGATCAGGACGGTGGGCTCGTCCGGTTGGGGGAGGTGGAGGGGATCGATTCTCCCTTGGGAGTCGGACGGGACGAGTACCACCTCATTCCGACCGATGCCCAGCAGTGCGAGGGCCTTGAAGACGGATGCGTGGGATTCTTCACTGGCGACGAACCGGACGAGAGGTGCGGATCGGAGCCCGTCGGCATTCACGTCCCAGCCGAGCCTTTTGAGGATCGAGTATCGGCCGGCAGCCAGGCCGCAGAGGGTCGCAACAGAGGTGCCGGTCACCAGGCCAACGGCGGTCCCTTCTGGAAGCCGCAGCAGGTCGACCAACCACTCCTCACAAACGGACTCGAGTTTGGCGGCGATTGGGGACATCACGCCAAGTGCGGCGTTCTGGTCCCATGCCCCGGCCAACCAGCTGGCGGCAAGCGCTGTGGGAACTACGTTTCCGTTTACGAAGCCAAAGTACCGGCCCCCGGTTTGAGCGACCGTGGCCGGGGATCCGAAGTCACGTAGAGTGGCGATCACGTCGACGCCAGGACTCGGTTCCTCCGGAAGGGGTTCGTCGAAAACCCGGAGAGCCTCGACGGCTGCCTGTTCAGGGAAGACCGACCGGCCTCCAACCGCATCCATATACTCCACCGCATACGTCTTGGCTTGCTCGAACAAGTCCTTGTCGGAAAGCTCTCCGAACATCTTCTCGCGAATTGTCCGTTTCTCGGGGGTTTTTCGATCAGGCATTTCTGTCCCCTCTAATACAGGTCCAAACGCGCCACCCGGCACTCGATTCCTCCGTTCCACAACGGTATCCGCTTCGATGGTCTCAAACCGAGGCTTCCCACCAGTTTCACATCACCGCAGACCACAAAAGCGGTGGAGCCGGTGCAGCGCCGCTTGAGGGCGTCTCCCAGGGCTTTGTAGAGGGCCTCCACCTCCCCACGGGCACCGAGACGCACACCATAGGGGGGGTTGACCAGGACAGTGGCGGGGGCGTCGAGGCTTAGCTCCCGGGCGTCCAGACGATCAATTCGGACATTCTTCCCGCCGGGGACCCGGCCGAGGTTGCTGCGGGAGGCCTGGACGGCCACCGGATCGAGGTCTGCGCCAGACACCAGATCCCGGGGGAGCTCGCGGACCGCCCGGTCGAGGTCCGATTTCACGGTCTTCCAGATCTTGGCGTCGAAATCCGGCAAGGCAGCCCAGGCCGGATTGCTTTTGGCACGGAGCCAGCCAGACGGTGTCCGGGTTGTGTGTAGCACGGCTTCCGCCAGCAACGTCCCTGATCCGCACATGGGGTCGTGAAGAGGGCGCTCCCCGTCCCATCCGCTCAGGCGGACGACCGCTGCGGCCAGGGTTTCCTGGAGAGGCGCTTCAACGGACTCGATTCGGTAACCCCGACGGTGCAGGGCTCCACCCCCAACGTCGATCCCAATCACTGCCCGATTGTGCCGGAGGTGGAGGTAGAGCCGAAGGTCGGGGGTGCGCTTTTCCACGCTGGGCCGCCGGCCGGTCTTCTCTCGAAAGTGGTCGCATACGGCGTCCTTCAGCCGCTGGGCCGCGAACTGGGAATGGCTAATGTGGCTATCGGACACCGACGCATCGATGACAAAGGTTCGGTCGGGGTCCAGGAGCCGGTCCCAGTCGATGTTCCGAGCCGTCTTGTAGAGATACTTGTCGCTATGACAGTCGAACGTGAGGAGGGGGGCCAGCACTCGAGAGGCAATCCGAGTGGCGTAGGCCACGCGATAAAGGGCTGTCGTGTCGGCCCGGAAAGCCACCCCCCGCATACCCGGTTCGTCCGGCTCGGCCCCGAGTTCCCGGAGCTCGTCAACCAGGAGGGGCTCGAGGCCTCGGGTACAGGCGGCGAAGAATCGGTGGTGTTTCGCATATTCGAACATGGAAGCAGTATGGGGGTCGGCGCGGACATTGGCCACGGGGACCAACCTTCCCATTCCAGGAGTTCACTCATGACCGGTAAGGACGGCGCCAGACATCACCCACCAATATCAGTTGTGATGCTCGGGGCGACGGGAGCCGTGGGAGGCCATGTCGTTAAGACCCTGACCGGCCTTCCCGAGTTGGAGTCTTTGACCCTGCTGGGTCGGCGCCCTCTGGAGGGCCTATCCGGGGACCACGTCCAACAGAAGGTGGTCGACCTCTCCGACTCGACCTCCTACAAAGCCCTCCTCCCTGGCCATGGAACAGCGATCTGCGCCCTCGGAGTGGGGCAGCCGTCGAAGATCACAAAAGAAGAATTCGTGGAAATCGACAAACGGGTCGTTTTGACCTTCGCCTCGGCCTGCAAAGATGCCGGCGTTCGGCATTTCGAGTTGCTGGGCTCAGTGGGGGCCGACTCCCGGTCCCGGTCGTTCTATTTGCGCACCAAAGGAGAATTAGAAGATGGGCTGAGGGATTTGGCTTTCGAGAGGCTCAGTCTGTTCCGTCCCTCTCTTATCATCACCCCGACCAACCGTTACGGAATCCTCCAGGGGCTGAGTCTCGCGGTTTGGCCCTGGCTCCAGCCGCTCATGGCAGGTGGGTTGCGGAAATACCGGGGCATTCAGGTAGACCGCCTGGGACGGGCCATGGCGGTGATTCTGAGGGAGCCGGGAAGGGGAGTGGATACCCTTCATTGGGATGCCATCGAGAGATTGGCTGGCGGCGACCCGGATTAAGGGAAGCGCGTTGTCACTCTCTCCCGGCCTGACTGATTCTGGCGTCGAAATCGGGGTCCTTCTGAAACCAGGAATAAACGAAATTTTGTTTGCCACCGCTGGGGGTTCGGTGAGTTTCCTCAACACTGCCCCGGAGTAGGAAATGGGGGCCGAGGACCGAGTTCAGGGTGTGTGGGTCGTACTGGACGCAATCCAAGCCACTGCACTTTGAAGGCCCGTCCAGGGAAAACGTCGCCATGATCAAGTGTCCACCCGGCCGGAGGCCTCGGTTCAGGGCGCTGCAGTAAGCGTCCCGATCCTCCGATGAGGTGAGGAAGTGGAACACCGCCCGGTCATGCCAGAGGTCCCAACGACTCTGGGGCTGGAAATCCAGAATGTCAGACACGATCCATTCCACATCCGTGGCTTGTCGCCCCAACTGACCTTTGGCGATTTCGATCGCACCCGGAGAAACGTCGAGGAACGAGACGTTCCGGAACCCTTCCCGAAGGAGGAACCGGGGCAGGGAGGATGCACCTCCTCCCACGTCGAGAAACTTCGCATCCGGAGGCAGGGTCGTTTGTCGGATCAGGGATAGGGAGGTTCTCGGTTCCTCCTGAAACCAGCTGTGGTCATTTGGGCTTTTGCCGGCGTATACCCTCTCCCAGTGTGCCCTTCGGTTCTCTGTCATTTGATCACTTTCGGGGAATCAGATTCGCTGACACAAGATTTGGAATACGGACTCATTCCCCCTCTGAAAGTTGATGGAGTTCTTTCTCCAGCCTCTCAGCTTCCCGGGCCGCCTTGTTCCAGGAGTACCCCTGATAAACCACGACCAGCCCACCGAGAAGCAGGAGCAGGCCCGTGCTCCCCTCTCGCATCAAGCCCAGCGCGGGAATGGCCGCCCCTGGAGAAAATCCGAGGATGGTCCAAAGAAGGTGCCGTTTTTCTTTTCGCTTCACGATCCTTAGTCGAGTTTCCAGGTCTTCCTTTTCGACCTCCAGAGCAAGGGAGGGTCCTGGGCCCAATCCTTGTGGATTACTCGGGATCAGATCGTGGGAGTCGAGCGGAGGTTTCATCCCTGGGTCCGTCTTGGAGGTGATGTACGGTGGCTCCAAGGGGCAGAATGGAGCCAGACGCCCGGAAACTCAAGGAGGAGAACCTCTGAGCCCGGGCCTGAAATGGATTATCCGGGCCGAGTCGTTGAAAGGGTTCGTGCACCACGCAAGGCTGGTCTGCGCACTTCCCACCCCGGTATCTTCACGAACCGAGGGGGCGCAAGGTCCCGTGGGATGGGGAATCCAAAAGGAGGCCCGAGGCCGTGATCGCCAATGTCTGAAGTGGAACTCTACGCCCCGATCAAAGCATTCCTGGAGGCTCAGGGCTATGAAGTGAAGGGCGAGATCGGGGCATGTGACATTGTGGCTTTGCGTGGGGACGAGGGCCCGGTGGTGGTGGAGTTGAAGGAGCGGTTGACCCTGGCCCTCATTCTTCAAGCTGTTGATCGGCTCAATGTTTCGGATACCGTCTACATAGCCTTCCGCGTCGGCAAAGGCCAAAGCGCCTCCTGGCGTTCCCGGACCAAGCACGTAAAAGGCCTACTCCGCCGCCTCGGACTGGGTCTTCTCACTGTTTCTTCCCGCGGGAACGTAGTCCCGGTCCTGGACCCGGCGTCGTATCGGCCGAGGCCGAACGTTAAACGCCGCCAGCGCCTTCTCAAGGAGTTCGCTGAACGAGTCGGGGACCCGGAAGCTGGGGGATCCGCCTCTCGCCAGAGGCTTACGGCCTACCGGCAAGACGCGCTGAGGTGTGCCCGGGAATTGGTGGGAACTGGTTCTCTCAAGTTGAGCTTCCTTCGAGAGCGGACGGGAGTGACCCGGGCTGGATCGATCTTGCGCGACAACCACTACGGATGGTTCGATCGGGTGAAGACCGGTCACTATGACCTCTCCCCCAAGGGGCTCCGGGAGTTGGACACCTGGTCTGAGGCCCTTGAGAACCTCCCCCCAAAACGGGTCGATCAAGAGACTGAATCGTAGAGAAGCCGGTAGAACTTTATGCGCTCACTGTCTTTCTCGACTCCATACTCGTCAAAGAACAGGTCCTCGTACCCTGGGCCGAGTTTCCCGGGGAGACTCCTCACGCTCGCATTCAACTCCTTAGGGTTGGTCGCTTTTGCGAATCCGCTCGATGGCCTCCGCCACGGCTTTCGGGTGGTCTCCAAGATCGAACTGGGAGAGGGTCACCCGGGTCACCCGGGTCGACCGGGGCTTGGATCCAGGCCCTGGGGGTGCTTGCCCCTCATCGCCCGAACCAGAAGTGCCCGGTGGAAGGAGTTGGAGGACCAGATGGTCCCCCTTCGGGTTTGTCGCACTCTGGAGACGGCTCCATGGCTGGAGTTCACCGGTCCCAACGGAGAACCCTCCTTCGGAGATGACCAGTGACGCCCGTGCGCGCCAGCCGCGGATGCCGAGCCGAACGCCAAGAAAGGCGAAGACACCGGCGAAAACCCAGGAGAAGGGACGGATCGGGACCACCGAGAAAAATGCCCTCTGGAACCCGTCCATGGCTTCAAGATCGGCCTGACTGAGAACGGCCCCCATCCATGCCAGCACCCCTGCAGTCCCAACGAAGACGGAGGCCATGGTCAAAGAAAAGGTCCGGTTGGGCCTGTAGGTTTGCCGCTCAGACATCTGGGTCAGCCTCCGACGCGAGTTCGTACGGGTTTGGCAGGAAAGCTGGGGATCCATCATCTTGGCCACAAGCGGAGGCCCTAGCCTCGGCTCGCCCCAGGGGCTCTCTGGAACCGTCAGAGCGGCTGCTGGACCGACTCTAGTCGTGGCGCCGTTCTCCTGGCCTATTTACGTTCCCATGGGGAGGTCCGCGAGCCATCGATGTTCTGGACGAGGTACTGAAATGGAGAGTCTTCGGGGCCATCTGCTGATCTCCAGCGGGGGCCTATACGATCCGAACTTCCGCCACACGGTTGTTCTGATTGGAGAGCACAATGCCGATGGGGCGCTGGGCATCGTTTTGAACCGGGCCTTGGACGTAACGGTCGAGGAGGCGATCCCGCCTCTGAGTGGTTTGGTGCCCCCCGGAGGACTCCTCTTTCAGGGGGGGCCGGTCCAGACTGAAAGCCCGGTCCTCCTGGCCGAACTCGCACGCCCAGAGTTACTGGACATTCCGATCTTTGAATCGGTTGGTTTTCTCGTAGGCGAAGTATCGGTGGACATCCAACCGAACCTTCTCAAGGGGCGGGTTTTCGCCGGCTATTCGGGATGGGGCCCGGGCCAGCTCGAGGCGGAGATGGCCGAGGACACGTGGATCATTGACCCGGCCCGGGTCGAGGACGTGTTCACCGACGTACCCGATTTGCTCTGGAGTAGGGTGCTACGGCGGAAAGGGCCGGAGTATCAGCAAATGTCCCGGATGCCTTACGACCCATCTATGAACTAGGGGCCCTCTGCTCGATCATGTAGTGACCAAAAATCTCCTCGTCGTCCTCGGGAAGGATCCGCAGAGGGAGAGCCGGGATTGGGGTGTCGGTCAGGGGAGCTCATGGTCTTGGACCTCGAAATGTGCCGCCGTCAGGTCCCACCGCTCCAGGACCGCTTGGGCCACATCCGGGACGTAGCAGCGCTCGTAGTCCTCACCCTGGAAATCGATGACACTCTGGATCGAATCGAAGGTCATCATTGTGACGAATTCCACCTCGGACTTCTGGACCCGCCCTGGCTGCGCCAAGCCCAGGCAGCTTCGGCTCTGCTGTCGTGCAGGATGTGTGCGGAAGCCAAAAACCTCAAGGGAGCTGTCCTCCAAGCGTGCACCGATGTCAGGAAAGGCGTGTTCGTCGGTGCCGTGGCCCGGGGAAGGGGAGGGTTCTTGCTCATACATAGCACTGCCATGTATAATATCCCTATGTATCAACCACATCCACCCTGGAACCCGTACTGCAGCCCGGCATGGACATAGGTAAAGACCTGGTCGCCGCGTCCGCCACGCCCCTGGTGCTGGCCATCCTCAGGGGAGGGGAGAGCTACGGTTACGCCATCATCAAGCGCGTAGACGAGCTCTCCGGCGGGGAGTTGAAGTGGACGGATGGAATGCTTTACCCGGTCCTCCATCGCTTGGAGCGAAATGGTCTGGTGGAGGCCAGTTGGGGCCGGGCCGAGTCGGGCCGGAGGCGAAAGTACTACCGGCTCACCGACCAGGGCTCCCAGGAGTTGGAGAACCAACAGCGGCAGTGGCAGGTCGTGAATGAAACACTCCGCGCAACCCCGTTCGAATCGTCATAACTCGCGCAGCGGAGAATCGGATGGCGCAGGTAGGAGGTGTTCAGGTGCTTGAGGAACGGATCATAGAATGGCGAGCTTACGTGCGCCGACGGCAGGCTATCGACGCACCCGATGTGGATGAGCTCGAGGATCACCTCCGGAGCCAGGTGGCCGACCTCGTTGAGGCGGGGCTCGACGACGAGGAGGCCTTCCTCATCGGCGTGAAGCGCCTTGGCGAGTTGGACACGTTGTCAGGAGAGTTCGCTCGGGAGCACTCGGAACGTCTCTGGAAGCGCCTGGTGGTGGCGGATTCGGAGGGGGTTAGAAAGGACTGGGGCCGGGAGGCCCTGGTAGCCCTGGGGCTCGCCGTGGCGGCGGCGCTGGCCATCAAGGTGCCGGAGCTATTCGGGCTGAGGCTCGAAGACGGGGGGGAAGCCGCGGAGTCATTCTACGTCCGGAACGTCAGCCTCTTTGCCCTCCCCTTCCTGGCTGGATTTTTCGCGTGGAAACGGGGGATGGGATCCGCTGGCCTGGTCAGGCTGGCGGCATTCTTCATCGTGGGCGCCCTGGCCATGAACCTCCTTCCTTTCGCACCCATGGGAGACACAACGGTGCTGGCGGCCCTGCACCTTCCCATGGCGCTCTGGCTCGCCGTGGGCATCGGGTACGCAGGCGGTGCCTGGCAGAGCCATGACCAGCGCATGAACTACGTCCGGTTCTCCGGGGAGTGGTTCATCTACTATGTGCTAATCGCCCTGGGCGGCGGGGTCCTGATGGGACTCACCATGTTTGTTTTCGGGGCCATCGGGCTGGATGCGGAGTGGCTCCTGAACAATTGGATTCTTCCCTGTGGCGTCATGGGGGCGGTCATCATCGCCGGGTGGCTGGTTGAGGCCAAACAGAGCGTCATCGAGAACATGGCACCGGTGCTCACCCTCCTTTTCACTCCCCTCTTCACCCTCCTGCTCCTTGCCTTCCTTTTCACCATGGCGTGGACGGGGAGCGGGATCGAGGTAGAGCGTGAGGTCCTCATCGGGTTCGACCTCCTCCTCGTCGTCGTGGTGGGCCTGCTCCTCTACTCCATTTCGGCGAGGGATCCCCGGGCGGAGCCCGGCTTCTTCGATTACCTGCAGCTCGTGCTGGTGGTCTGCGCCCTTCTGGTGGATGCCATGGCGCTCTGGGCCATCCTGGCGCGAATTTCCGCGTTTGGCTTCACCCCCAACCGGGTAGCCGCTCTGGGAGAGAACCTCATCCTGGTGGTGAACCTGGGCTGGTCCGCCGTACTCTACGCCAAGTTCCTGGGGAGGCGCGCAGGCTTCGCTCCCCTGGAGAGGTGGCAGACGGCCTACCTGCCCGTGTATGCGGCGTGGGCGTGGATCGTTGTGGTAATCTTCCCCCTGGTATTCAGGTTCCAGTAAATGAAGAAATGGCTGAGACGCCTTCGCGGTCTACTTGGGATGGGCCTGACTTGGGCGGTCGGGTGGGCTCTCTTCGGTGTTCTGATTGGGATAGCATCGATTCTGCTGCCCGGTCTTCCGTGGGGCATCTTCTTCGATGTCTTTGATGCCCCGCTACCGGCGTTGGCTATACCCGGCTTCGTTGGCGGTGCGGCATTTTCAACGGTGCTGGGGGTTTTAGGGCGCCGACGTAGATTCGATGAGATGTCGCTCCCCCGGTTCGCGCTCTGGGGGGCACTGGGCGGTTTTCTCGTGATGGTTCCCATCATGGCCGCCTTGGGGTTTTCATCACTATCCATGGCCGTTGCCAGCATAATGACACTGTTGTGCTCAGGCTCCGCCGCAGGTTCCCTGGCTCTGGCTAGGATATCGGAGGACCAAGAGTTACTCGACGCCACCGCTGATGTGGCCCATGTCGGGCTTACCGGGGACGAGGCCGAGAAGCTGCTGGGAGGTAGCTGACTTTACCCTCGGTTCTTGTGCTTCGGGTGGTGTTTTAGGGTCTTCACCGAGGTCTTCCAGTCCGAAAGGGCAGCGGCCCGGGCCTGTGGATCTGCTTTTCGCAACTCAAACGCAGCCTCCGCTTGGAGTTTCCTGAAGCTCACCAATCGGCCCGAGTCCAGGCTTCCCCCATCTACCGCTTCGAGTACCGCGCACCCCGGTTCGGCCTCGTGTTGGCAGTCGCGGAAATGACAATTCTCAGCAAGAGCTTCAATGTCAGCGAAAACCTCTTTTAGACCCTCATCCAATACCCCGACCCGTAGCTCCCGCATTCCCGGCGTATCCAGGAGAAGAGCCCCACCCGGGATCCGGAATAGCTCTCGACGGATTGTCGTGTGACGCCCCTTTCGGTCGCCTCCACGCACCTCACCGGTCTCAGCCATGGTCTCTCCGGCAAGGAGATTGACCAATGTCGACTTCCCGACCCCGGAGGGTCCAAGGAGGGAAACTGTACAGCCGGGAGTCAGGGAGGTTCGAAGTTCCTGAACGCTCTTCGGGTCCTCCGAACTCACGACTCGGACCGGTGCGCCCATGGCGGCCACTCGAGCCTGACTGACCGCGGCGTCCCTGTCCTCCGCCAGATCTCCTTTCGAGAGGATGATCTCGGGAGTGGCCCCTCCATCCCACGCCACAGCCAGGTAACGCTCGAAGCGCCGTTGGTTTACGGGCAGGTCGAGCCCATGCACAATCCACACCCGGTCTATGTTGGTGGCGATGACTTGCTGTCCCCCTCCGGTCCCCGCTGCGCCTCGCGAAATCATCGTTCGCCGAGGTAAAACGGCCAGAATGGACCAGGGGTCGGTCGGCGTGGGGCCTGGCTCGACAAAAACCCAATCCCCTACTACCGGAGACGGTTCGATTCGAGAACCTGACGTGATGCGTGCTTGTCCAGGGCCAGAATCTGTTTGAATTGACCAGCGGGCCCGGTCCTGGCCTACGACCCGGGCAATGGATGAGGAGTCGATTCCCTCTATTGCCGCTCGCTCAGCCCATTGTTCGTCCCAACCCCAGGCATCGAGAGTCATCCTTGTACCCTCCCCTCGCCGGTCGTGTTAGTCGGGCCCTGCATCATTCTTCCTGGACCCAGCCTCAGTGAGAATGCAGAGGAGCTCATACATCATTGTGGCCCCCGCGAGCGCTGTGATCCCACTCGGATCGAACGGAGGCGCTACTTCCACCACGTCTGCCCCAACCAGCTGCACTCCCCTGAACATCCGGATCAACTCTTGAGCCTCGATGGTAGTGAGGCCGCCAACCTCAGGGGTCCCCGTCCCTGGAGCGAAGGCCGGATCCAGACTGTCTATGTCGAAGGAGAGATAGGTGGGCTCCCCGCAAACCACACGCAGGGCCTCCTCTCCGGCGGCCTGAATGCCGTGCCTCGAAACCTCGTCCATTGGAATCACTCGCATGCCGCTGGATTCCGAGAAGTCCCACCCCTCGGTGGAGTTCTGAGCCCCCCTGATCCCGATCTGCACCGTCCGCTCAGGATCGATCAAGCCTTCCTCGACCGCTCTCCGGAAGGGTGCCCCGTGACAGAATCGGGAGCCCATGAACTCGTCCCAGGTGTC
>RCNC010000912.1_pt1 | contig 19621 bp, 19 predicted proteins | sample 2041301 | NCBI WGS metagenome assembly RCNC01 (sample SAMN09708231, study PRJNA481090) | Marine sediment metagenome, whole genome shotgun sequencing project. | biome: marine sediment; feature: ocean; material: sediment; isolation source: Sewage treatment plant 13A marine sediment (STP13A) ...
CTGACCCAAATCTGGGCGCGAAAACCCATCCCCATGATGAGATGATTGGCCCTTCCCCTGTGAAGTTATTTCTGCGCGAACCCTTAGTGCTCCCGCGGCACTTACGGCCAGCCATCGGGCAAGCCTTTCTCCAACAAATGAGAAACGCCCGCTCGGACAACACACCGATGCGCCTTTGCATCGAAAGTGAGCCAGGTGCCTTTGAGTTGCATCGCCAGGGCGGCGTAGCAAGCATCATATCCCGTCAGGCCCATTTTCGTGAATTGAACGGCGTCCCTTGCCAGGTCATCGGTCATAGGGCTTCTTAGGATTCCGCCGTGAAGGATGGGACTGATGCCTTTTGTGTAGGCTTCCAGGGGGGAAGGATGAAGTCGGCACAAGACTGCATAGACCTCATAACAGAACAACTCAGGAACCGCGAAAAACTCGGGACGGTCGATCAACCCCTGAAGAACAGAGTCAGCAAGAGGGTTTTCTTCATCTTGTAACACCCAGCGAATCGCTACAGACGCATCGAGCACCCAGATCACTGCCTGTATCCCCTCAGTTCCCTCAACACTTCGAGGCTGCTTCTCTTCACAACTTTTCCGGCTCGCACCTCCTTGATGGATTGAAGAAGCTTTTCTTTGGCTTCAGCAGCCTGGAGATCAAGGAATCGTTTCTGAAAATCTTCCGGCGTAATCAGCACGGCTCTTACTTGCCTTCCTTTGCTTACCAGAATCGGTTCCCCTGTCTTTGTGAGGGTCTCCAGTATCTCTCCCAGCTTGTTCCGAACTGTGAGGGCATTCACGGTCTTCATTCTCTCAACTCCCTGTTCTGAGGATAGAATCACGATAGCACGCATAAGTATATATGTAAAGTGTATATGTGTATATACACATATACACAAGCTCGACCGAAAAAGGTTCCCGACACCTTGACGTACGGCCTGCTGAATGCGGTCGCCATCGGTGAATCGCTCTGTGTGAACGGGCAACACATGGAGTACAGGCAACCGGTTGTTAGCTCACAGTAGTCTATTTCGGAACTTCGCTTGCCGGGATGCCAAGTGCCAGGGCCACCCCTGTTCCATAGGCCGGATCAGCCTTCATGCAGTTGCCGATGTGGCGAACCTTGATCTCCTTGGGCGCGTCACCCATGGCGCGAGCCGTGTTCTCGAAGAGCACCTTCTGCTGCTCGGGGCTCATCATCCGGAACAGCGCTCCGGGCTGGGAGTAGTAGTCGCTATCGTCCTCGCGGTGGCTCCAATGGTCGGCCTCGCCGGCGAGGCTGAGCGACGGCTCGCGGATATCGGGCTGTTCCTGCCACTCGCCATAGCTGTTAGGCTCGTAGCCAAGGGTGCCGCCGTAGTTGCCGTCCACACGCATGGCGCCGTCGCGGTGGTAGCCGTGGACCGGGCATCGGGCGCGGTTGACCGGAATGAGGTGATGGTTGACACCAAGGCGATAGCGCTGGGCATCCCCGTAGGAGAAGAGCCGGCCCTGCAGCATCTTGTCGGGGGAGAACCCGACCCCGGGCACGACATTGGCGGGATTGAAAGCGGCCTGCTCGACCTCGGCGAAGTAGTTCTCCGGGTTCTTGTCGAGCTCGAGCACACCCACGTCTATGAGCGGGTAGTCCTTGTGCGGCCAGACCTTGGTCAGGTCGAAGGGGTTGAAGGGGCACTTGGAGGCGTCCTTCTCCGGCATTACCTGGATCCTCATGTTCCACTTGGGAAAGTCGCCCTTCTCGATGCTGTCGAACAGGTCGCGCTGGTTGCTTTCCCGATCCTTGCCGACGATCGCCTCGGCCTCCTCGTCGGTGAGGGTCTTGATCCCCTGCTGGGTCTTCAGGTGGAACTTGACCCAGATCCGCTCGTTCTGTGCGTTGATCAGGCTGAAGGTGTGGCTGCCGTAGGCGTTCATGTGGCGGTAGGAATAGGGGATTCCCCGGTCGCTCATGGTGATGGTGACCTGGTGCAGCGACTCGGGCAACGAGGTCCAGAAGTCCCAGTTGTTGCGGGCGCTGCGCAAATTGGTCTTGGGATCCCGCTTCACAGCGTGATTCAGGTCGGGGAACTTGAGCGGGTCGCGCAGGAAGAACACCGGTGTGTTGTTGCCCACCAGGTCCCAGTTGCCCTCCTCGGTGTAGAACTTGATTGCAACGCCGCGGATGTCCCGCTCGGCGTCGGCCGCACCGCGCTCGCCGGCCACCGTGGAGAAGCGGAGGAAAAGCTCAGTCTTCTTGCCGACCTCGGAGAAGATCTTTGCCTTGGTGTACTTGGTGATGTCATGTGTGACGGTGAAAGAGCCATATGCGCCGGAGCCCTTGGCGTGCATGCGGCGTTCGGGGATCACTTCCCGGTCAAAATGGGCCAGCTTCTCCAGGAACCACACGTCCTGGAGCAGCTGCGGACCACGCGGTCCGGCAGTCATTACATTCTGGTTGTCGGCAACGGGGGCTCCTACGTTTGTGGTCAGTTTTTTCGAATCACTCATGAGCTTTGCTCCTTTCTGTTTCGGTTAAAGTAGATGAAGCGGGGCTCACCCTGGAATATCGGGTTCCCCAAGGAAAAACATACCGATCTAATATAGAATAGTTCCGAATAGAAGACAAATATTCTTTCACCTTCTAGAACAATTGCTCTAAAATTATTGGCTATTTAATGAAGTGATTCGAAAGATAATCCATATCTTATCAGGAATGATTCCATATATTATCTAGAAGCTCATCGAACTGTCAACAAAAAAATGGACAGCCGAAATAAAGACCTGTCTAAGGAAATCGCATCGATTCGGCTACGAGGCCGGAGCCATTGTCGTTCTGTTGTGCAGGGCGACGGAGAGGAGGAATGCGAGGTCGGCGATCCAGACAAGGGTCTGCAAGCCGATGTATAACGTCTTCAAGGGTGCGGGCAGGAGGTACATGCCGCCGGGTGCAAGCGTCACCACCAGGGTCGTTCCCAGAAGTGCGCCGGCTAGAAGAGAGTACCCGTCGAAATCTGCCTGTTGCTTGATCCATCGAAACAGGGCGATCATGGGCAGCAGGATCAGCAAGTCATCATACCATCCGTGGTATGTCCACAAACGGGCCACAATCCCTGTCACGCCGACGAGGATCCACGGATCGACCCGACGATGAAGGTAGACCCACAGGCCGAGGCCGCCGAGGACCAGCAGTGAGGCGGGTGCAATCAGCTCTTTCCTCCCTAGTGCGTCCATCAAGACGTGGAGGTCCCAGCTGCTCCAACTCTGGCTGGCCCCGGAGGAGATGCTTGTCACCCTGCCCAGCCATTGTTCTATCGACACGAAGACACTTACATCCTGGACGGACGCGGCAAACAGGGTAAGCGCGGCGTATCCGGCGCAGACCAGCAAGGCCGGGCGAATCCTGCCGGGTGTGAAGAGGACGATCCAGAAGAAAGGGGCCGAGACGCTCGGCTTGCTGAGGGAGAACAGCACCAGGGATGCTGCCAGGACATCCCAGGGCCATCTACGGGGCCCGGAAGCAAGCAGGCACAAGCCGGACAGGAGCATTGGCAGCAGATGTACCAGGAGCTGACCGTTCCCTATGGTGGCCCCTGTGGCGTACATGGCAAGGGGTATGAGGGCGACGAAGAGTTTCTCGAGGGGTGTTTCAGCGAGACTCTCTCGAACGCTCAGACAGACCAGCCAGCCGAGCATGGCTACGGTGGTGGCGGCCCACAGCCATGTGGCAGGAACCACTTCCAGCCACCCCAGGCATACCCAGAGCATTGCAAGGGAAGCCGGAGGGTAGGGGGCCGGCCGTCCGACTACGTAAATCGGTTCACCGGCAAACAGAAGTTGTACGTCTTCATGACGCTGCTTGAGGTCAATGGCTCCGGGGTGTATCGGGATGGGGCCTATTTGATCGGGTTGCCACAGGAGTCTGTAGAATTCGTATCCCAGCCACACGACGGCGGCAAAGGACATGGCCAGGATCGCGGTTCGCAGCACGAGCCGTTTATGGACGATCCACCCGTCTTTGATCGCCGAGACGGTATTGAACCGCCCCTGCACGTGGGGCGGGTTCCCCTTTGAACGGGGCCCGGAAGGCGGATGACTTTCAGCCATCGACCTGTCCTCCGGTCTTCGAGACGCCTTCGTCGGCCGTCCCATAGAGAGGTACTTCGAGGAAGGTCTCTTTTCCATCGTTGACGAGAATGGTGATTCGCTCGGCGATCCTGCCCTTGGCCTCGCTCCCCGGCGTGTACGTGACCTGGATCCCGTAACGCTCTCCCTCCTTCTCTTCGCGGATCTCTGTGGCAATCGCCTCGGTGGTTGCCTTGACCTCTTGAACGGTGAAGTCCTGCTTACCTGTCTTTGAGACGATCAGATGGCGTGTCAACACCTTTCCAGGCGTGATCCTGCCCAACGAGAGAATGTGAGGGATTACCTTCACATTCCCCTGCACCTGGCCCTGGAACGGAACATGCACCTCGGGTACCCTCTCGCTGTTCGACCGGATGGTAATCCTGCCGGTGAATCTGCCTGTGGGAAGGTTCTCCGCCAGGTCGACCGTATAGACTGCCCTGTTCTCGTCTTCCGACTTCTTGGTGAGTACCACCGAGGGGCTTTCGGATTGAATCTTCTCGAGTCGAAGGCCCCTTCCCTTGAGGAAGCGAATGCTGAGCTTCTTGGGCCGGGGCGAGTCGTCCGGTCGAAGGATTTCCCAATCCAGGTAGCGAGGATCGACCGCAACCTCGGACACCACGTTCCCACCGATCGTGAGGCGCACGAGTCTGTTTTCCGGATCGTTGCTCTCCACGGTCAGCCCCTTCTTCACGGCCCCTTGGAAGCCTTTGGTGTGAAAGGTGGCCTTGATTTCTCCGGTGCCTCCCGGAGGGACCTCTTGTTCAGTGACCAGAGCCCCTGTGCAGCCGCAACTGGTGAGCACCTTTTCTATGGACAGGAGGTCGTTTCCTGCGTTCTCGAAGACGAACGCGTGTTCGACCTCATCCCCAGCCTCGACCTCGCCGAAGTCGTAATCCGGCTGGTCAAAGCGGATCTTCGGCTGTTTGGGCGCAGGCTCTTCGGCGGTATCTGACAGGGCCCCGGGGGGGGTCTCCGAAGTGGGCGACTCAGGGGCATGGAGGTTCTCGGTTTCCTCAGGGATCCCCTCCTGTGTCGTCTGCTCCTTGTTGCACCCTGCGGATGCGATGGCCATCAGGAGGATGCAAAAGATGGCGGTCCGGGGCGTCCCCCTTCTTCTCCTTCGGGGTTCGTTGCGTGTCGTTCTCATCAAGTTCTCCTGTTTCCGGGACGAGGAGGCCCATGAGGCGAGTAGCATACCGTATTTGACGGTGCCCTGCCAGCCTTCACCCGCGAGCGGGTGGAGGCTGGCACCTAGTGCGATCCCCTGTCCCGTCTCGGTTCTCGCAGGGCGACTCGTGGAGGCTTCCCGAGTCCCCGCGTGCACATCGAAGGACTCGGCGCGGAGCGCCCAAGCTCCGTCGTGAGGGACGAGGGACTACGTTACCGGAACATGGAGCCCAAGAGAGCCGAGACGGGATAGGGGATCGCACCTTGAAGGTCGGCCCCGTTTGTCGATATCATACCTTCGTGTACATAAATGCTCATGTGCCGAACCGGAGAGAGGAGGCATTCCCATGGAGCCGGTGCTGTTGGAAAAGGATGGGCCGATCGGTTGGCTGACACTGAATCGCCCGAACAAACGAAATGCCCTGTCTCTCGAACTGATGGGGGCCATGTTGAACAAGCTCGAACAGGTGGCCGAGGACAAGGAAACGCGGATCGTGGTGGTCCGCGGTAACGGGCCGGCCTTCTGTGCGGGGCACGACATGAGTGAGATGGTCGGGACGGACCGTGACATCCACCACATCCGGGAGATCTTCTCCAGGTGCTCGGAAATGATGCTCAGGCTGCAGAAGCTGCCTCAGCCGGTGATCGCCCAGGTCCACGGAATCGCAACGGCGGCCGGATGTCAGCTTGTCGCGGCCTGCGACATGGCCATCGCGGAGGCGGGGGCAAGGTTTGCTACGCCTGGGGTGAAAATCGGCCTGTTCTGTACCACCCCCATGGTTCCTCTTGTCCGTGTGGTGGGCAGGCGGCGCGCCATGGAGATGCTCATGAGCGGACGGTTCATCCCCGCCGAGGAAGCGGAGAGGTTCGGGCTCGTCAACCGGATCGTGCCCGCCGAGAAGCTCGCCGAGGAGGCCCGGAACTGGGCCATGGAGCTTGCCCAGGCGAGCCGGTTCACGCTGGCCTTCGGAAAGCAGGCCTTCTATCACCAGGTGGACCTGGAAGAGCCGGTCGCCTATGGATATGCGAAGGAGGCGATCGCTATAAACGCCTTGGCAGAGGATGCGCAGGAGGGGATGAAGGCCTTCCTGGAAAAGAGGAAACCGGAATGGCGAGATCGTTGAGCGGCCTCGTCCGGGGCGTAGAGGATTCTCGGAGATTCCCGCTCGAGCGCGAGGAGAGGAACGATGAAAGCCGTCTTGTGCAAGTCCTACGGTCCCCCGGAAGATCTCGTGGTTGAAGAGGTTGCTCCACCGAAGGTTGACGAGGAAAGCGTCTTGATCGAGGTGCACGCGGCGGGCGTGAATTTCGCCGACACTTTGATCATCCAGAACAAGTACCAGATGAAACCACCCCTCCCGTTTTCGCCTGGATCCGAGGTGTCGGGAGTCGCCCTGGAGGTTGGGGCCAAGGTGAAAGACGTCCGCCCCGGCGATCGTATACTGGCCATTACGGGTTGGGGCGGGTACGCGGAGCAGGCGGTGGGGCATCGGTCAACCGTCTATCCGATTCCGGAAAACCTGGACATGGTTCAGGCGGCGAGTATTCCGACGGTCTATGGGACTTCCTGCTACGCGCTGAAGCAGCGGGGAGGGCTGCGTCCCGGCGAGACCCTGCTCGTGCTCGGCGCCACCGGTGGGGTGGGCCTGACCGCGGTGGAGTTGGGCAAACAGATGGGGGCCCGGGTTATCGCTGCGGGCGGGAGCGACGAGAAGCTGAAAATCGCGGCCGAGTATGGCGCGGATCATCTGATCAACTACCGGGAGAAGACGATCAAGGACGAAGTGAAGGCCCTGACGGGAGGGCAGGGAGCCGACGTGATCTACGATGCGGTCGGCGGGGATGCCTTTGACCAGGCCATGCGTTGCATCAACTGGAACGGCCGCTTGCTGGTGGTCGGATTCGCGAGCGGACGGATTCCCGAGGTGGCTGTTCACCGGGTCATGAACAAGAACTGCCAGATCGTCGGTGTGCTGTGGGGTGCCACTCTGCTCAAAGAACCCGAAGTCAACCGGAAGAATTTCGAAGAGATGCTCGAGTGGTTTTTTCAGGGAAGACTCAAGCCCTGCGTGTCAAACGTCCTGCCCATGGCCCGGGTCGCCGACGCCCTGGGCCTTCTCCTCGAGCGCAAATCAGTCGGCAAGGTGGTCCTGTCCATGCGAGATACCTAGCGCCGCATATGATCGAGGACGAAATACATGGGAGAAGAGGGGTGGGGCATTTGGTGCGATCCCTGTTCCAATTTCGATTTGTGCCGGGCGACTTTGTAGCGGGGGAGGGAGACGGAGCCCAAGCAAATCGAAATTGGAACAGGGATCGCACACCTACTGGAAGATCGGGTCGAAGACCCAGGCGTCCGCACCCTGGGTTTCCTCCCCCGGTGCAAGGGATTCCACGGCCTTCTGGAAGGCGATCTCCACCCGTCGATTCTGAGCCCGGCTCACCGCTGAATCGTTCGGCACCAGGGGCAGCGTGTCTGCCATGCCCACGGCCAGGAAGCGAGGGGCGTCGATTTCCCCTTTGGAGAGGAAATGGCGAATCACGGATCCGGCCCTGGCTGCGGAGAGTTCCCAGTTGGATGGAAACTGGGCCGTGCGGATGGGCAGATCATCGGTGTGTCCGGTTACGACGATCCGGTTGGGCGTCTCCTGGATGACATTGCGCAGCTCGTCCAGGAGAGGCAACGCTTCCTCCTTCATGTGCGCACTGCCGAGGTCGAACAGGACGTGACCCGGCAGGGTCACTTTTACACTCAGCTCCCCTTCCTCTACCTGTATCTGTGCGGCATCCCCCCCGCCCGATGCCATGCGGATCGCACTTCGGATCTCATCTGCGAGCTCATCGGCGAGGAACTTGGGGTCTTTGAACTCGTTGGAGATGATGTTCATGCCTTTCGGCATGTCCCAGACCCTTTCCTCCCGCTGCACACCAAAGGCCTCTCGAAGGGATCCGGCAAGGACCTTGAACGTCTGCTTATCCGTCTCCGAGAAGCTGAGCATCAGGACAAAGAAGCACAGGAGCAGAGACATCAGGTCCGCAAATGTGGTGATCCAGGCAGGCGACTCGTCCGCGGCCTTCTGGATGTCCATGAACTTATCGGCAGGCATGAAGGCCACGTCCTTCCGGATACTGTTAAAGAGCCATTCGAATCTTGGGAGGCAGATACGTCTGCAGGCATTCCTTGAGCACGCTGGGAGCCTGCCCCTTGATGATGGCGATCACCCCATCCACGATCAGCTGACGGACGAGCACCTCGTGTTTGCTCCTTATCGCCAGCTTGTCAGCAAACGGCAGGAACACCAGGTTTGCGAGAAGGGCGCCGTAGAAGGTCGTCAGCAGGGCCACGGCCATGGAAGGGCCGATCTGGGAGGGATCGCTCATGGAGGCCATCATCTGGATCAGCCCGATGAGGGTTCCGATCATCCCGAAGGCAGGAGCGGACCCTCCCAGGCTCTTGAAGATATCCTGACCCGTGTCGTGACGTTCCTTCAGGATCTTGGTGTCGTTCATCAGGCTGGCTTCGATGAACTCCGGTTCCACATTGGCAACGAGATAGGAAATCGCTTGCCCGAGAAACGGTTGGTCTGTCTGGTAGTTCTCCAGGGCCAGTGTTCCGTCTCTACGGTTGATGGTCGCCACCTCGGCAATCTCGTCGATCAGTGCTTCCAGGTCCTGGGTCTTTTCCAGGAACGCCTTCGCTGTGACCTTGAAGGTGAGCAGGACCGTCTTCATCGGAAACTTCACGAAAAGAGCGGAAAAACAGCCCCCCACCACGATCAGCAGACCGGCCACGTTGACGAACAGAATGGCCTGTCCGCCCATCAGGATTGCGCCCATTACCAGACCCGAGCCGAAGAGGATCCCAAGCAGTGTAGCAACGTCCATAGACAACCCACCGTTTTTGGGGAACTGTGCATTACGAATGGAAAAACCGCTATGACATTCTTTCGGTCGAGTCGGCCAATATCTTTAAATCCGGCCGGGGGGAGCCTCATTCCGGGGGCGAGGGCATGACGCCGGATATTCGTTCCAAGTAGTTGGAAAAATTAAAGGAACCGAGAAATCCATCCTCCCGCCTTTCTCAGTATCTTCCTATGCGGTATAATCAAAGTTTGAACTCTTGGAATGACTTGCTCAAAGGAGGCGGAGCAGCGATGGTTGACGGGAAGTACCTGGAGCCCACTGCCATACTCGACAGCGATCATCCCGTGGTCGTTGATTTCACGTCAAAGGTGCTCGGAGACTGCGAGGACCCGAGGGAGAGGGCCGTGAGGTTGTACTACGCGGTCCGGGATGGAATCCTGTACGATCCGTACTACCCTTTCTACCTGCCGGAACATTACCGGGCGAGCAACTTGCTGCAGATGGGAAGAGGGTACTGTGTCTGCAAGGCGGCCCTCCTGTGCGCCGTCGGCCGGGCAGGGGGGATCCCTTCGAGGGTCGGCTTTGCCACGGTGAGGAGTCATCTTGCGTCGACGAATCTGATCGAATACCTCGGCTCGGACCTGTTCGTGTATCACGGTTTCACGGAATTCTACCTGGAGGGAAAGTGGGTCAAGTCGACGCCCGCCTTCAACAAGGAGCTGTGCCAACGTCACAAGGTGGCTCCCCTCGAATTCGACGGGCGTGAGGATTCCCTCTTCCAGGAGTACGACATGGAGAACCATCGGTACATGGAATACCTGACCTATCACGGAACCTATGCGGACATCCCGGTGGATCGGATTCTCGCCGCCTGGCACGAGACGTACGGTAGGGAGAGGGTGCAGGCCTGGATCGATGCCTTCGAGAAGGCAGGCGGAAGGCGGTTGGCCGATTTTGACAGGGAGGACGTCTTGAAACCCTAGAAGGGGGGATTCGACGATGATCGTTGATGCGCATTGTCACATCTGGCCGGAGCAGATGCCGGAGGGCAGCCTGCGGAAGGTGATGGACAACACCGCCGATTTTGCGGGATTCAAGAACAAAGAAAACTTCTTCCAGGCATCCATCGAGCGGCTGATCGCCGAGAAGGATGCGGCCGGAATCGACAAGACCCTGCTCGTGGCCGTGGATTTCGAGATCGCCTGGGCCTCGGGCACGCACTCTGCAAGGGATTTCAATGACTTGATCGGAGACGCCTACAAGAGATTCCCGGACCGGATCATCCCCTATGCCGGGATCGACCCGCGACGGGCTGCAGGGGCGATCGCGGAATTGAAGCGGTGCGTGGAGGAACTCGGATGCCAGGGAATGAAGCTGTGGCCCCTGACCGGTTTCACTCCTGACGAAATCGAGTATTACCCCTTGTATGAGGAGGCGGCTCGCCTGGGAGCGAACATCGTCGTTCACACCGGGATGGGCCCCCCTGACTCCTACCTGAGGTATTGCAGGCCCGTCTACGTTGACAAGCTTGCGGTAGACTTTCGCGAGATTGTCTTCATCATGGCCCATTTCGGGGCCCCGTGGGTGGATGAAGCGGTGGCCGTGGCTGGGAAGAATCGAAATGTCTATGCGGACATCTCGGCATGGCAGCACACGCATGCCGTCTTCCCCCTGGCGCTGTACCAGGCGATATCGATGGCCAAGCTCATGCACGGAGGCGTGCAAAAAGTCCTGTTCGGCACCGACTTTCCTTGTTTTGCCGAGCTCTACTCGCAGAAGGAGTGGGTGCAGTGCATCCGGGATCTCGAGTACCCCGTGCCGCTTCAGATCATGGGGCTCCCGGAGATCACGGATCAGGACAAGGAGATGATACTGGGGAAGAACGCGGAGGCAGCCCTGAAACTGGGGTAGGGCAGAAACCGCATCGATCGCAGGACCTCGATCATCTAATCCTTTGTGCATTCCAAGACAGGGGAACAGACCATGACCGAAATCTTGAGAACCCCGGAGGAGCGCTTCGACCGACTCCCCGGGTTTGCCTACCCACCCAACTATGTCGAGGACCTTCCGGGATACGGCGGATTGCGGATGCATTATCTGGACGAGGGGCCACAGGATGCCCGGCAGGTCTTTCTCTGTCTCCACGGGGAGCCCACGTGGAGCTACCTCTACCGGAAGATGATTCCCGTGTTCACTGCAGCCGGGCACAGAGCGGTTGCACCGGATTTGTTCGGCTTCGGCCGTTCCGACAAGCCCGCAGACGACGAGGCATACGGGTTTGAGTTTCATCGAGGGTCCCTCCTGTTGTTCATCGAGGCCCTCGGGCTCCAGGGAATCACCCTGGTCTGTCAGGACTGGGGCGGGATTCTCGGCCTGACCCTGCCCATGGACATGCCGGAGCGGTTTTCGAGACTCCTCGTCATGAACACAACCCTCGGCACGGGCGACGTGGCCCTGTCGGAAGGGTTCATCGCCTGGCGCGACTGGGTGAACAAGAACCCGGACATGGCCGTCGGCAAGTTGATGAAGAGGTCATGTCCCCACCTGTCGGAAGAGGAATGCCTGGCCTATGAGGCCCCATTTCCCGATGCGAGTTACAAGGGAGGCGTTCGTCGCTTCCCGAATCTCGTCCCAGACCGGGCGGATGCTCCCGGGGCCGCGGTGTCTCGAAGAGCCCGGGACTGGCTGCGTCGGGAATGGAACGGAACGACCTTCATGGCCGTGGGTGCCCAGGACCCGGTTCTCGGTCCGCCCGTGATGAGGGCCCTGCAGCAGGACATCCGTGGCTGCCCGGAACCGCACGAAATTACAGAGGGGGGCCACTTCCTGCAGGAATGGGGTGACGAGGTCGCGCGAAAGGCATTGGAGGCCTGGAACGAGTAGGCCCCGGACAGGAGAGGAATTTCTCATGAGCAAACCCATTTGTGTCGTCGTGGGCGTGGGGCCCGGCAATGGTGCCGCCTTTACGCGCAAGTTCGCTTCCGAGGGTTACGCTGTGGCCCTGCTTGCCCGCAACCAGGACTATTTGAAGGAGTTGGAGGTTGAGATCCCGGGCTCGAAGGGCTTTGCCTTCGACGTGATGGACGCAGAAGCTGTGAGTCGGGTCTTTGGGCAGATCAAGGCGGAGATGGGGCCGGTCGAGGTCCTTGTCTACAATGCAGGGTCGGGTCTGTTCGGTAACGTGGACGATACGACCCCGGACGACTTCGAGGGTTCATGGAGGGTGAACGCGCTGGGCTGTTTCGTCTGCGCAAAGCAGGTCATCCCGGACATGCGCGAGGCAAAGGCAGGCAACCTTGTCATCATCGGCGCCACGGCTTCCCTCCGAGGGGGTGCATACTTCGCAGCATTCGCGTCGGCAAAGGCGGCCCAACGGAGCCTCGCCCAGTCCATGGCTCGTCACCTGGGTCCGCAGGGAATCCATGTCGCCTACGTGATCATCGACGGGATGATCGATCTGGAACGGACGCGGAAGATGATGCCGGATAAGCAGGATGACGACTTCTTGCAGCCTGACCATATCGCCGAGTCCGTCTTCTTCCTGACCCGGCAGCCCCGATCGGCCTGGACATTCGAATTGGACCTCCGGCCCTTTAGAGAGAAATGGTAGAGGTCCACAGCCCAAAACTTGCCGCTATCATGAAAATCAGACTCTTACTCATAGATGCCCTGAACTTGATTCGCCGGGTGTATGCCGCCCAGCCGGGTGAGGACGGCCCCGAACGAGTCGAGGGGGCGCTCGAATCGACCCTCGGGTCGCTCCGTCGTGCCCTGCGCGAATGTGAACCGACCCACGCCGTGGTCGTCTTCGAAGGAGAGGGCCCCAGCTGGCGGCATCAACGCTACGCCGGCTACAAGGCCGGGCGCACGCCCATGCCGGAGGCATTGAAATCAGGCCTGCCTGGATTCGAGGCGGCCTTTCTCGAGGAGGGCATCGTCTCCCTCAGCTTCCCGGGCGTGGAAGCAGACGACGTGGTCGCTACCCTGGCAAGCAAAGTCGCCGTACGTGGGGGCGAGGCCGTTATTCTCTCGACAGACAGGACGTTTCTGCAGGTGCTCTCGGATCGGATCGAGGTGAGAGATCACTTTCGGCAACGTGACCTGGACCCAGCCTTTGTGATCGAGAAATACGGCGTAGCCCCGGAGCAGTTCGTGGATTTTCTGGCCCTGTGCGGCGAGAGCACGAACAACATCAAGGGCGTCCCCGGAATCGGCGCAAAGACGGCTGCCAGGCTCTTGCAGGAATTCGGCACCCTGGAGCGGCTCCTTTCCGTGGCCGAGACCCTGAAGGGAAGGCCGGGGGATGCTCTCAGGAAGCATGTGGAAGAAGTGCGCCTAGCAAGGACCCTGGTGATCCTGCAAACCGATTTGGAACTGGGTCTGAACCTCAAATCCTTCCGAAGGAGGATCAGCCGGATTCAGTAGACCCGGGGCTCGATCTCCAGGTCGAGGTCGAAGGCCTCTCTGACCGAGAGTTGGATCTCGCGGGCGAGGTGCAAGACCTCCTCGGCCGAGGCCCCTCCGTAATTGACGAGCACCAGTGCGTGATCGGTGTGGACGCCCACGGCCCCTCTGCGAACCCCTTTCCATCCCAGGTGATCGATCATCCAGGCAGCCGAGAGCCTCACTCGGCCGTCTGGTCCCGGGTGGGTGACCAGATCCTCGTAGCGGGACTTCAATCGCCCGAAGACCTCGGAGGAAACGATGGGGTTCTTGAAGAAGCTGCCCGCATTCCCCAGGACGGCAGGGTCGGGGAGCTTGCGCCGGCGCAGGTTGCAGACCGCCTGGCTGACACTGTCCGGGGTTATGCTCGTCACGCCCATCGCCGCCAGCTCTCGCTCCACGGAGCCGTAGGTCGTGACGGGCTCCGGCCGCTTGTCCAGTTTCAGTGTCATCGAGGTGATGATGTACTGATCCCGGCGTTCCTGCTTGAAAACGCTGTTACGATACGAGAACCCGCATTCCGGGTTGCTGAATCGGACGAGTCGCCCTGTCGCTCGATCCAACGCCTGGAGTGATTCGAGACGATCCCTGAGCTCTACACCGTAAGCCCCTATGTTCTGAATGGGGGCGGCCCCCACGGTACCAGGGATCAATGAGAGGTTCTCTATTCCGAAGTATCCCCTTTGCAGGCAGTACTCCACGAGCCCATGCCAATCCTCCCCGGCCTCCGCACGAAGCAGGCAGTGGTCGGGCGTGTCCTCGAGCAGTTCAATCCCTTTGAGTGCGATGTGCACGACCAGACCGGGGAAATCCCGGGTGAGCACCACGTTGCTGCCACCGCCGAGGAGAAGGATCGGGTGGCTGTGGGCATCGGCAAAGGCCAGGGCCTCCCGCAGATCATCCACGCTTTCGGCGCGGCAAAAATACCTGCCGCGGGCGGGCAGCCCGAAGGTGTTCAACTTCTGTAGAGGGTGGTCTTCGACAATCTCAATGTTCATGAAAGGAGTCAACCACGCGAGGGCGTCTCTGTCAAACAAAGACGTCGATGACCGGCTTGGTCGGATGCGGGTTCGAGGCGGAATCTGTCCATGGGCTAGAGACCGGACCTTCGCGGTTTGACAGGAAGGTAGAGCCTCGTTACATTCCCTCCTGACGAACACATTTCAACGAACCTCTATAGTCCTGTGTGGAAGTCCGCGAACGGGAAAATGAGAAAGTTCTTCTATCCTTCGAGCATGGCCGTCTTCGGTGTAGGGAGCCAACCCGGCAACCTGGCCAAGAACATCCTCCTCCATTGCCAGGAGATGGGTTACCAGGGCCGACTCCACCCGGTCGGGAGGAAACCGGGTAACGTTCACGGCATCGACATCTGCACGGACCCGGATTCTCTGCCCGACGGGATTGATCTTGCGGTCATCCTCGTGCCGGCGACCTTTGTTGCCGAGACCCTGGAGACTTGCGGCCGGAAGGGGATTCGTCATGCGATCATCTCCACCGGAGGCTTCCGGGAGTTCGAGGGGAGCCAGAGCCGGGCCGAGAACGAAATCCTCGACGTCACCGAACGGTACGGAATCCGCTTCATCGGGCCGAATTCCATCGGGGTGATCTGTACCCATTCGGGCCTGTGCTCGCCCTTCAACCCCATGCAGCCTGAGCACTTCAAGAAAGGTTCGACCAGCCTGATTATCCAGAGCGGCGGCGTGACCACGCAGTGTGCCTACTCCTTTTCCGACGAACACGTTGGGTTCTCGAAGATCGTCAGCCTGGGGAACAAGCTGAACATCGACGAGATCGACATGATCGAGTATTTCAACGAGGACGAAGACACGAAGCAGATCCACCTGTACCTGGAAAGCATAGAAAACGGCCCTGAGCTGATGCGGGTAGCATCGAAATCGGTCAAACCCGTCGTGGTATTCAAGGCGAACGTGAGCACTACGGCGTCCAAGATCGCCCTGTCTCACACGGCCGCCCTCTTCAACAATGACCGCATTGTGGATGGCGCCTTCCGACAGAGCGGGATCGTCCGCGTCGAGAGTATTCACGAAATGACCGTTTGCGCCAAGGCGCTCCAACTGCCGTCGCTCAGGGGAAACCGGTTGGTGGCCATCTCCTTGTCCGGCGGGTTTTCGGTGATCCTCGGGGACATGTGTGAAAAGCTCGGCTTCGAGTGCCCCGAGCTGCCGAGGCAGCTCCTGGACCAGATCGAGAGTTACCGTCGCGGCGGGGTCATTCGTATGTCCAACCCGATGGATTTCGGTGACGTGCACGACGTGCGGGGACTCGTGTTCGCTCTCGAGCAGTGTCTGGCCCTGGATTTTATCGACGGGATCGTTCTCTGCCACATGTACGAGCCGGAGATGATGCGAATGCTTCGTGGGGGGGGCGGTACTCCGGATCAGATTCTGACGTTCTTCGAGCAGTTGTGCGCGAGCGCGGGGAAGCCGATCGCGCTCAGCTTCTTCGGCAGGCGGCAAAAGGTCGAGGAACTCCAGAGAACGGGCCTATTCCCGGTATTCAACGATCCGATGGAGAGCGTGCGTGCTATGCGCATGTTGCTCGAACACGGACTGGCAGGCCGTTGAAAAACGCCCATCTGCGGCGTTGCACTCATCCTTCGTCACTGCGGCGTACGCCTCATTGTAACATGGACCCCCGCCTTCGCGGGGGCAAGTTTCGTGCGCCTTGCATATGGACATTTTTGAACGGCCTGCGGGTCGGCGCCCGTTATGAAGCCTGCTAGGGGGCTACTTCTTCGCGGCGAGCTTCTCTGCGATATCCTTCCGCAACGCCTTCTTCACGATCTTTCCCACCGGGTTGCGCGGGATCGCCTCCACGACTTCGACCCGCTCGGGAAGCTTGTACACGGCGGAGCCCTGCTCCTTCATGAATTCCAAAATGCTCGCCAGGGTCACCGTCTTCCCCGGATTCGGGACGACGTACGCACAGGTGCGCTCGCCGAGGTTCTCATCAGGCATGCCGATCGCGGCGGCGTCCTGAACATCGGGGTGCGCCAGGATGAGGTTCTCCACCTCCTGGGCGCTGATGTTCAGTCCTCCCCGGATAATGATGTCTTTTGCACGGTCATAGAACTTCAAGTGCAACTTTCCCTTGATCTGAAACAAATCCCCGGTCTTGAGATAGCCGTCCCGGTCAAAGGCGGTTTCGTTCAAATCGGGGCGCCGGAAATACCCGGGGATGTTGTTCGGCCCCTTGTAGAGCAGCTCACCCACGGCATCCTCTTCGGTCAATTCGTTGCCGTCCGGGTCCACGATCTTGGTTCGGGCGAATTGTGCCATCCGGATGGACCACTCATGCCCCTCCGCTCCGTACCTCGGGAAGTGATCCACACGCAGGTTCATGTCCGGGACATCCCTGACCCCTGAAATGAACCCGGTGCCTTCGTTCTGGCCCCAGATGTTGCCGATATCGATGTTCCAGCGCTTCTTGAATTCCTGCATGGACCAGAGGGAAGGGGGAGCGGACCCCACGGTGATTGCGCGGATGCTGCTCAAGTCGACGTCGGCCGCTGCCGGGTGCTTCAACAGGAGGTTCAGCACGGCCGGAACCAGGAGTGTGTAGTTGATCTTCTCCTGGACGAGCTGTTCGAGAAGAAGCATGGGCTCAAAGGGATGGTGCAGCACGATCGTGCCGCCCAACAGGAACCAGGGAACCAGCACGGTGCCCACCGCCCCCATGTTGACGAGCGGGCCGGCGGTCAACAGGGTATCGTCCGGTTCCATGCCCGCAGCCGCGGCCATGTCGGCTTGACAACGCCAGTTGTTGTGGCTGAGGGGGCAGCCCTTGGGCTGGGCTTCCGTTCCTGAAGTCCAGCAGATCGTGAAGATGTCGTTGGCGTCGATCGGAATCGCATCGAGCCGGGGGGTATCGGCGGGTTGCCGGATCATTTCCCGCAGGTCCTCATACGAAAAGATGCTGCTCAGCGACGGGACCTTTGCCTGTACTTCCCGGCCCATGGCGACATGCTTGAAATCATGGAATGCCTGTACGGTGATGAATGCCTTGGCCTCGGTCAACTCCGCTACGTAGGCCAGCTCCTTGGAGCGCCACTGGAGGGGGATGGGGGAAATGGTGGCCCCGGTTCTCGCAACGGCCAGGTAGAGCATGGCCAGCTCCCAGCAGTTCGGCAATTGGACGATCACGATGTCGTCCTTTCCGATCCCCGAGGCCGCGAGCGCAGAGGCGGTTCCGTCCACAGCGCGGGCAAAATCCCCATACGTGACCCGTTCGGGCGCTACGCCGAGCAGGGCTTCCTTGTTCCGGGGGTCTACGAGGGCCGTGCGTTCCGGCGTTCTTTTGGCGTGTTCGTAAAAGTCATCGAGCAGGGTCTTCGTGCCCCAGCATCCCAACTCCGTGTAGGCCCTGATCTGTGCTTCTGATGCGAGGTTCATTCGTTTCCCCCTGGTTCAAGGATGACTGCATGATCACGCCCGGATCGATCGCCGGCGAAACGGCCCGGATCAGCGTCCGTGGTCCTTCCATTTCGGTTTTCGTTTCTCCAAGAACGCTTTCGCTCCCTCGGTCTGCTTGTCCTCCCGGATGAGCATGCTCAGGATCCCTTCGGATTCGATGAAGGTTCTCTCCTCAACGGTGCGTCCCACGCCTCGTATGACCGTCTCCTTGTCCACCCGTATGGATCCCTGGGGCAGTTCACAGATGGACTTGGCCAGCTCCCAGGCTCGGGTCATCAGCCGGTCGTGGGGCACGACTTCGTTGGCCAGCCCAATGCGGTAGGCCTCCTGGGCGTCGATACGCTTGCCCGTGATGATCAGCTCCATGGCCCGGGCATAGCCGACCACCAGCGGAAGCCGCACGCAGAGCCCGTCACCGGCCACGATGTTCCAGCGCCTTTCCGTGACGCCGAACTGTGCCTTGTCCGAGGCGATACGGATGTCGGCCAGCAGGCAGGACTCGAGGCCGGCAGCAAAGGCATAGCCGTTCACGGCGGCGATGATCGGCTTGAAGATGTCGAACCTCTTCGTGTATCCGCAGTACCCTTCGCTGTTGTGCACGGCGACCCGGAATTCATCGTAGGAACCCATGCTGGTCAGGGCTGCCGCGTCGTTCAGGTCCCATCCGGAAGAAAAGGCCTTGTCCCCCGCGCCGGTGAAGATGGCGACGAATGCATCTTCATCGTCCCGGAAGGCCTTCCAGGCATGTTGGAGTTCCAGGTTGGTGTCCTGGTTGATGCAATTGTGCACCGCGGGGCGGTTGATGGTGATGGTGACAACGTGTTCTTCTTTTGCATACAGGATGTTCTCGTAGTCCATGTCTAACCCCTCACTTGAAGTTGCAGACAGGCGGACAACCGCATGGAAGGGAGCATAGAAAAACAGGGGAGACAAGTCAACGAAGTGCGATCCCCTATTCCGTCTACAAAGCCTTGACCGGTTGGCGAGAATCCTTGCAACCCGATACGTAATAGGTTACACTGCGGTTCATGATCAAGAGATTCAGGCACAAAGGGTTAAGGAAACTGTTTGAATCCGGGCTCGCTTCAGGTGTTCAAGCACAACATGGGACGCGACTTCGACAGATCCTCGCACTACTTGAAACAGCCGATTCAATTGGAGATATGGATTTGCCCGGTCTCAGTTTGCACGAGTTGAAAGGGAAAAGAAGAGGAACGTATGCAGTGAAAGTCAGCGGAAATTGGCGAGTGACATTCAAAATCATTGACGGAGATGTCACAGATGTCAATTACGAAGACTACCATTAAGGGGGTTACCCATGGGCATGTACAATCCTCCTCATCCGGGAGAAATCATTAGAGGGTTTTGCATTGATCCTCTGGGCCTGACGGTTACGGAGGCAGCGGAAGCGATAGGGGTTACTCGAAAGACCCTTTCGGCCCTGTTGAACGGACGCTCCGGCATAAGCCCTGAAATGGCGCTCAGGCTTTCAAAGGTGTTCGGTCGTTCACCTGAAGGATGGTTGAAGCTTCAACTTCAGTATGATTTGTGGACAACTGAGCAGAGAGTAGACCTGAGGAACCTCAGACGAATCAAAGCTGCATAGAAAAACCGGGAAAG